>Ga0210015_1002226_pt1 | contig 18403 bp, 19 predicted proteins | sample CryGeymeta201522_FD_185471 | JGI IMG/M metagenome (GOLD analysis project Ga0210015, IMG submission 185471) | Groundwater microbial communities from Crystal Geyser aquifers in Utah, USA - Crystal Geyser metaG 2015-22 (SPAdes) (version 2) | ecosystem: Environmental > Aquatic > Deep subsurface >... | reverse complement strand
GATCAGAACGTCCCGTCCACCTTCAGCGCGTCGCCGGCGGCGGCCTTCTTCCCGGTAGACGACTTGATCTGCTCTTGGAGCTTCTCGTAGTAGAGGTCTTCGTCGACGGGAATGTCGACCCAGGCATCGGTCCAGGCGGAGAGATGCATGGCGTTGGAGAGCTGCAAGCTGTTGATGCCTTCTTCGCCGCGGGCCAGGAGCGGCTTGCCGTGGAGGATGGCGTCGATCCAGTTGCGCGTGATGACGATGTGCTCACCACTGTCGCCCTTGAGAGGCACGTCGATGGTCCAGTACTCCGGCTCGCCGAAGCCTCCCTTGAACTCCTTCAGGAACTGGCTGACCGGGACAAGCGAGCGAGTGAAGGTCAGCTTGCCGCCTTCCAGAACGAGACGCCCGCGGTCGCCACTGATCTCGAACCGATTGGTGCCGGGAGCTTCGCCGGTGGTGGTGATGAACAGTCCCGTGGCGCCGTTCTCGTACTCGAAGTACGCGGTCACGTCGTCCTCGACCTCGATGTCGTGGTACTTGCCGAAGAAGCAGAAGGCGCGCATGCGCTCGGGCATCCCGCAGATCCACTGCATCAGGTCCAGGTTGTGAGGGCACTGGTTGATGAGCACGCCGCCGCCCTCGCCTTCCCACGTCGCCCGCCAGCCGCCGGAGTCGTAGTAGCTCTGGGCGCGGAACCAGTTGGTGATCAGCCAGTTGACGCGCTTGATCTCACCCAACTCGCCCAGCTCGACGACCTGCTTCATCTTCTGGTGGGCAGCCCGGGTGCGCTGGTTGAACATCAGCGAGAAGACGCATTCGGGATGAGCCGCCGCTGCCTCGTTCATCTCGCGGACCTGCTTGGTGTAGACGCCGGCCGGCTTCTCGCTCAGGACATGGAGACCGTTCTCGAAGCCCTTGACGGCGTACGGCGGATGGAAGTAGTGAGGCGTGGCGAGGATGATCGCGTCCACGCACTTCGCCGCGAACAGGTCGTCCGCGTTCTCGAACCCCTGCACGCCCTCGCCGGCCCTTGCCAGTGCGTCCTTCACGCGGGCGGGGTCGGTGTCACACACGGCCGTCAGCCGAGCGTTGGCCACCTCGCTCTTCACCAGGTACCCCAGGTGGTGGTTCCCCATCCCGCCGACGCCAATGATGCCGATTCGTACTTGGTCCATGAGTCTCTCCTTCGCGAACTGTGTGCAGGTTCACGATCTTAGGCGATCTGCAACGCCTCTGCAAGCTGGCTCGGGGCAGGTCTTCTCAAACGCTTCGCGTTTGCGCGCCCCGAAACGCCCGACCGGAGGTCTCAAGGGCGCCGTGGAGACCTGTCGGTCGCCGGAGCGGCGGGGTCAGGAGACCCTCGCCGAGCAGTCTTGTCAACGCCTCTGCAAGCCCGAGACCCGTCTGCCCGGCACAGACGTGACAGGTGGACAGTGCCTTGCACCCCCGACCCCCTCCAAGCACCCGCCGCAGATGTAAAGGCTTGAGCCCTCCCGATGCCCCGGTTCTTCGACTGCCACGTCCACACGTGCGACCTCAGCTACTGCTGCGATGACGGAATCACCGTGTCCACATATGCGGAAGCGGTTCGTCGCAGCGACGAGGTAGACGGTGTCGCGATCACCAACCATGGGTTCGCGATCTACTTCCCGCCGGACCTGGCCTGGAGCTGGCGGTACATGGCGCGCCCCGAGATCTGGGACGAGCATCGGGAGTGGGGCAATCGGCGACTCGCGGCACACCTGGCGGAGGTGGAGGAAGCACGGGACCAGGGGCTCTGCACCGGCATCGAGGTCGAGCTGATGTGCGACGGTCGACTTACACTGGACGACCGGTTCCGGGACCGGCTGAGTGTCGTGATCGGCAGTGTGCACGTGCTGCCCGAGCAGTTTGGCGACCAAGAGCTGCCCCCCGAGGCCCTGCTCGAGGCCTGGTGGCAGCACACGGCGCAGCTTGCGGCCGCGGGCATCGACCTCCTCGGCCACCCGTTCCGCTGGATCGCCGGCCGCAAGGGCGTGCACCTCGACGACGAGTGGGTGCGCCGCGTGGTGCTCCTGGCGAAGCAGCAGGGCATCGGCCTGGAGATCAACTCCCACCAAGTGGTGGACAACGATGTGGCGTTGCTGCGGTTGTGCGTGGAGCAGGGCGTGCCGCTGGCGTTCGGCACAGACTCCCACCGCCGGGAGGAGATCCTGGACTTCTCCTACCACAAGGCCCTGCTAACGCGCGCCGGGATGACGGTTGACGAACTCACGCTCTGGCGGCCGAGTGGCTGCTGAGTCCCCCGCCGGACTTGCCGCGCCGAGGGGCGACACTCAGGGTTCTTCCGCGCGTGGCACAACAAGCCCGGACTCCCGCAGCATCTTCACGCCCGTCTCGCCGAGGAGTGTCGCAACGTATTCCCGGGCCCCCTTGGGTGAGGCGCCCTTCTTCCCCAGGCCCACAAGGTATGTCGCCTGCACTTGGATGCTCTCGGGGAGCTCAATAACGTTGACGTCCTGCTCCAGCACATCGCTGGCGTAGACGAAGCAGGCGTCCGCTTCGCCCAGCACAACCTTGGAGAGAACCAGCTTCACGTTGAGCGCTTGCGAGACCACGTTTCGGTTGATGCCGGCGACGACGGCGGGACCGAATCCCTGGGCGGCGCCTATCTTCTTCCAGCACTTGCGGGTGTATTTGCCGGCGGGGCAGTCAGGAGTGGCGACTACCAATCGCACGCCCTTCTTCGCCAGGTCTGCCAGCGGCTTGACTTTGCCGCCCTGCTTGTCAGTGGCGACGCAGAGCTTGTTGTGCGCCAGCACTTTGGGGTCGGTGACGTGGCCTTCGTCGACCAGGTCCTTCCTGTGGGACCCGGAAGCGGACACGAACACGTCGCGCGCCGCCCCTTGCTCTACCTGGATCTTCAACTCCTGCGTGCCGGCATAGTTGGTCTTGACAGTCAGCCCTGCATGCGTCTTTTCGAGCTCAGCGGCGAACTTGTCGAGGCACTCCGTCATCGAGGCTGCGGCGAAGACGGTGACCGTGGTCCGCTCCGCTTTCGTCTATGCGGCGCCGGAGGGGGCGACGCTGCCCTTCTCCGCTTGGCGGGACTGGCAGCCGCAGAGGAGCACCGTCAGGGCGCCGGGTAGTAGGAAGAATGGCGGCTTGTGTTTGGTGGACATGGGTACCTCCGTGGGCAGAATCAAGCAGGGAACAGGTGCACGGATTCGCTTGCGAATGAGGCGAAAACCTCATCGCCTTCGGTGACTCCGGTGGAAGCAAACGCTTGTCGGGTCATGATGGAAATTAGTGAGAGGTCGCCCGCGAGGTGCAGACGCAAGAACCGGCCACGGTCTTCGACGCTGCGCAACCGACAACGGATCACATTGGCGGCCTCTGTCGGAGCGGCGCGCCCCACCGAGATCTCCTCAGGTCGAATGGTCGCGAGGAGGCCGGTCCCTTCGAGCGGCGTTGTTGCCCGAAGCGTCACGCCGCCTGCCAGTCGGATGTTCGACGATTGCGCCTGAACCGCCTCGACTGGGAACACGTTCCGGGACCCGACGAACCGAGCCACGAACTCGCTATCCGGCCGGCGGAATACCTCGGCTGGCGTGCCGACCTGAACGAGACGGCCCTGCCGGATGATCCCGAGGCGGTCGGCCAACTCCAGCGCTTCGTCGAAGTTGTGGCACACATGGATCACCGTCGTGCCCATGTCGCTGGAGACCTTCGACAACTCCTCCGCCAACTCGGCCCGCGTGCCTTCGTCCAGAGCGCTCAACGGCTCGTCCATCAGCAGTACGGTGGGTGAGGGCGCCAAGGCGCGCGCCAGGGCGCCGCGTTGCTGCTCACCCCCGGACAGGGTACGCGGCCGGCGGTCAAGCAGGTGAGAGATGCCAAGCAAGTTCGAGAGCGCCTCGACCCGCTGGTTGATGAAAGCGCGCTCCGCGCCGCGGACGGAGAGCGAGAACTCGATGTTCTCCCGGAGCGTGATGTGGGGGAAGAGCACATAGTCCTGAGGCACGTAGCCGATGTTGCGCTCTTCCGGCAGCAGGTTGGTGACCTCCTCCCCGTCCAACCACACTTCGCCCTGATCCAGCTTGTAAAGGCCGGTGATGCACTCGAGCAGAACCGTCTTGCCCGCCCCCGTCGGCCCCAGCACGACGAAGTACTCCCCTGTCTCCACGCGCATGTCGACCCCGCGGAGGGAGAACTCGCCAAGCTCTTTGTGGGCGTTGCGGACGTCGATCATCGTCGGTGTGGCCCTGTTTGTGGTTCCGCGTTCACGCAGGTCAGCCGCTGGGGGCTTGTGAACGCAAAAGGACCCACAGGACGGTAGGGACAGCAAGGAGGGCCTACGGATCGGTCATTACTTGCCCGGCAGCAGGACGCGGTGCTGACGGAAGAGCGGTTGCACTTCTGCGGAGGCAACGAAGCCGAGGAAGCGCCTCGATTCCTCCGGATTCTGAGTGTCGGTGGCAATGCCGACGATCAGCGGGACGGGGGGGATCAAGTCCTCGGAGAACTGGAGCACTTCCTTCACCTTGCCGCCGTCCTCTCCGGCGCACACCGAGAAGACGATGGCGGCGTCGAGGTCGCGGCCGAGGCCGACGAGCTTCGCAATCTCGCAGCCGCTACGCTTGTGGACGAAGCGGCTCTTGAGTTCCGTCCACAAGCCGGCCTTGTCGAGCCCTTGCTTTGCGTAATGGCCAACGGCGGCGTTGTCCGGGTCGCCGACGCCGATCTTCGCGACGGCGTTGGTGTGCAGGTCGGAGAGGGTGTGGACTTTGTCGGCCATGCGCTCGGGCACAACCAAGGACATCGGGATGCGCCCGACCGGGGTCAAGTCCCGAAACCGCAGCCTGCCGTGCTTGCGCAACAGCTCCGTCTCAAAGTCCCCCATGCTCACGAACACGTCCAGCTCGGGGTGCTGGCCTTCCTTGCGGTACAGGACGCACGGCGGGCAGGAGAACTTCGAGACGACCTGAGCCTCGGGGTACTTCTTGGTGTAGGCGTCGACAACCTCGGCAAATAGCGCATCCAGTGAGGGCTCGCCCCGCACGGTGAGGCGAGGGGACACCTCGCGAGGCCCGCAGCCTGTCAGGGCGAGTAGCGAGAACAGCAGGAGGCCCGCTGAGCGGGGAACGGCTCGCCGCGTGCGTTGGGTTACCACAAGTATCCCCTCCCCCCAAGCTTCTTGAAGGCAAGCAAAGCGCCCGTCGCCAGAATCATCAGGATGATCGTGACACAGAGCGCCATCTCCACATTCCCGACGGACATGTTGAGGAAGACGGCGATGGGGAGCACCTCGGTCTTGAACCGAGTCGCGCCGCAGAACATGAGGATCGGGCCGAACTCACCTGCGGCGCGCGCCCAGGTCATGACTGCACCGGCGACCAGGCCGTTGCGGGCGAGGGGAAAGGTGACGCGCCAGAACGCCTGTCGCTCGTTGCAGCCCAGCGTCCGCGCGACTTGCTCGAGCCGCGGGTCGACGCCGTCGAAAGCGGCCTTGAGGGCGCGCACGGCGAAGCTGGACGCCGGCACAAACTGCGCCAGCACAATGCCCTGGGTCGTGAACGCGAAGGGCATGACATTGCGCTCGATCCATTGCCCGAAGGGCGTCCCGAAGAAGACCAGCAGGGCGATGCCCGCCACCAATGGCGGCAGCACAATGGGCAGGTCGATCAGGGTGTCGATCAACGTCAGCAGCGGCAGCCGGTACCGGCTGAGGGCGTAGCCGGCGGGAATGCCCAAGGCCACTGCCAGGGCGGTGGTGATCGTGGTTGTGAGGGCCGTCAGCTTGACGGCGAACAGGACTTCCCGGGAGGCGATCGCCGACGCGAAGGTCCCGGCGTCCACGTAGGTCGCCATGGACAGGAGCGTGACGGTGATGATGCCCACCATCAACAGGAGTCCCGATACGACCAGGTACCGGAACAGGGAAACCCTCGCGCGGCGGCGGGCTTCCGGCATCAGGCGGGCGGGCTCCCCTCAGCCGGAGTCATCCCCGCCGCCTTCGCGAGGTCCTGCCCTTTGGGGCTGGCGCAGAAGCCCATGAATGCCCGGGCTGCCGCCTCGTGTTTCGTGAACTTCAGGACGCCCACCGGCACCGGCGAGGGCTCGTAGGCCGTCTTAGGGAGCTTGATCTCGTCGCAACTGCCGGCGACCTGGGTGGCTGTCACGTTCCAGACAATCGCGGCGTCGAGCGCTTTGAGGGTGACCTGGTTCCCAAGTTCGGGCACGTTCCCGGCCCGCAGGACGATGTTCCGTCGGACCTTGTCGAACAGCCGCGCCTGCTTCAGCATCGCCTCGGCGGCTCGGCCCACGGCGCAGGCCTCGGGTTCGCCAACGCCCACCTTCAGCCCTTTGCGCGCGAGGTCCGCGAGCTGCTCGATCTTCTTCGGGTTTCCCTTCTGCACGATCAAGACGGGCTCCAGGTAGGCTACCAGCTTCTGGCCGATGAGGAACCCGCGCTCCTTGGCCTGGTTGAGGTAGTAGTCCTCGCCAGGCAGATACAGGTCGCCGCGGCGCGCGAAGGAGAGCTGACTGAGGAGACAGCCCGATCCGGCATAACCGACGTCGAGGCGAATCTCGGGGTGCGCCTTCTTGTACTCCTCGACAACCGGGTCCATGAACGGCCGGATGCCGGCGCCGCAGTACACGTAGAGCGTCGTGCGCGCGCCGGTCTTCGCTTCGACTGCGCGGTCGAATGCCCATTCCTCCCAGATATCCTGCACGGGGTCTTCCCGGAGGAACTTCAGGAAGGCTCGGCCGGCTTCGGGGTTCGAGCAGCCCTTGATGACGGCGGCTTGGGCCGGGATCGGGCCGGAGAGGTCGGTCGGGATCTTGCCCAGGACCTGCACCTTCCCCTGCACATGCTGCTGCTCACCGCCGACTTTGCTCGTCTCCCGCGTGCAAGGGTAATAGACGATGCCGACTTGGGCCCGCCCCGCCTTGAGCTGCTCCTTGACCAGGGCCGGCTGGTCGGTCACCCACAGCCGGCCCTGGAGGCCGCCCCACACGCCAGCCTTCTTGAGGGCCAGCTCCGCGTAGTACCCCGAGCTGTTGCTCTGGCTGGGGACCGCCACCGTCTTGACCTTGGGCGAGGTGATGTTCCTGATATCCTCGATGTCGCAGGGGTTCTTGCGCTCGACGATGAGACCGACGGAGTTGTAGGCGTAAGTGAGCGGGTCGCCGTCGACCAGGCCCTTGGCGGCGACAGCTTTGACTTCGCGGTCGCCCAGCGACAGGAACACGTCGGGCGTGCCTTTGCCATTCAGGATGCGCTTCGTCTGGACGTCGATGTTGGCCAGGTCGAAGTGGATTTTGACGTCCGGGTAGCGCTTCTGGAACAGCTCCTGGATGGCCCCGTACGGGCCTGCGACTCCGCAGGGCACGTACACCTCCATCTCGCCCGAGAGCGAGGGTCCTGACTTCACCTGTTCTGAGGGAACCGGTGCGGGTTCTTTGGGTTTGCCGCAACCGGCGGCAAGGAGCAAGACGGCCGGGAGCACGGGCCCGAGACGCAAGAACGGTGTCTTCATGCAGACCTCCAAGAGCAGTTGAGTATACCCTCCCCGCGGGTCGCCGTGTCTCAAGGTTGGCTCAAGACGCGCGAGCGACGGTGTCCGGCGGCGCAGGTTGCTGGCGCCAGTCCGGGGGGGCGGGCAGCGCAGTCACTCCGCCTTCTTGCCCTGCGCCTTTTCCTTCAGCAGCTTCTCGATGACTCCGCGCACGTCGTCCTTGTTCCATTGACCATCCATGGCCATCTGGAAGATGACCTGGCGCGGCTTGCCGTTCTTCTCGTAGGTCCAGTCGTACGAGCCATCGATCATGACTGTTCCGCAGGTTAGCTTGGCTTCCCGCCAACGCTTTAAGCCCTCACCGGCGGTGAAGTCGAGGAACTCGGCGCGCACCTTGCCCGGATACTCCTTGTTCAGCCCCTCGATGAAGTCGCGAACGTGCTTGTGTCCCTCGTTGCCTGGGTAAAAGGCGGTCACCTTGATGGTCGCCTGGATGGGTTTCGCGTCAGCCGCTGCCGCCACGCACCCCTTCAGGCCGCCCTTCTCCAGGATCGTCCGCGCCTCCTTGGTGTCCAGGAACTTCACGAACTCCTGCGCACCGGCTGCATTGGGCGCGTCCTTCATGGCGGCGACGACGCAGTCCTGTCGGTCGTAGAGGGCTTCATCGACATAGAACGCGGGCTTCACGATCAACTTGCTCAGCTTCTCGGGCGCCGTATCCAGCGGGCAGTTGTCATAGGCAAACCCGGCGTCCGACTTGCCGTTCCCGACAAACTGGTGTGACTCGATGGCGTGCTTCGTGGTGATGATCTTGGGCTCGAGTTCGTCCCACAGCCCCAGTTTCTGCAGCGCTCCCTTTGCCGACTCGCCTACCGAGTTGGTTTCCGGGTCCGGCATCGAGATCGTCTTGCACTTCTTCAGGTCTTCGGGCTTCTCGAGCTTGATCTTCGCGTCGCGCCGGACCAGGGCAACCAGCTTAAACTGCGCGACGTTGATCTCCGCCTTGTCGTCCACCAACTGCTTGGCCTTCAGCCGGTTGATCTCCGTATAGCCGGGCGACACGAATACGTCGGGGCGCTCGCCTTTCTGCAGGACCTTCTCGACCAGAACGGTGGCGTTGTCGTAGACGCTCTCGACCTTGATGCCGGGGTGCGTCTCCTCGAACTTCGTCGTCGCGTCGGTGAACGGGATGATCAGGCCGCAGGGCACGAACAGCTTCACGCTGCCGCCCGCTGCCGCCCCCTTGGCCTGCGGCATCCCCTCCACGGGCTTGGCAGCTTGTTCCTTCTTGCAGCCGACGAGGGCCCCGGTTACCACCAGCAGAAGACCAACGAACCAAGATGAATTGCGCATGTGCGTCTCTCTCCTTCAGGCCTTCAGGTTCCCCTGCCGGCCGAGCCGGACAGGGGTCAATGGGTCATCATGCACGCACAGATGTACTGGCCGATCTCACTGCCGAAGAACGCAGCGAACGCGCCGGCGATCACAATCACCAGCGCTTGGTACACCAGGACTTTCCGCCAGCCGATGGCCCGGGCGACGATCACTGCGCCCGGCAGGCTCAGCCCGGCGCCGGTCAGCAACACGGCCAGAGCCGGCCCGACTTCCATTCCCAGCTTGAGGAATGCCTTTGCAAAGGCGACCTCAGACAGAATCGGGAAGTACATCAGGGCGCCAAAGAGATCGGCGATCACGATGGGCCGCAGTTCTCGCAGATAGCTGGCATCTGACGGCGCCGGGCCGACCAGGTGGTACACCAGCTTGACGTCAACATAGGCGGCGAGCGCACCAATGATCACGACAGCGGGCAGCAACACCGGGATGACGAGCTTCACGAGTCCGTACGTCTCGGTCATCCACTGCTTGACTTCCTCCGCCTCGAAGCGCCGCCACACGAGCAGCGCGATCACCGCGGCGAGCGCAACCATCCCGAGGATCTTGGGCGTCCACGGCATCTCCCAGGCACCGTAGACGACTGCGGCGAGGAGCAGCCCGAACAGCCCCCAGACGTGGGCGTGAGAGCCTTGAGCATCGGCCAGGCGGGCCTTCGCCGCTGCAGCCTGCTCGCGCTGTTCGGCCGCGTCCTTCCGGAACAGCAAGGCCATCAGGAGCCCGACGACCAGGGCGATGGCCGGGACGCCCACTGCGCGCCAGAGGCCCAAGGTGGGGCCGATGATCTCAAAGGTGAAGATCATCGCGACGAGGTTGATGGCCGGGCCGGCGTAGAGAAACGTAAAGGCCGGCCCGATCCCGGCGCCGCGGCGGTAGATGCTGACAAAGAGCGGCACGATGTTGCACGAGCACAGGGAGAGCACAAAGCCGGAGACCGCGGCAACGGAATAGGCTCGAAGGGGTCGCGCCTGCGCTCCGAGATTTTGGAGCAGGACGTGTGTGGGCACCAGCGCGCCGATGGCCCCGCCCAGCAGGAACGCCGGCAGCATCGTCGTGAACGCCTTCCAGCTTAGCAGGCAGCAGGTGAAAACATCGACGACCTCGCTGAGCGCGCTGGCTGGTCGCGCCGGCAGCCAATGGTAGGTGCTGGCGAGGTGCACAGCCAGCAGGGCTGCGCCGGTGACTGCCAGGCTGACAATCCAAGGCCGCAGCTCGGTTAGCGCGCTCTGCCCCCGGAAAGGCGAGACCTCACCCCCGGCCATCACCGGAGGCGTCCAGGTTGGCGTTACGTCTTCAGGCATATTCATATGATAGCGTGGCGTCTACCCGGCCGTTCACCGGGCAGGCGGCGACGGGACGCGCGGGCGTCAGCCGGACCACAGCAGCATTCCCAACGCGCCGCAGACGAGGACGACCAGGCCGGCGTCGTAGTTCTTGTAGAACAGCACGGTTGCCGCGCCGACTGCCAGCGCGGCTTGCTCGACATTCCCGCAGGTGGTCTGGGCGATGGACAGGGCGGCAGCGACGACCAGACCAACCACGGCTGCCCGCACACCCCACAGGAAGTTGGCTACGTACCGGTTCCCCTGGAGCCGGGATAGGTGGTTGGAGGCCGCCAAGGTCATGGCGAACGAGGGCAGGAACATGCAGATCGTCGCGAGGGTAGCCGCGAGGAAGGCCACCGGCAGGCCGCCGACCTCGCCGCCGACCTTGTAGCCCACGAACGTCGCCGTCACCAACAGCGGCCCCGGCGTCATCTGCCCCAGTGCCACGGCGTCGACAAACTCCCGCTGGGTCAACCAGCCGAACTTGTGGACGACGTCGGCTTCGAGCAGGGGCACCATCACCAGCCCGCCGCCGAACACGAAGGTGCCGATGCGCAGGCACATCAGCGACAGTTGCAGAATCTGGCTCACCGGGCGCCCCCTTCCTTCGCGCAGCCGCGGATCGCGATGCCCAGCGCGCCGGCGGCGGCGATAAGCAGGATTGGGTGCAGCTTCAGCACGGCGCCCACGCAGACGACGGCCGCAATGGCCCCCGAGCCGTAGTCCACGACGAACTTCTTCCCCAGCCGCCAAGCGGCCGCGAGAATCACGGCGACCACTGCCGGGCCGACGCCCCTGAAGAAGCCAACAACCTGCGGGACCTTCCCATAGTGCAGGTAGAGCGGGGTGATGACCAGCATCAGCAGAAACGCCGGCAGCACGATCCCGCCGGTGCTCGCCACCGCGCCCAGGACGCCGCGCAGCCGGTAGCCAATGTGCGTGGCGCAGTCGACGGCGACCGGCCCCGGCAAGATCTGACCGAGGGCGACTCCTTCGGCGAAATCCTCCGCGTCCACTTCCTTCGTCTTGTCGACCAAGAGGTTCTGCATCAGCCCCATCAGCGCCATGGGGCCGCCAAACCCGGTGGCGCCGATGCGAAGGAACCGACCCGCCAGGGTGGTCAGTTTCATCCGGCCGGCGCCTCTCCGCAGACAGGGCAGTCGGGCCGCCGATAGAGCCGGTGCTTGTTGAACGTCATGTCCTCAGTGTCGTACACCAGCAGCGTGCCCGTCAACGGCTTGCCGAAACCGGTTAGCACCTTGATGGCCTCGATGGCAGTCAGCGCTCCCAGCGAGCCGGAGTGGGCGCCTAAGACCCCGAACCCCAGCGGCTCCCACCATTCGGGCACGCCCGGCACGAAGCACTCGAGGCACGGCGTCTCCGGCGGCACGATACAGGTGAGCGTCGCCTCCATGCCGTTCATGGCGCTGTCGATCAGCGGTTTGCCCTGGCGCCAGCACTCGCGGTTGAGGACCAGGCGCTCACGGAAGTCCGGCGACGGATCGCAGACGAGGTCCACCTGCGACACCAGCTCTTCCACGTTCTCCGGTTCGGCGTTGGCGGCGTAGGCGACCACCTCCGTGTCCGGGCTGAAGCGCAGCAGCGTTTCCTTCGCCTGCGGCGCGCGCGGCTTGCCCACGCCGTCGCCACGCATGAGGATCATGCGGTTCAGGTTCGAGGGCGTCAGCGTGCCGCCGTGGGCGATGACGAGCTTGCCGACCCCCGCCGCCGCCAGCCAGAGGGCGGTCGGGCCGCCCAGACCGCCGACGCGGGTCACCAGCACCGACGACGCCTTCAGCTTCTGCTGGGCTTCTTCACCGAAGCCGGGAATCTGGATTTGCCGGCGGTACTTGTCGAGTTCCCATTCGGTCAGTTCGCGCACGTCTAAACCTCCGCTCCAGTATGGGTTGCGCCTTTGCGCACGAATCGCTGTACACCGTTGCTGCCGACGCCTTGAACGACGCATAGACCTCGCCGCCGAGGGCAAGCCGCAGCCGGTCCTCGGAAGAGTGCGTGACCTCGGCGGTCAACGAAACGCCGTCTTCCACCGTGACGCGCGTGCGGCCGCCGAGAGGGGACAGCTCGGTGATCGTTCCGCGCAGGATGTTGAGGGCGGAGCCGGCCGGCCGCTCGAGGGAAAGCGAGATGTCCCATGGGCTGCACGTCAGCAGCGCCTTGCCGTCGGCGTGGTGGGTGCTGTAGAACGTGTTGCCCGCGCAGAGGATCTCGCACAAGCCGTTATCGCCTGGGCGCGCTGTTCCAGTTAGCAGGTTCACGCCCAGGAAATCGGCCACGAACCGGTCCGCGGGCCGCGAGAGCAACTCGTGTCGGTCGCCGGTCTGGACTACCTGGCCCTGCTTCATGACGCAGAGCCTGTCGCCGAGTGTCAGCGCGTCCACGACATCGTGCGTGACGATGACGGTAGGCAGCGCCATCTCGGTGATCAGTTGACGCAGTTCGCCGCGAACGTGGCGGCGGGTGGAGGCGTCCAGCGCGGACATGGGTTCGTCCATCAGCAGCACCTTCGCGCCGCTGGCAAGGGCCACGCGCTGCTGCTGGCCGCCCGACAGTCGGTCGGGTCGGTGGCTCCCAAACTGCTCCAAGCGGACGAGCCGCAGGGCGCTCTCGGCGGCGTGCTGCGCTTCCGGCTTACTGCGGCCGCGCGCCCGGGCGCCGTACATCACATTGTGCAACACGGTCAGGTGCGGGAACAAGGCGTAGTCCTGGAAGACCATCCCCACGTGTCGCCGCTGCGGCGGGACGAACAGGCCGCGCTCCACGTCCACCAACGGCACCCCGTTCAGCGCTACCCTACCCGCGTCCGGCGTCTCCAGCCCGGCGATGATCTGCAAGGAGGTCGTCTTGCCGCAACCGGTAGACCCGACGAGCGCGACGCAGCGGCCGGCTTCGCCCTCAAAGCGGGCGTCGAGGGGGAAGTCCCTGAGCTTCTTGGATACCGCAACGGAGATCATTGGACGCCCGCCACCCCGCTCAACGCCCAGCGAGCGCCGATGAACATGACCGCCGAGAAGGCCAGCGGCATCGTCCGCGTCGTGCCGCGCATGTTGCCGGCGAACATGATCGTTGCCCCGAACTCGCCCATTGCCCGCCCCCAACACAGGATCGCGCCGGACACCAGCGCCGGCCAGCTCAGCGGGATGGTCACCCGCAGAAGCGTGGCAAAGCTCCCGGCGCCCAATGCCCGCGACGCCTCCTCAATCGACTTGGGCACATTCTGGAACCCGGCGCATGCCGCCTGCACGTGCATTGGAAAGCCCATGAAGACCTGAGCCAGCACCACGGCTGCCGTGGTGAAAGGGATCTCGATCCCCGCCAGCATCAGCACATTTCCGAGTAGCCCGCGCCGTCCGAACGCCAGCAGCAGACCGCCCCCCGCCACCACCGGTGGAAGCACCAGCGGAAGCTGCAGAATTGCGTCGATCAAGCGGCTGCCGATCACCTCCACCCGCGCCAGTGCAGACGCTGCCGGACTGCCGAACAGCACGCAGAGCAGCGTCGCCACCACGCTCGGCTTGAGGCTAAGCAGCAGCGACTCCTGAACCCACGGTTCGCCCATGGCGTGCCACACCTCCGCGGGCCGAACATTCAGCACGAGGGCAACGCACGGAAGTGCGATGAAGGCCACGGCGATGGCTGTCAACGACACTGCGACCAGCGCCAGCGGGTCAACAGGGGCGCCTCCGCAGCAACGCTTGAGGAAGGCGAGGCCGCGCTGCGCCGAGGGCGCGGGGGGACGGGGCGTTGCTGGAGACGTGGCAGGCGCAGTTGGAGACATCGGGTAGGTGGGGTCGGTGTTCCGTGTTCGCGCAGGCACTCTGCGGATGCGGTCTGGCGAATCAAACGGCTCGGACGGGTCGGTCGGCGCTGCTCTGAACTCGGGGACGGATCGCCCCCCGGCCTTCGTCAGCCGGTCACGTAGCAGGGGCAGTCGTCGCCGCACTTGCCAATGTCTTCCGGCATGGTGATGAGCCGGAGGCGCTCGACGAGCTGCTTGGTCAGGTCAACCGTCTGAGTCAGCTCCTCGCGCGTCGTCGCCCAGTTCATCGAGAACCGAATCGCTCCGTGCGCGGCGCGATCCGACAGCCCCATAGCGGTCAGCACGTGCGAGGGGTTCATGTCGCCGGCAGTACAGGCCGATCCCGTCGAGACGTAGATGCCCTTCGAACTCAAGTTCGTCGACAGCGTCATTCCGTCGCAGTACATGAACGTGGCGTTGACGCAGTTGGGCACGGTGAGGTCGGGGTGCGAATTGCAGCGGACGGCATCGAGTTCCTTGGGAAGCCGGTACAACTCCTCACGCAACTCCACCCATTTTGCCCAGTTCTGTTCCTGTTCCTCAAGGGCCAGGCGCACAGCTTCCCCAAACCCGACGATTCCCTGGACGTTTTCGGTTCCGGCCCGGAGATGATGTTCCTGAGGCCCGCCGTGAACCAGCGGCGCCAGCGCAGTGCCTTTGCGGACGTACAGCGCGCCCACGCCCTTGGGCCCGCCGAGCTTGTGGGCGGAGCAGGACAACAGGTCGCACTGGACCCGGTTCACGTCCACCGGGAGCTTGCCGAACGCCTGCACCGCGTCCACATGGAACGGGACGCCCTTCTCCCGGCAGACAGCCCCGATCTCTTCCACGGGCTGAATCGTGCCCACTTCGTTGTTGACGTACATCACCGAGACCAGACCAGTGTTCGGTCGGAACGCTGCGCGGACGGCCTCCGGATCGACTCGACCGGTGGGATCGACCGGCACGAGCGTGGCTTCGACGCCCTGAGTCTCGAGCCACTCCAGCGCGTGCACCCCAGCATGATGCTCGACTTGCGTGGAGATCACGTGGGTGCGCGCTCCCTCGGCCGCCCACACAGCCCCCTTGAGGGCCAAGTTGATCGCTTCACTGCCGCCGCCGGTAAAGAGCACCTCTTCGGGCGCTGCACCTAGGGCGCCCGCGAGGCGTTCCCGCGCCGCGCGCATCGCTCGCTTGGCGGCAAGCCCAGCCTTGTGCGTGCTGGAAGGGTTCCGGATCATGTCCGGGCCGAACTCCACGCGGCCCATCGCCTCCCAGACTTCCGGGCGAAGGGGCGTGGTGGCGTTGCTGTCGAGGTAGATGCTCATGGATTCTGTTCTCCCGCAAGTTGATTGGCGACCAGCTTCGCGAAGGCGCCCTCGAGGGGCACTTTGCCGGCGCAGGCGATGAAGTCATCGACGATGACCATCGGCGGCATCACCACGCCGTAGTCGGCGGCCTCCGGCGCGTCAGCCGGTACCTTCCGGAAGTCGATGCCGCCGGGGTGCGCCTGTTGGAGACGCCCGATCATCGCCTCGCACTTCACACATTTGGGGCACTCGTGCAGCGCCGTGATAAGAGTTATGGTGACTTGCTCTGCGCGGTCCGTGGGGAGACCTCCTGCGAACATGTAGCCATGAGCGCCAAGCGAATGGAGCCTTTCGGCTACGCCCTCAGGTTGCTCGGCACTCACTCCGCTCCGGCCTCCCGGCCCCAGTCGATCAGCAAGTGCCAGGCGAACAGCTTGTTGGCCGGATTCGAGGGATCGGGGTCGGGCAGCGGCTCGCCGTCACACTCGATGTACGCCGTCCGGATCAGCGGCGGGTTTGCCGCCGCGGGCGCCGGGACGAGCGGGTAGTCCGTCCCGGCCGTCATCCGGTACCAGGTGTTGTCCTTGAACCCGCCGAACAGCCGTGCTAATGTCTGGGCACGAGCCGCTGTCTTATCCGTCGGCGACTTGGTCTCGTCCTGCTCCAGCTTGGTGAGAAGCTTGTCCGTCTCCGACACGTCGAAGTTCACCCACCCGTAGGGCGCGAGGTAGACCTCGAGCTTGCAGTGGGAGGGCGAAGCCTTCTTCCTGTCAACCGGCTCGATCCCGTACGCGACTCGGGCTGGGACGCCCACGGCGCGGAGCAGCGCCGTGGAGAAGCCGTGGTAGTCGCTGCAGTGTCCGTGCTTGTTGCTGAGCGCGTGGAGGCTGCTGGCTTGCAGAGAGCACAGGTCGTGGCCGTAAGTCAGCGCGTCGATCACGTACAGGATGACTTTCCGGGCTTTCTCGAAGGGGCTTTGCGAATCCCCCACGATCCTCCGAGCCACCGCCTGGATCTGGTCGTTCACGACGACTTTCTGCTCGCTGCGCAGGTACCGGTCAAAGGTCGGCGGGTACTTCTTCACGACCAGGACCTTGGCGGGGTCGAGATCCCAGTGTAGCTCAGAACAGACCAGCTTGTAGTGCGGCGTGAGGATCTGCGCGCCGTTGGGCTGGTTGAACTGGAAGTACATCAGCGAGTTGCCGTAGAGCGGGTCCGGTCCCTCGGCCGTGGGGGCGGGCGTGACCGTGTAGTCGCTCACCTCCTGGCCCGGAAGGGACGGTGGGCGCACCATCCAGACCGCGGCCTTCTTCGTGTGGTACGGCGGCGTGAAGACCAGGGAGATGCTGATGTTGTAGGTAACCGGGTTGCTGGCCGTGGCCGTGTACGGTTGGTCCGGATCCAGGAGCGGGTCCGCGGCGCCGATCCCGATTGGGACGACGAACAGCAGGGCAATGGTCGTCACCTGGGTTCGCCGGGTGGTGCGAAGCGGCGTGGTGAACGTGTGGCCTGCCTGCTTGCGTCGTGGGTGGGCTGGGTACTCCGCCTTGCAGGCCCCGCGCGTCGTTGAGAATCTTCCCGAGGTCGTTTCCATCAGTGAGTCCTTTGCTGGTCAGTATTTGTGCTGGAACCGCAGGGTCAGCTTGGTCTTGTCGCCCGCCGCTACGTTGGGAACCTCGTAGGCCAAGGTCACCTTGGACAGCTCGTCCAGGTAATGCACGAGAGCCGCCTCTACGATCTTCTGTTTGGGGCCGTTGTCCGGGTCGAAGAGCTGGTAGCGGCCCACCAAGTCCCACTCCGGATCGAGGATCTTCGAGGCTTCCAGGTAACCGCCTTCGGCGTCGTCCTCGACCCACTGGTGCTGGCCCTTCTTGGCTGCGCCGGTATCCGCCGCAAAGGCGCTGCCGACCCAGCCCTTGCCAAACTGCACCTCAGCGCGAATGGCAGAGCCTTCGCGGAAGGCGTATCCGTTCTCTTCCGGGACGGACTCATAGAAATACTGCCCGGCAAGCCCGACCCGTCGCTTGGTGAAGTCCCGCTCGGTCCCGGCGGCATTGAAGCCGTGCTGCTTCCCCACATAGACGGATAGCTGCCAGTTGAACTGCCCCGCGGGGCCGTGGTACTTGTAGCCGTCCAAGTTGCTCAGCCGCAGGCAGAGGTCTTTCTCGTCGTTGGGGTCGTTCTTGGTGAAGTCCTTGTCGCTGGTTCCGTTGCCGTTCCAGACGCCGACGCTCCAGTAGAGCGGCTTCTCGTCTTTGGTCTTGCCCTCGAAATAGAGGCCGCGATCTCGCTCACCAGGGAAGAACGTCAGGTTCGTGAGCGATCGCTCCGGGAACAGGCGATACGAGGACGACTGGAGATTCTCAAAGCCCCAGTTCCACTTTCGTTGGCCGACGGTTAGCTTCGCGCCCTCCCCGACCGCGTGGGTGAAGCTTGCGTCTTTTACGCTCACCTTGTTCTCCGCACTGCTGGCGTCCAGTTGCAGCAGAAACGACGAGCTCTTGCTCAGCGAGGTCTCAACCGTCAGCCGCGCGCGGCGAACAGAGAACTGGTCGTCGTTCTTGTCCCCTTCGCCGGTATTGCCCGTGCGCTGGTACTGCCCCTGCACGTAGCCCGAGACTTTCCACTTCGTGCTATGGCCAGCCTCAAGCGCCTGCTGCTTGGGCCCGGCGAGCGTCTTCTCCAGTTCCTGGAGACGCTGCCGAAGCGCCTCAATCTCCCGCCTCAGGTCCTCGTTGCTCGGCTGCTGAGCCAGGGTCACCCCTCCGGCCGTCAGCAACAAGCCAGTGGCGATTGCGATAACTTTGCGTAGCACGTTGATCCTCCCGCACAAAATGGCCTTGCCCCAGGAAGCAGTCTCACCGCAACGGACGTCCGCGCACCTGGACCGAGGAGTGCACACTTGGGTGCCGAGCAGTCTGATAGCCAGCCCCGGAGCGGTTGCTTGTCAGCCGGGACTTGGCGCCGCCGAATCCACCAGAATGCGACCGAGCAACTGCTCGGAGCCGACGGGCTCGCCTTCGCGGACGCAGATCTCCACCAGCGTCCCCATCGCCGGGGCGGCGATCACGAAGGCAGCTTTGGCGGTCT
>Ga0210015_1002225_pt1 | contig 18408 bp, 19 predicted proteins | sample CryGeymeta201522_FD_185471 | JGI IMG/M metagenome (GOLD analysis project Ga0210015, IMG submission 185471) | Groundwater microbial communities from Crystal Geyser aquifers in Utah, USA - Crystal Geyser metaG 2015-22 (SPAdes) (version 2) | ecosystem: Environmental > Aquatic > Deep subsurface >... | reverse complement strand
CTCTAAATATTTCTTTTCTGCATAGCGGGCATAGTTACTAATATCATCGCCATAGGCGCTTTGCAGTCGTTCCTGGATTTCTTTGACCGCACCGATGCCTTGCCTTTTGACGATACTGTCAACTGCTTCTGGAAGTCCCCCTACCAGCATATATTCTAAAAATATTTTTTTTAATTTCTCGCTTCCAATGATTTTTTCTCCTATTTTTAATTTCTCTGCATAACTCCTCCACTGGGATTGACCAGTTGCCGTAAGATATTCAAAAAATGTCAAAGGATACAAGTACATATATTCTACCCTCCCCACGGGGACTCTCCACTTTCTTGTCATTTTTACCTCCAGTAGTGACCCCGCTACGATTACATGAAGTCTTGGCCGCTCTTCCGCAAAAAACCGCAATAATTCTAATACGCTTGATGATTCCTGCACTTCATCGATAAATAATAATGTATGCTGATCTTTGAGCTCTTTTTTCATATATAACTCAACACGTGTTGCGAAATCATCTATACTGAGAACTCCATCAAACCACTGACGTTGTTCTCTTTGTTCCAAATTTATTTCTACCAATTGGTCAAAATGTGCAAGGCCAAACTTCCGAATCACGCTTGTTTTCCCCACTTGCCGCGCTCCCCTCACTATCAATACCTTGCGAATTGGGCTATCCTTCCACGTTTTGAGCTCTTTCTCAAGATTTCGTTCAAACATAGTACCAGTTTACAACATTTTATTCCCTATTTCAAGTACCAGTTTAAACCAAACCCCATCGTCGACGGGGTGGGGGGGAGTAGATTGATGGATTAAAAAGGACGATAGAAGAGCTCAAGAAATAATCCGACTTTATATACTACCAATACTATAAATCCGACCAATACTACCAATAAATGAAAAAATGGGAGAATAAATTTTAGTACATCTTAAAATGTAATTTTAGTCTTGATCTCCTCCGGAGCCTGTACCCTTTAGGGTGAGGGGATGACACAAAAACAAAAAAACATTGTGCATAGCTAGAAAAATTTATATTCTTGGGACACTAAATGATAGAAGTCAGGAGTAGGCAAAATAGGTTTATTATTTATGTATATTTTGTTCATACAAATTCTTCAACAAAGTTATCTTTTGTGATAACTTTTGACTTATGAGGTAGAGGGAAAATCGTACGTATTTTTCCTTTACTCTTTTTAATTTCTACACAGGTATAATTTTTCTTGTAATCTTCGATAATAAAATCTACTTCTTTACCTCCATATTCTCTATAAAAATAGTGTGTTTGTAATAAACCATTTATCTTTTTCATTTTTTCAAATTCAATTACAACTAGATTTTCCCAAAGCCCCCCTGCATCAGGTCTTAGTTCGATCTCTCTAAAATCCTTAATCAATGCATTTCTTATACCTAAATCATAAAAATATAATTTTCTATTTTCAGATACTGCTTTTCTTGCGTTTGTTTTAAATGACGGCAAGGGTATTAAAATATAGTTTTTAATAAAAATTTCAATGTAACTTGTTACCGTGCCCATATTTGCTTGTAAACTATTTGCAATCTCCCTCACCGAAACCTCACTTCCCAGCTGTAAAGCAACTTTTGTTAAGATATCTTTTGCTAATTTAATATTTTTGAGATTATAAATATCTATAATGTCTTTTAAGACATACGTCTCTATTATTTTTTCCAGTCTTTTAATCTTATATGACTCGCTACTTTTTGATAGATAGACTTCTGGATACGCACCAAACATCGATAAATTTTTTACTAAATTTCTTTCAAATAATCCTTTGTCGTGGATATTCACATGCTCATGATTATAAATTTCCTTGGTTGATAACGGTAAGCAGTATATTTCTTGAAATCTTCCAGCCATAGTGTCAAAATCTTCTCCGGCTTTTTGCCTGAGTTCGCTTGACCCAGTCGCAACAACTTTAATTTTATACACATCATTAAGAATTTTTATAGGAACGGTTGCTGCTGGATAGTTTTGAATTTCATCAATGAAAATAATTTCATTTTCTTGTGCTAGTTTACGAAGACTATCTTCTGTAGGAACAAACCTTTGCCTATCACTAATAAAGTCAAAATTAAAAATAGGCGCTTTCATTTCTTTTGCAAACTTTTGGAGTAAAGTAGTTTTACCCGATCTTCTTGGTCCCCAAATAAATAAAATATTATCAGTTGTCTTTTTGGTAAGGAATTCTTTGATTTTAGTATCGATCGTTCTTTTAACTTTCATACTGTATATTTTACTACTAAATTGCACAGTGTCAATATGCAAATTAAAAGAAAAGTGGATAACCTGTTCCGAACTAACCAAAAAGCTCATCGTCGATGGTGGATATTTTGAAAAAGTTGAATGAACTGTCAGCGAAAGTTGAATCACAGCAAAGGCAGATTGAGGAATTAAAAAATTTAATTAAAAACAAGTAAAAATAACTATTGACAACATATATGGTTGATGTATAATACAAATATATGATACGAACACAAATCTATATTCCGGAAGATGAACACAATGATCTTATGATTGTTGCCAATCAAAAAAAACAACCTATGGCTGCAGTTATTCGTTTTTTTATAAAAAAAGGCCTCAAGGAAGAAAAAAACATCGATAAATCCGGCAAAAGCGCTTTAAAAAAACTTCTTGCTATCAGAACAACAAAGGGTCCTGCTGATTTATCTGCTAACCTTGATCATTATTTATATGGATAGTACTCTTTCTATTTTCGTGGACTCAGATGCATTTGTAGCGCTTATAAAAAAAGACGACAGCAATCATAAAAGGGCAGAACAAATTTTTAATGCATTACAAGACAAAAAAGTTACCTTTTATACTTCAAATTATGTATTTGCTGAAAGTGTAACGGTCATAAGTCAACGGATCGGAAAAGATATCGCCTTGCAATTTATAGAGTCGTTAAAAGCAAAAGGAACTTTATTCTCCACTATTTGGGTAACGAAAGAAATAGAAGAAGAAGCAATTAAAATTTTTAAAAAACAGCAGTCAAAAAATATAAGTCTTGTGGACTGCAGTAATATGGCGATTATTGAAATAAACAAGTTTGATGGAATATTCAGCTTTGATCAAAATTATAAAACAAACAAAATCCACCTGGTTGAGGAACATATTTAATATTAGGGGCTGATCAAGACTGAAAAGCTCATCGTCGACGGGGTGGATATTTTTAAATGTCATTGATATTTCTCCCAATTCTCTCTATATTTAAGGAATGAATAAAATTAAATCCGTTATTGTATTTCTCCTTGTTTTTGTTGTTCCTTTTATGTTTTTCCCCTTTTTTCAAAATCTTGTCCAAATAAATATCGTCTATATTCTTGCTTTCGGCGCCTTGTTACTCGTCATCATCTCTTTCTTACAACTTCTCATCTCAAAAAAATTGATTGTACAAACGAGTCCTCTTGATATTCCTGTCATCCTGTTTTTAAGCGCTGTATCTCTCTCTTTTTTCACGACCGCCACCAATAAGATGCAGGCTTTGCTGGACCCATCTTTTGGATTATTGATGATGATATCTCTCGCGATTTTATATTATTATGTTTCACGAATTTCATCCGATTCAATAAAGGGCAGGCATGGGGACCTGCCCCTACAGGTATTGTCTTTGTCCGGATTTGTTATTTCTTCGCTCTTAATTGTTCTTTCTTTGGAACCGACAAAAGGAATTGGGACTATTCCTCTTGACCTGCTCATTTTTATCGGTTTTACATTCATGTATAGCCTCGGATCTCTCGTCCGTTCATTTTCCTCAAAAGAGGATATGCCAAAAATAGTACACATATGTACATTAATTATTATCTCTCTCGCATTGATAATCAGTCTTATCGCTTTTTCAAAACAGGGAGTGCTCTTCCCCTCTTTTTCCTTATCGTTTAAGGCCATGCTTCAGATATTTAAAAACCCTGTCTCCGCTCTCTTGGGCTTAGGGATGGATAATTACTCTTCCGTTTTTACGCGGGTAAAAGACATTGCGTATAATCAAACAAGTCTGTGGCAATTTCCTGCGCCCTCATTAGATAGATCTACCCTGTTCCATATTATATCCACAACTGGAATGATTGGACTTACCTCTTTTCTATATCTCCTTTTTTCTTTGACCAAAAAAATAAGGCATCATTTTTCACTCCAGTTAGACTTAATCTATCTGTTATGTGTCATAATTATTTTTCCACCCTCTCTTTTAGTTTTTTTCTTGCTCTTTTTTCTCGTGTCCCAAACGGAAAAAAAGAACAAAGAACATGTAATTGGTCTTTCGCAGTCTTTTTCTTTGTACAGCTATGCTATTCTCATAATCACCGCATGTGTCTTTTTTGGCTCTACAATACGCTATTTAAGTTCTTTGTATCTTGCTGATTACTTGTATATCCAATCATTCGTGGGGATGCAGGAGAACAAGTTTAACAAAGTATATGACAATCAAAAAAAGGCTCTCTCATACAATTCCTATGCAGAACTGTACCATCTTGGTTTTGCGCGAACCCATTTTATCTTTGCACAAAATATTATAAATAAAGCCGCAAGCGGTTCAGCAGATGTAAATGCTCAGTTAAATAGTGCGAAATCTCTCGTTTTTACGAAAGAAAGCAAGCAGATGCTTATCGAGGCAATCCAATTTGCAATAACAGAAAACCAAATAGCGATACATTTAAACCCAAAAAAAGCGGAGTATTGGGCTCAGCTGGCACAAACATTCATGCTCATTCCTAAAGAATTACAAGCGCCTAATGAAACCGAGGCTAATAGCCCTCAAACAGCAGCTCTGACCTATCTCAAGAAGGCCATGGAGCTTGACCCAAATAACCCCGTATATTATTTCCAAATAGGACAAATTCTTCTTTCGCAGAAAAAAACGGAGAAAGGGTTTGCATCCATAAAAAAGGCGACTGAACTGAAACCAAACTGGGCCGATGCACATTACCAGCTGGGGATACTCTATGCCAATAAAAATGATATGAAAAATGCGACACGTGAACTGGAAATAGCGCTTGCAAACATGGATTCAAAAACAAATCAAAAGGAATACGACGCGGTAAAACAAATGCTTGATAAGATAAAGAACCCAAAAGAACCCTAAATAAGTATTGACAACTTATTTTATTACGCCTATCATCAGAGTATGGACCAGAAAAAAATAGTAAGTATTGTGTTTATTGCCCTCGTGCTCCTTACCCTGTTTATGTTTTTTGATAACGCTCAAAAAAAGGGACTAAACGGTAAATCGGTCTCCCCCAACATCCTCTATATTACTCAACCCGTGACTTCTCTTTCCGGAAAAGTGGAAAAAATCGAAGGAAATGCTGTCTTGATTTCTAGTCGGTATACCTTACCACAAACCGCTCCTATTGCAATTACAGTTATGCCAAACCAGCCGCCGGTCATGCCTACCCCTCAAATCAAAACTATAACGTATAAACTGCTTGTTACGGATAAAACCCAAATATCTCAACCGCCCACTGTTGTTAATTATCTCTTTAAACCTGTTAATACTTCCCCTCCCGTGCAGAAAAAATTAACAATAAAAGATATAAAGGTAGGTCAGTACATTACCGTCAACAGTCAGGTAGACCTTCGTACGTTGGAGAGCACCACATTTGAAGCGACTGTGATAAATGTACCCCAAAAAACAACCATGTTGAATGGAAAAATTTCACGCGTGAACGAAAATGTACTCACTATACAAGCATTTCCTCCACTCGCTATGAATGCTTTTGCGAATCCTGCTGTTATGGACACGCCACAAAATATTCCTAAAGAAAAGGAGTATACAATTGCTCTCACTTCCGATACAGAAATATCTCGATATGGTTATGATACTACTATCGCCTTAGGAGGAGCGCCTTCTGCCCCCAAGACTGAAAAATTGACCCTTTCCGATCTCAAAAAAGATATGCAGATAACCGTCTATACTGATGCGGATGTTACGGAGGGAATTAAGTTTAATGCATTGCGCATTGAACCGATGATGACTGTCGCCGCTCCGGTGGCAAGCACTTCTGCCCTTCCTGCTCCATAATTTACTTCAGGAAATCTTGAGGGTTGAGAAGAGTTCCTCCCGAGCGGATTTCAAAATGCAAATGAGGACCGGTCGATCTTCCCGTTGAGCCAACATTCCCCAGTTGTTGTCCTTGGTTTATTGCCTGCCCAGCCGATACCGAGAGAACAGACATATGCCCATACAGAGTGGAGTACCCATTGCCGTGGTCTATCACAACATGACATCCATATCCCCAATTGATACATCCGGCAAACGTAACAGTTCCCGTGTCAGCTGCAATGACGGGAGGGAGAGCATTGCTGGCTATGTCAAATGCCATATGATACCACGTAGGATACTGAGTGATTATTCCTGTTGTTGGCCAAATAAAATTAGTAGAACCTCTTACACCTGCGATAGCATTTGCATATTGGGGAGCCATCGCTGCGTATTTCGGTTGCTTCGGTTCGATAACGCCATCAGGAACATACAATAGTTGCCCTGAGCGCAGCGCAAATGTATCTATATCCGCAAAATCATTGAAGATGAAATTAACAATATTTTGAGCTGACGTTTTATATTTTTTTGCAATTGAATAAACCGTTTCTCCGGAAACGACCGTATGCACAACACCAGTAACTGGTGGTATTTTTAACGTCTGTTCTGGTTTTATGGTGTCATTCTTCAAATCATTCGCCCACTTAATCGTGTCAACTGACACGCCAAATTTTTTTCCGATTGAAGCAAGAGTATCTCCTGATTTGATAATGTAATTTTCTACTTTATCGCGTGGTTTTGAAGATATGACGGTAGAGAGAGCGGTTTCGTATGGATTATACGAAACGACGCTTGATTGATTTTGCTGGTCATACTGTTGGGTAAAGGAAAAAGGGTTGTTTTCTGCAATGATAGGGCCTGCTACAATGGCGATGGCTACCAATATAATAAGAGAACTATTCAAGAATGAGGAGGAGTACTTTCCTCGTTTTGCGATGAGAAAAGAGACAATAATATCTTTTATAGCCTCAAATTGTTTGCTTGATACGAGCGTTTTTTGTACAATATACTCCCGAAGGAATACAAGGAACAACGGAATATCTTGCATGCTCCTATTATACTAAATAGTACAAATATGGGCGATTCACGAATCGCCCCTACCAATTTACTTAGCTTCAGGGCTCGCTGTCTTCGGAAGGCTTATCTTCGGTTCCACTTGGGGAGCGGAGGTGGGTGGTAACGATAATGATTCCTTCTGTTGATCGGTTTCCGTATTGGTTGTTTGGCTCGTCTGTTCTACAGGCACTTTCTTTTTGAACTCCTCAAGGTCCGCAAATGCTTTTTTATAGTCCGCGGCATCTTTTTTGGGATTCAAGAGCGAAACACAAGCCTGCATTGCAGTAGCCGCTTTCAGATAATCCCCCTTCTGATACATGGCCCATGCATAGTTATACTGCGCGTTAGGCCAATCAGGCTTAAGAGATACCGCTTGTTCAAATAATCGAGACGAATCATCATATTGTTTAAACCCGTACAACACTCCTCCCAAAGCCACTCGATAGACAGGGTTTTGCGGATCAAGTACAATCGCGCGCTGATACGCGGACACCGTCCACGTGTCGGCCCCTTGTACAACACCCGTAATGCTTCGATATACCGATGCAAGGAGTTCCCAATTAGTTGCTTTACTTGGATTAAGGGACACCACCGCTTTTGCTTCATCAATTGCGGCTTGAATCGCCTGGCTTACCGTCTGTCTATCCTGTTCAGACAGTTTTGGCTGTCCTTTTTCATCTTTTTTCGCCCGTCCTGCTACCGTATTTGCGATTAGAAGATTGACCTGCACAAAATTGGTGCGAATTCGTTCGTTATAGGGATTATCCCCCACAGCAGTTCTCATCTTTTCATATACATTTTTGAGATTATTGGTTGAAAGTGATTGTTGGAACATATACTCAGACATGTATGCCTTGCCAAGAAAAAATGATGCAGTTCCCACAATAACCATGCCTACCACTATTAAAAGTCCATAGGCAGGAACAATTTCACCGAAATCCATTGCGAGTTCTTTACTTGTATGATGAGATACAGTCATTCCCATCCATACAAACAAGAGGAAAAACAAAAGAAAAGAAGGAGGAAGGAGGAAAAAAACAACGACAAAATAGAGTGATACCAATCGCGCTTGCACTGTTCCCCCATCTGAAAACGCTTGTTTTATCAGCTGAAAAAGCATGAGAATCAACGATACTAATCCAAGGAGCCCCATTTCAGTCATTGTGTGGAAAATGGCAGTGCGCGCAAGTGAAAAGCTGGAAATCTGCCATAAGGGTGAGCTGTTATAGGCAATATCTTTTACTTTCACAAATGCCGATTGGAAGTTATCTATCCCCACTCCAAAGAGTGCAGTCATGGGGAGCTTGAGTATTTCCACTGCGGCAAACCATGAATGGGCAAAAGAAGGAAGCGCTAAACTTGCACTATTTCTCACTAACGAGAATAATATAACAATACTTGTTAATGTACTGAGCACAAACCCGAGAAATGAACTAATATTTTTAGCTGTATGATCTTCTTTTTTGAGAAGATTCCCGAGCGACACCACCGAGGCAAAGGTGAGAAACACAAGTGCATCAAGCATTGTTCCTGCAAGAGTTACATTTTGGAATTTTTGAAGTGCGGCAGGCAGTCTAGTTGTTATGAAGGGAAGCGTTTCAGCAAGAACCGTAAGACTAAAGACCGCTGAAAACAATGAAAATACCATATCGCCATGAGGCATTGTTTTGCGTGAGCGAGAGAAATAATAGTAAATAATGAATAAAAATGCGAACGTCAATAATCCAAAATGTGGGGATAATAGTGCCTGCACTTTGTTCACTGATCCAAATAAGAGGGAAAGAGATGCCACAACTAAAAACAAAGTAAGGGGTGAATCAAATTCTTTTTTAATCCAGGTGATTTTTTTTGTAAATAAAAACTCCCCCACGGAAGACAAAATGAGGGCAAGGGCAAAAAAACCAACCAAATACCACTTAGGTGTGGTAAAAAAATCCTGCGTAAAAGGAAGAAAAAAAACAACAACCAAAAAAGTAAACAAATATAAAACGTAAGACCGGATAGTTTGGAAGGACATAGGGAAAAATCTGAAAACTCTTAACATATTAATAAGTGTACAAACCAATTTTGGAAATGACAAGACCAATTATCTCTTCTTTATTATCCTGCCAATCGCCGTTTCAAACGCCGCCTGCTTGAGGCTTGTCTTTCGTTTTTGATACGTCCGCCATATTTCCTCAAAGGCGTCATGCATCATTTCGTGTAGTTTTTTATTCACTTTTTTTTCACTCCATGTTTGCCCCTTCATATTCTGATACCACTCAAGGTATGACACTGCCACGCCGCCGCTATTTGCAAGCACGTCGGGAACGATGAGAACGCCTTTTTCAGTGAGATAGTTATATGCTTCCTCGCTTATTGGTCCATTGGCCATTTCAATGATGATTTTTGCCTGTATCTTGTACATATTTCCCTTGTTTATTACGTTTTCAAGCGCTGCGGGAACCAAAATATCAACGGGAAGTTCTAATAATTCTGCATTTGTGATTTTATTACCTTTACTCATATCACACACACCTCCCACGCAATAACAACCAGCAACTTCTCCCTTTTCTTTTTTACATTCCATTATCTTTTTAATATCTAATGAATCAATTTGTACGGGCAGGTCGCGACCTGCCCCTACCTGGCTTATTCCACCTTTTGAATCCGATACTGCAACGATCGTAAATCCTCTTTCCTGTGCGATTTTTGCAAAATAATATCCCACATTGCCAAACCCTTGAACCGCTACGCTCAAAGCACCTGTTTGAGATTTTGAATTTATTTGTGATTTGAAATTTGTGATTTGTGATTTTAATTTTAGAATTAAAGATTCTAAAATTATTACCCCCCCTCTTCCGGTTGCCGCAGTTCGTCCCAAAGTTCCCCCATATTTCACCGGCTTCCCCGTAAATGTCGCCATCGGCTGCTTTGACGCATCCATCATCCACTTCATGATCTGTCCGTTCGTGTTCACGTCCGGAGCTGGGACATCCACTTCTGGTCCGATGATGGGAGAAATAGCACGTGCGTATTCTTTTGATATTCTTTCGAGTTCTTTTTCTGAGTATTCTTTGGGATTGAAAATAATGCCGCCCTTACTCCCTCCATACGGAAGTCCGGCTACGGCACATTTAATCGTCATGAGAGTTGCTAATGCTTGAACTTCGTCCCGACTGACATTCTGATGGAAGCGGATACCCCCTTTATAGGGACCAAGGTTATCGTTGTGCTGTATTCTAAATGCGCTAAAAAGCTTCTTTTTCCCGTTGTCCATCTGCACTTGGAGGACAAATTCGTGGATTGAGTCTGGTTGTATCAACCGATCAATAACTTCTTGTGATAAACCCATCCCTTTGCCTGTTTTGATAATGGTATTTTGAGCCGTCTGCAGCATGTCGTTCATAGGATTTATATTTTTATAATTGTTATAAAATTTATAATGATTATAACGGTTATATTTTTTCAAGATATCGTTCCGCATCAAGCGCTGCCTGAACTCCCATACCTGCGGCAGTTGAGGCCTGTTTATATACATGGTCAACACAATCTCCTGCGCCAAAAACCCCCCCAACCGATGTCATTGTCTGATATCCGACATCAAATTTCATATCTTTGAGCTTTAAACCTTCAGCTTTGAGCTTTTCGAGCGCATACATCGTTGTCGTGAGCACATATCCTTTCTGGTCAAGTTCAATCTGTCCTTTAAAGAGGTCTGTATCCGGTCTGTGGCCGATTGCTACGAAAACGCCATTTAATTTGATTTCTTGTACGGGTCGGTCGCGACCGACCCCTACAGCCTTAATTCTCATTCCTTCAACTTTCTTCTCTCCTATTATCTCTTCGATGGCTGAATTCCAAATGATTTCGATTTTTTCATGTTCAAATACGCGTTTTTGCATTATTTTGGATGCCTTAAACTCTGCTCTCCTATGTACTATATATACCTTAGATGCAAATTTGGTAAGGGTAAGGGCTTCTTCAAGCGCGCTATCTCCCCCCCCAATAACAGCAACAATTTTATTTTTAAAAAAGAAGGCGTCGCAGGTTGCACATGCAGAAACTCCCTTCCCCCGAAGACGTGTTTCACTGTCTAACCCCATCCACAGTGCTTTTGCGCCGGTTGCGATGATGACAGCTTTCGAATTATATGTTTCTCCGCTTGCCGATTCTATTGTATGTTGTATAGGCATTGTCACATTGTGCTGTACGGGCAGGTCGCGACCTGCCCCTACGAGTTCAATTGATTTCACATTCTCATCAATAATAATTCCTCCAAATTTTTGAGCCTGTTTTCGCATTATGTCGATAAGTTCCCCTCCAAGAATTGACTCCCTTCCTGGAAAATTTTCCACTTCAGAAGTCAACATGAGTTGTCCTCCGGGAGGTGAACCGGCAAAAATAAGAGGTGCAAGCCCTGCTCGGGCCAAATAGAGTGCCGCAGAAAGCCCTGCCGCTCCACCCCCGATGATAATCGCATTATATTTCATATGCTATTTTATGTAACATGTAACATGCAACATATAGTATTTTGTTATGTTATATGTTACATGCTTCGTGTTACATGACTCATAGATTAATCGCCCGCTCGATCATTCTACTCACTTTTTCCACGTCTTTGTGAGGCAAAAACTCACAGATATTGGAAACAACAATTTCTTTAGAAAGAGCATCTATGGCTTTTTTCACGGCAGATACTTGCTGCAGAACGTCCCCACAGTCCCTCTTTTCTTCTACCATCTTCTGTATCCCTTTCAGTTGTCCGATAACTCGACTTATGCGTTGAGATAGTTCCATAGCTTGAAATTACAAATGTCAAATAACAAATGACAAATCAAATTCAAATCATAAATCACAAAACGTTTTGTTATTTGTGATTTGACATTTGTCATTCTGCACTCGTACCCCCTACTAGTACCTAGTATAGACCGATGAAAAAGAAATTGTCAAGGGGAAATTGGTGAGACGTCGCTAATTGTATGAATTCCCGCAAGAAATACTGTACACACGTTATCCACAACCCCTCCCCCTCTTTAGTCGAAGTTGGTTGAATTAGTTAAATTGGTGTAATCGATTTATTGCAATTCGAAACAGTATGCCCAAGCATGCGGACCTTCATGCGGTGGAGAGTTGAGAGTGAGGAATGGAAAAACGATGCATGACGGCGCCGCTGCGGGCATATGTGAGAATTGCATACAGAATTAATTTTGACGGAATCTGGAACGGGTGTTTATCCCTTCAAACTTCCCAAAAACTCTTCATTCGTCTTTACTTTCGTCAACTTATCGATCATGGCGGTGAGGCGCTCTTCCGGTGTCAACAAAGACAACATACGTCGAAGAGTCGTTACTTTCTTTAAGTGATCTTCGCTAAAGAGTAATTCTTCGTGCCTCGTCCCTGATTTTTCAATATCAAGAGCTGGATATAACCGTTTGTCGGCGAATGAACGCTCAAGATGGACCTCCATATTACCCGTTCCCTTAAATTCTTCATAGATAAGATCATCCATACGCGATTCCGTTTTGATAAGGGCTGTACCGATAATGGTTAAGCTTCCGCCTTCCTCACAGTTTCGTGCAGCTCCCAAGAACTTCTTTGCAGGATATAATGCTGCCGCATCAATTCCACCAGACATACTGCGACCAGATCCTCGACCACTCTGTCCAACAGCCATGTTTAATGCGCGTGCAAGGCGGGTGATGGAGTCTAGAAGAATGACAACGTGGTGTCCCATCTCTACCATACGTCGGGCACGGTCAAGAGCCAAATGAGCCACTTTTACCTGTTGACGAGGCGACTCATCAAAGTTTGATGCCGCCACTTCCCCTTTGAGAGATCGTTTTATTTCCGTTACTTCCTCAGGTCGTTCTCCAATGAGGATTGCCATTAACGTTATATCAGGAAAATTAGTTGTTATGGCTTCTGCTATTTCTTTTAAGAATGTTGTTTTCCCCGCTTTTGGTTGAGATACGATAAGTGCGCGCTGTCCAAATCCAATGGGAGCAATAAGATCGACTATGCGAGTTGCTAATACCTCCGGTTTGGTCTCAAGTCTGATTTGCTTGTCAGGATGTGTTGAAGTTAATTTATCAAATTCTTTTCTCGTTCTGCTTTGTTCTTCCGTGAGCTCAACGCCATTAATTTTTTTAATAAGAAGAAGTGAGTGGAATCGTTCCCCCTCTTTTGCGGGTCGAGCTAGCCCTTCAACTTCATCTCCCTTTCGAAGCCAAAAGCGACGAATTTGAGAGGTAGAAACATAAATGTCATTGTCCGGATTAATCACATAGTCTTTTCGTAAAAATCCATACCCTCCAAAGGTGACATCCAGAATGCCTTTTGCAGGATAGCTCATTTTTAAATCTTCCTTCAATCTCTCTTCAAGAGGCGCTCCCCTAACAATACTATTCTCTGGCATCATAATGGGCTTTGATTCCATTTGGTCGAGCATTTTAGAAACATCGAGTGTTTCTGATTGTTCCTGTGAAGAAACAGGCTGTTTTGCAGAAGGCTTTGAACGTTTAGTAAACATAGAGAAGGAAATAAATTAAATAAATAATAAATAAATTAATAGGCGACTATGCAAATTCTGTCAATTGATACTACTTTTGTGTAAATCATCTAGATTCAACAACAGGAAGACTGCCGTTATGCTCAAAGTGAATAATGTGATCCTCAAGGACGGTTGTGCAGAAACTTTTTCTCGATTACTAGATAAGGGTTGTGGTGCGATCTATTGCCCGAGGGCCTCGATACTTCACCAATTCTCCGTCAATTTCTCGACAGATACCCGTATTTAAAATTGTTCAGAAAAAGTTTTCAAATTGCCAATCCGCGTCGTCGAGGATCTGAAGATAAGTATAACACAGGATACTGGTTTGTCAAATTCAATTCTTATGTTCTGAAAGTTGCCAGTACCCTCTCTTGTTCCTATACTTTGTTTCTCACCCAGCGTTTTTTCCAAATCATTTAGTCTTAATTTTTTTTCGATAATACCCTTTTCCGTGAGACTTCCAGGTGAAGGTCTTTTATATAATTCTTTACAGGTTAATTCTACAAGATCCCATGCAATAGCCGATCGAATTACTGTCCGTTGCACTTCTTCATCATTTTGTAATTCTGGTACAGTAAAGTCACCTCCATCAGTAAAAAATTCCACAATGGCCTCCGTTCCACTAAATCCTATATTCAGGTCAGAAATGGCTTTTGGAGTACCAGGAATGGACGCCTCTTTACTCATAACGAGGTCTGAGATACCTTTTCCAACTCCTTCTTTCCATTTTAGACCTTTGGGACTAAGGATATTGTTCATAAGATTTTGTATATTTGCCGGTCGTTCTTGTATAGAAGTTATTTCATTACCTCACCGTTCGTCATTGCGAGGAGCGTAGCGACGCGGCAATCCCATTAATTTAAGAGATTGCTTCGCTATAATATGTTTGGCTCGCAATGACAATCCATATCCATGGGTATTGAAATGACTTCTAAATCGTGTAATTGTTGGTTTTACATTGTTTACAAATGCTACCTCTGTTGCCATATTCTCCTATACTACTCTCTCTCTCTCTTTGCTGATTTCAAGATTTCAATAATAAGTAGATATATCCAATACTGTTTTGGAGCGACATTCAAGCGTTGTCTTGTTTTCTCTGTTTTACTAAAATAATCTTATCTATCTTTTGTTTCAATTCGGGAATATCTCTAATCATTATGTTCCACATAATATGCACATCGACATCCATATAGTCATGAATTAAAATGTTTCGTAAATCGATGATTTTTCTCCATTTAATATGAGGGTTCTTTATACGAAATCTCTCTTCCAGTTTATTTGCAGCTTCGCCAATCACTTCGAGATATCGCATCAAAGCAGCTTGATCCCAATCATTTTTGAGAAACTGGCCATAGGTATGGTTTGAAGTATAGTTAATGATTTCTTGAATGCTATCTGAAATATGATGAATATACGCACTATTATCAAGATTTCTTCTCATAATAATGGTATTTGACCTGCAAGAATATATTTTTTTAAATATTTACTTATTCCGTTATAACTTACGAGGTCAACTTTTTTATGTAATATATCTTCAAGATTGTGTTGAAGATCGATAAATGTGAGACCCATCTGGGGAGGAGGATCTATTAAGATGTCTATATCGCTCTTTTCATCATGCTCTCCTCGTGCATATGAACCGAATAAAGCGGCTTTTTTTACTCCGTATTTCAATAGGATGGGAATAATTTTGTCCGTTGTTCGTTTCATTCCGATTTCTGTTTTCTTTTGTGATTCTTTTGAAAGAGAGTAAAACACATAGGGAGGCGTTCCCTGCTTAATGAGCTTTTCCTCTTGAATAAGTCTTTTCAGTTGCCGATGTATTGCGACAGCACCAATCCCCAGCTCTTTTTTAAAGTCATGAGCTCTCATTTTCCCTTTATTTTTGATAAGGGAAAGGATTTTCTGCCTTGTTTGAGTAGTCATAGTATATAGTATACTATATACCATACACAGTGTCAAGGAAGATGTTTGTGTTTGTGTTGTGTCATTCTACTGCATGCTATACTGTTTCTCATGAATTGATATATTCAAGTATTCACCGTAACACTTAAGGAATACTTTGCCTATCGATTGAATTTCGTACTTTGGCGTGTCCGAGCAGTACTTTCAACTCTTATCATCGTATTCCTTTGGTCGGGTGTATTTGATAGCAATGCCTCATTTGGCAGTTATTCCAAAGAGCGGCTCATGTCGTACATTCTCTTTTCCAGCCTGGTCACAACTTTTATTTCCAGTTCCCGTATCTCAAACCTTGCCTACGAAATACAAAGCGGAGGGATAATGAATCTCTTGTTAAAACCTCTTTCTCTCTTTGGTTATTACGCCGCGACTGATGCGGCGGATAAACTGATTAATCTGTTTTTTGGTTTACTGGAATTTAGTTTAATCGTCTATTTTTTTGCAATTCCTCTCGTTGTCCCTCAACAAATTGCATGGTCTCTTTTCTTTGTGGTTTGTGGTGTCAGTATTTCATTTTCTATCAATTTAATGCTTTCCTTCGTAGGATTTTGGACACCGGAGGTTTGGGCTCCCCGGTTTCTGTTTATGATGCTCGTCACCTTTGTATCTGGCGCGTATTTTCCTTTTGATCTGTTCCCTCCTCTAGCCTATCGTATCCTTCTGTTTACCCCATTTCCCTACTTGTATTTTTTACCAACAAAGATAGTGGTTGATGGTATCCAAACTCCTTATTTTGTTCAACAACTTGTCTGTTTTGTGGGATGGGCGGTGGGACTTTTTTATCTTGCTAATTATATGTGGAAATCGGGAATTAAGGAATTTTCGTTTTGGGGCCGTTAGTTGAATTGGTTAAATTGATTGAATTAGGAAAATGAAGATAATTGCGGAGTGTATTGTTCTTGAGGTGACATTGGGCCCTCCCTGTCTCTAGTCCCAGGCGCTAAGAATAATAAACAAAGCACGTTCTTAAAGATAATATAGGGGTGATAAAAACATGTATACTTACTTTATGTCCAAAAAATCCCTTCCTTATTTTTTCCTCGCATTTTTGTTTGCCATTCTCCTTTTTATCTTAGGAGTCCGGTATGGTCAACGGGTTGAGCAAGTCAACAAAACTATTTCCTATTTAGTAAGCATCCCCCCGTCGCCTTCTGTAGCTCCGTCCCTTCCTCCGCTTGGATTTTCAACCTATACCCATAAAGACTGTGGTGTTTCATTTCTTATCCCCAATCTCATTGAGAAAACAAAGGAAAGCTCAACTTCTGCTCTTTTTTCCACCAGAGAGAAAAAACTAGCTCTCGCAGTTTCCTGTGAAAAAAAGCCGTTTATTCAAACAAAAGAAGAGAAAGTGACAACAATAAATGCACTTCGGGTTTTTGAAACAACAACAAAAGACGCATCGTCCTATCGCCTCTTTAATCCTAAAAATGGTCTGACTGTTACCATTACAGCCTCAAAAGAGTATTTACTTTTGCTCCAAAAATCCCTATCTCTCATTAAATGAACTACCGCATAGTAAGCGAGAAAAATATATATCTTTGCGAAGTGTGTTGTTCTTGAGGTGACATTGGACAACCTGTGTCTGAGTCCCAGGCACCGAAAGAATAATACACGGAGCAAGAATGACAATGAGATATAATAACAGTAATGAAAAAACTAAACATAGCCTTTTTTGGCGCCCCTTCTTTTGCCGCTCGCGTACTGCAAAGAATAATCGATGATAAAAATCTCCCCATTACTGTTGTATTGGTCGTCACCCAGCCAGATCGCCCTGCAGGGCGAAAACAAATCTCTACCTCCACACCTGTGAAACTCCTCGCCCAAAAACACGGAATTCCTGTTTTTGATAGCTTTCAGCTTCCGACTTTTAGCTTTCAGCTAAAACAAATTGATTTGGTCCTGCTCTATGCTTACGGCGCAATCATCCCATCTGATATCCTCAAAATCCCTCGTTGGGGCTTCTGGAACATCCATCCATCTCTACTTCCCAAGTATAGAGGAGCCTCTCCTATAGCCTATTCTCTCCTTATGGGAGATAAAACCACAGGAGTCAGCCTCATCCAGATGGATGAGCGAATGGACCACGGACCAATTTTAAGTCAACAAACATATGAGATTCAAAAGGAAGATACACGAGAAGATCTTGAAAATAAGCTTTCCGACATAGGCTATGAGCTATTCAAACAATCTGTACAATTATTAATAAATGGGACGTTACAAAAGGTCGAACAAAATAATTCTAATAGGACGTTTACACGACTATTGACTAAACAAGATGGATATATCCCCTTTCCTATTGTTCAAAAAATTATCAAGAGAGTAATACTGAAAAATAACGAAATTCCACCTATCATCACTGAATATTGTAATAAATATCAACTAACCACTAACCACCCTTCGACTTCGCTCAGGGTAAACCAACCACTAACCACATATTACGACTTATTCCGTGGCCTTTCCCCCTGGCCAGGTTTGTGGACAGTTTTCCCAATCAATGGAATTGAAAAAAGATTAAAAATAACTCGTATGACACTATCCACTAACCACCAACCACTTAGACCAAAGGTCTGGGCCAAAGGCCCATCCCCCTTTGGGGGATATCGCCCTTTGGGCGAAATCACTCACGTCCAGCTTGAGGGAAAGAAAGAGGTGAGCCTTGAAACATTCCAAAAGGCATATGGATCCTTTTTGAATATTTAATTTTGTTTGATACAATGTGAGAATTGTATTGTATTGTTTATAAATATGGCAGATGAATTAATTGATCAGTTTGAGCTTTCTAAAACTGTTGAATTTACCGAAATTCAAGAAGCA
>Ga0210015_1002222_pt1 | contig 18425 bp, 14 predicted proteins | sample CryGeymeta201522_FD_185471 | JGI IMG/M metagenome (GOLD analysis project Ga0210015, IMG submission 185471) | Groundwater microbial communities from Crystal Geyser aquifers in Utah, USA - Crystal Geyser metaG 2015-22 (SPAdes) (version 2) | ecosystem: Environmental > Aquatic > Deep subsurface >... | reverse complement strand
CCTTAAATGACGGTGTGTGTTTTCTCCTTAAATTCTCCACTTGGTCCTCCTCAATTTTGCTCCCAAGTGTAACTTAACACACTGTCCAAATTTTGGGGTCCATTATGGGATACAAAAATCCAAGAATCATAGATGCCAATACCACCATAAAAGAAGGGGATATCTGTGTAGAAAATATCCATGCAGTTTATGAGACAACAGGTTCTTCAATAAGGGATAGCCTTTCAGGTAATGGAAAGAATGTATTAGTCCTCAGCGACGAAGTTCATCATGCTCATAATAAAGCTACAGGTAGAGACAGAGAAAGCCAGAGTATAAAGAAGTGGAAGGAGTTTTTACTGAATTCAGCCTATAACTTTAAATACATGATTGGTTTTACCGGTACTTCATATATAGAGGATGAATACTTTAATGATGTTATTTACAGGTATTCTTTAAGAGAAGCTGTTGATGACAGAATGGTTAAGATGGTGGATTATGTCAGCAAAGACGAAAGCATCGGCGACCCTGAAAAATTTCAAAAGATATATGACAACCATATTGAAAACCGAAATAAATACAGGAAACTAAAACCACTAACTAGTGTCCATCCATAAATGAGCAATTTTGTTCAAATAGACCGTGATGAATGCCATTCATTTGTTGATTAGCCATTCAGGAAACATGGATAGACTGATTTTTCTTGTTTGTGATAACCGGAGGTTGAATTTAAGACATACTTATCCATTGGTTCTTACAAGATAAAAAGAATTGCCAGATCAAAAATTAGCCGATTTCTATTCTGGCCAACGTCAGTAAGTTTGCTGAAACTATAGATGCCCAAACATAGCTCTTGAAAGAACGAAGCGTCTTCCAGGTGCAGCAGTCAAATCCAAAACACCTTTTAAGCCATGAAATACCAGATTCTATCCCAGCACGAAATCTGCGTAAGCGTTTGTATACCCATGGACTACGACACATATCTTCGACTTCAAGACCACGTTTCTTGGCAAAGCAGACATCTTTTATGCCCTTACCCTTGGCAGATTTCAAATTTTTGATTGAAGCAAACCCTCCATCTAGCGAGACTTTGAGGGGATAACGACCATAAATGTCTTTTTGCCGATCCAACATCTTATCAGTCAAAGTAGAATCAGCGGGATTACCATCTTCAATCACACAATCGAGAATGAGGTTGGAAGAACCTCCAGTTAAACAGACTTTATGGCCATAAAATGTTTCTCTATTATCTTTAACGATGATATCGGTATGAGGTTCAAAGATAGAAACAATTTTTTCAGAAGCAGGAACCGATTCACCATGGATGACTCTGCGTTCAGTCTGATCGATAACCTGGTTAGCCAATTCTATATATCTCTTCAATTCATAAGCCATGTTCTGTGCAGAGTTTATCTGAAGGGAGGTTTCAAACCGATACCCTTCAACCAAAGACACTGCCTTTTCTGCGTAACCAATTGTCTTTCGAGTAACTTTGAGGAGATCCAAGTATTGCTTTTTACGGGCTTTTTTGCTTTTGGCGTTCATAACGCCCAACATCCTTCGCTTGGCCCTTTTGGTATGATCAGTCAACAGAATACCTACATCATGAAATTGAGTCTGAGTCTTTATGAGTATCCTGGTGAGAACTCGAACCGAGTCCCAAAGAAGGCTTGAATCTGAAGGTTCATGGATATTGGAAGAAACAACTGTACAGTCCGTCCGAGCTTCTCTGCCCTTTTCAATACCCTTATCCTTAGCTTCTGCAATAAGGACACGGTTTATAGCCTCCCATGTTTCGGGTGAAAGTGCCTTTATATTATTACACAATGCCGACTTACCAAACCCTTTTTCAGCAAAACCAATGCGACAGAACCTCCGGTAGGAGAAGGAATCAACAAGATGAAAGGCAAGTCCTTCATAACAGCAATATTCCATCTGCTTAATGATCGCGGCACGGACAACCTGCTCCGCACTCATTCCCTCGGCTCCGGTATCGGGATTCCCGACGTCACGAGTAAGGTCTTGCAATGCCATTTCATATATGATAGGATTCCTATCCAGAATTCGGCTTATACACTCCAATTCCTTAGCATGAATATGATCAACGGCAGACATCATAAGGGGCATCTGTCTTTGATTCTTTTTGCGCATTTTTTGGTGGCTCCTTTCTTCGTTTTGTTTGTTATATCAATAGGTTACCTTTTTAAGACTACCATATAACAAAGAAATTGTCGACCTTAAAATGCGCTTTTTCTCTTTTATTTCAAATAATTAGCATTTATGGATGGACACTAACTAGAGCATCGTTTCCCCCTTTGCTACAAGACCTGCAATATACCCCTTAAGATGTTATCTCACTGCCTTGTTTTTAAGCTTAGTTCGCAGGAATCCTCCTCCGGCAATAATTTTATTGACTATATCGCTAAAATGTGTTAAATTTCATTGAAAAAAACAATTAAAGAAGAGGGAGGTACTATCGGATGTTTAAGATTGGAGATATAGCCGTATATCCTTCCCATGGTGTAGGGGTTATTCAGTCTATCGAGAACAAAAAGATTTTCGATAATGAACAGACATTCTTTATATTCAGGATATTGGACAGTGATATGACTATAATGATTCCGATAAATAATATTGCAATGGTTGGTTTAAGAAGGGTGATTCGCCTGGAAGAAGTTCCCAAAGTATACGACATATTAAAAAAGAAAGATATTGAGATTGAAAATCAAACATGGAATAGAAGGTATCGTGAGTATATGCAAAAGATAAAGAGCGGTTCAGTATTTGAGGTGGCCGAGGTTCTTAGAGACCTCTTCATCTTAAAACTAGAAAAGGACCTTTCTTTTGGGGAAAGAAAGATGTTAGATTCAGCCAGGAATCTTTTGGTAAAAGAACTCTCCATTGCTCAAAATAGTTCTGAAGAGATAATAGAAGGTAACATTATGAGTATTTTTAATTGTTAAGATGTTGCCATTATACGTGTGAACTATATCTTACCTATAATTAAGCTTTTTTTAACCTAGCCATTTATCCCTGCCCACAGGAGAGGGGTGAATGGCTGATTTTCATGTGCAGAATCTAGCCTGGGGTCTGACCCGACATTTGGGTTATATTGCTGTGGGTCTGACCCCAAATCCAATCAAAATTCACAGGAAAGGAGGTGACACTGAATATGGGTACTACTGTTTTACGTATTTTTTTGATTTTATCCTGCTCGGCTGTTGGTTACTATGCCGCTTATGAGTTTTTGAATTCTGTATACCCGGCATTGTCGGGAGCAATAATAGGTTCAATCATTTCAGCCGTAATCCTTATCTTAGAACAACGCATTGTAAGATATCCTTTGAGGGCTATAATCGGGGGAGCCACAGGGTTAATCGCTGGTCTTATTGTAGCAAATCTGTTTTCCTATGTATTTTTGCTGGGGTTGCTTAAAGGGCAGGTCCCCGGTCTTTTACTCCATATATTAACAAACTTCATAGTTGGATATCTAGGCTTAAAAATAGGGAGCAAGAAAGGAGAAGAATTTCATCTCTCTGATTTAATGAAGCTTTACAAGAGACAACCTCTGGGAGAAAGTCCTAAGATATTGGATACCAGCGTGATAATAGATGGCAGAATAGCCGACATCTGCGAAACTGGTTTCATTGAGGGAACATTTATCATACCCCAATTTATTCTTCAAGAATTACAGCATATTGCCGATTCTTCTGATTCAATTAAGCGAACCAGAGGCAGGAGAGGTTTAGATATTTTGAATAAGATGCAAAAACAGGTTGACCTTGATGTGAGAATAGTGGAACATGATTTTCCAAAGATAAAGGATGTTGATACCAAGCTGGTAGCCCTGGCGAAAGAAATGAACGCAAAGGTTATTACTAATGATTTCAACCTGAACAAGGTGGCAGAACTTCAGGGTATCTCTGTCTTAAATATAAACCAACTGGCAAATGCTCTCAAACCCGTGGTTTTGCCGGGTGAGGTTATGAATGTCAGGATACTGAAAGAGGGTAAGGAATCAGGACAGGGGGTGGCCTATCTCGATGATGGTACTATGGTTATAGTAGATAATGCTAAAAGGTATATGGGAAAAAACATTGAGGTAACAGTGACCAGTGTTCTTCAAACTACTGCTGGTAGGATGATTTTTACTGAATTAAAAGACGAAGCACCTGCTGAGCTTGTTCATAATTTAGGGTACTAGTGGAATGTCCCTTTAATATCTTTACTATAAATATTTCCCCCCTTGATGGGGGAGGGGCAGGGTAGGGGTGAAGAATCGCTATGTTGCCCCCTCCCCTTCATCCCCTCCCACCAAGGGAGGGGAGACATTTTTGGTAAAGTTATTTATGAGTCAAAGCACTAGATAAGAGGATTACATGAGGGTTATTGCCCTGATCCCCGCTGCTGGTGTGGGGAAAAGAATGGGTACAAGTATTAATAAGCCGTTTCTTCACATAGGCAATAAACCAATCTTAGCTCAAACCCTTTTGAGGTTTGAAGATTCACCAAATATCAGTGAAGTTTATGTTATTGTTTCCAAAAAAGAGGGAATACGCTGCAGAGAAGATATAATAGAACAGTATAATTTGAAAAAAGTTACTAAGATAGTCATAGGTGGTATTGAGAGATACGATTCTGTTAAGAACGGCCTGGATGCAATCGAATCGAAGTGTGATATAGTGATGATACACGATGGCATTCGCCCCTTTATTACCACTCAACTCATAGATGAATCCATATCAAAGACCCTCCAATATGATGCATCTGTAGTTGCCATTCCAATAAAAGAAACAGTTAAAGCCATTTCTTCTGGTGGAAAGATAGTAAAAACGTTGGATAGGAATAAACTCTGGCTTGCCCAGACTCCTCAGACATTTAAGTATGATATTATAAAGAGGGCTTACGAAAATGCATTTGAAAATAATATCTGCGGTACTGACGACTCATCCCTGGTAGAGCTTTTAGGAGTACAGGTTAAAATCATAATGGGTTCTTACGAGAACATCAAAATTACAACCCCGGAGGATTTGACTATAGCCGAGGCTCTTCTTAAAAATCAAGATATCGCTGTACATGGTAACTATTAGAGCGTTTCACTAAAATACTTACAAGTTCTGATCCACCCCCTCCCTGCCCTCCCCCTTGAAGGGGGAGGGCAGGGAGGGGGTGATGTAAGAATCAGATGTAAATGGTTTGCTGAAACGATATACTATTCAGGTAGATAGGCTGAAGGCTGTTAGGCTACAGTCTATAGGCTAACAGCCTTTAGCCTGTCCTTTAGCTCACTTTAGGCACTTAACTTGAAGTTCGAGGCTGGATTATGAAAGTAGGTTTTGGTTATGATGTTCATCAATTGGTAGAGGGCAGGAAACTCATATTGGGCGGTGTAGAGATACCTTATAAAGAAGGGCTGCTGGGACATTCTGACGGCGATGTTCTTCTTCATGCAATTTGTGATGCTTTACTGGGAGCTATCGGAGCGGGTGATCTGGGTAAACATTTCCCTGAAAACGATCTGAAATCTAAAGGTATATCCAGCTTAGAATTACTGCGGGTAGTCGAAATTTTAAAAGAAGAGAGAGGGTTCAGGACAAACAACATTGATTGCACCGTAGTAGCCCAAAATCCCAAGTTGGCTGAATACATACCCAAGATGGAGAAAAGCATTGCCGGGGTTTTAGGTATCGATGCCAAAAAAGTTAATGTAAAGGCTACTACCACAGAGGGATTGGGCTTCACTGGTAAGGGAGAGGGAATAGCTGCCTATGCAGTGGTCTCGGTGAGGTCCATCGAGTTTTAGAACCATGGATTGACTGCCAGAAGAAACTCGAATAAGAAAGTATTACTGCCCCTCTCGGTTCAAGAGGGTAGCATGATTGAGAAAAAAAGGGAGGGGATCATATATTGCTTAGGACAGTCTATTTTTGGACAGTGATTACTCTCTCTACTATAATAGCCCTACTTTTATTTGCTTTGAGTTTTCCCTTCGATAAGGGGGGCAGGGTAGTCAAGTTTTATGCTAATATATGGGGCAGATTGAATCTCTATGCCAGTGGTGTGAGACTCAAGATAACTGGGCTGGAGAATATCATTAAGGATAAGCCCCAGATATTTATGGCAAACCACCAGAGCATTTATGATATTTTTGCATTAATTACACTGCATCTTCATTTTGTATGGATTGCAAAGAAAGAGTTATTCAGGATTCCTCTCTTAGGGTGGGCAATGGCATTAGCAGGCTGTGTAAGTATTGATAGGTTTAATCCACATAGTCCCCTGGGTGGTATGGACTATATCCATGCCAAGATACAAAAGGGGGCCTCAATAATAATCTTCCCCGAGGGGACGAGGAGTTATGATGGGACGCTCCAACCTTTCAAAAAAGGAGGGTTTACTCTGGCTATGAGGGCTAAAATTCCCATAGTCCCAATTACACTCATAGGTACTGGAAAGGTTATGAAAAGGGGTACCAGGAAGGTTCATCCCGGAAATATTAAGATTATAATTGACAAACCTATAGAGACCCTTAATTTAGGATTAAAGGACAGAGAAAACCTTATTTATAGAGTACAAGAGATCATAGGTAAAAATCTGTCGGAAAATTAGGTAATGGGGTGTTGAAAAGCCACTTTTATGCAAAGCTCTCACTACCAGCCAAATTGGAGGTGAGATGAATAAGATAATATCGTTCATCTCTAAAAACAGGATAATAAGGGAAGTCTGTGGATTAATAATCTTTGCCGTAACTGTTTTCATCACTTCCAGTCTAATATCTTATGACCCAGCAGACCCATCATTTAACAACTATGTCCCTAATGTAACTAAAGTTAATAACCTATGGGGGGTTGTTGGGGCCTATTTGTCTGACGGCCTTTTACAGGTTTTTGGTTTAGCTTCCTATCTCTTTTCGATTATTCTATTTGTTGTTTCTTTCCGATTATTTATTAGGAAAGAGGTCAAATTCAATTTATACAAGTTGATAAGTTTTGTCTTCTTGCTGTTATCAACAACCGGAATTTTGAGCATGGGAGTTACTCAGATAAATTTTTTTGACCAGCCAATCATTGCGGGAGGAGTTTTAGGCGGGGTTTTGGTAAGTGAACTAGTGAGATACTTCAATAAAATGGGGGCTTATACGCTGCTCATTTTAGTTTTTATATCCTCTTTAATGATTAGTGCAAACATATCTTTTGTATGGCTTGTAAATAAAATCAGAGATTTATTAGCGAATACATTAGAGCGTCTTAAAAGTGGTTCTATCATATATAGAGGGAGACTCAAACGTGCCAGGGGAAAATCATCGACTATAGAAAAAAAGAAGATGCCCTGGGTTTCTACCCCCCCTGTCATTACAGATTCTTCAGGCAAGGATCAAGGAACGAAAGAAGGGAATGCCTTAATACGGGAAGAATTTGACTTCCCGAAGCCAAAAGGGACTTATCAACTGCCTCCCCTGTCGCTTTTAGAAAACCAGGAACAAAGGACTGCCAAGGTAGATAGAGAGAGTTTAATAATGAATTCCAAGATTCTTGAAAAAAAACTCTCCGATTTCGGTGTGCAAGGGAGGGTTACAGAGGTTAGCCCTGGCCCTGTAATAACCATGTATGAATATGAGCCTGCGCCGGGGATTAAGATCAATCGAATAGCAAATTTGTCTGATGACTTGGCACTGGCACTCAGTGCGATCAGTGTTCGGATAGTAGCTCCTATCCCTGGCAAGTCTGTTGTAGGGATAGAGATACCAAATTCTGTCAGAGAGGCGGTTTTTTTTAAGGATGTAGTCAGTCAAGAGACTTACCAGAAAGCCAATTCAAAACTTACTATAGTTTTGGGGAAGGATATATTCGGAAACCCCGTGGTCACAGATCTTGCAAAGATGCCGCATTTGCTGATAGCCGGGGCGACAGGAACAGGCAAGAGTATCTCTGTAAATTCAATGATCTGTAGTCTTTTGTATAAGGCCACTCCAGAAGAAGTGAAGATGATAATGATAGATCCCAAAAGGCTGGAACTGTCAGCATACGATGGGATTCCACATCTTTTAAACCCAGTAGTAACTGAACCCAAACAGGCTGCTACAGTATTGAGATGGTTAGTTGAGGAAATGGAACGCAGGTATCGGCTGCTGGCAGAAAAAGGGGTTAGAAATATAGACCGTTATAACCAGAAGCTGGATAGTGAATCAACAGGCACCACCCGGATAGTCCTAGACCTAAAGAAGGATTATTCATTGAATGAGGAAGCTGAACCGAAAGAGCTACATAAAAGGTTGCCTTATGTTGCGGTGATTATAGATGAGTTAGCGGATCTGATGATGATTTCATCGAAGGAAGTGGAGGAATCGATAGCCAGATTAGCTCAGATGGCAAGGGCGGCTGGGATTCATATGATAGTTGCCACACAGCGTCCTTCTGTAGATGTATTAACCGGAATAATTAAGGTGAATTTTCCTGCCAGAATTTCTTTCCAGGTGTCGTCCAAAATAGACTCACGTACTATTCTGGATGCAAACGGTGCAGAACACCTGTTAGGATCAGGGGATATGCTTTTCCTGTTACCAGGCACCTCAAAGCTACAACGAATTCATGGGGCGTATCTCTCTGAGGGGGAGGTTAAAAGGGTAGTTGCTTTTATTAAAGGGCAAAGTCCACCAGATTATAGCCAATCTATACTTGAGCCTAAAGGAGATGTTTATTCCAAAACCGATGATGAGTATGACGAAAAATATGATGATGCCGTGGAATTGATTGCCAATGCAAGACAGGCTTCAATTTCAATGATACAGAGGCATTTGAGAATAGGTTATAACAGGGCGGCCAGAATAATTGAGAGGATGGAAGAGGAGGGAGTAATTGGCCCATCAGACGGGGTTAAGCCAAGAGAGGTTTTGATAAAAAAGCTTTGAGACGTTTACCTTCCGCTCATCAAGATGGGTACAAAAATTCTGCTAATGCTTGAATGTGCCTTTATCCTTCGATTTGCCAGTTCTACATATTCAGGTTCGATATCATACCCGATGTAATGCCTGCCATCCTTCAACGCTGCAAGGCAGGCGGTTCCACTGCCACAAAACGGGTCTAAGACAACATCTTTCTCGAAACTATATAGCTGGATAAGGCGGTGTGGTAGTTCCTCTGGGAAGGGTGCAGGATGTCCAATGCTCTCTCCAAAATCCTTCGGTCCCAAGAACCCCTACTGCCCCAGATTTTAGACAAACGTTAACTAGTTATCTTTCTCCCTGCTGGCACCTTCTTTCTTAGAATAACCTTTGTTGTTTCAACGATTGCGAAGACAACCAGGGCAAAACCGATAATTATACCCAGGTCGGAGAAAGAAGGTTTTATGATGCCAAACACCTCACGCACAGATGGAATCTGGATTAACACAGCAATCAGTGCGAGTTCCCATCCAAGGGTAATAAGAAGCCATTTATGCGGAGGTGCTTTGAAAACACTGTATATGAGGGAACGACAGTTGATGGCGATAACAAACTCTACAATAATGAATAGAAAGAATATCTCCGTCCTTGCATGCGCTATATCAGAGAGATCGTGGAAAAAAAGAAGATAGAAGAAAGGGCACTCAATTAAGACTGCCCGCAATATGAAAGATTTTACATCCCATCCAAAGATACTCTCTTTCGGATCTCTTGGAGGTCTCTCCATAATATCATGGTCAGGGGGTGCAACCCCAAGAGCAAGTGCAGGAAGTCCATCGGTTGCCAGATTTATATACAGTATGGCAGCCGGCAAAAGGGGTAAAAAATCTAGACCCATTATTAAAGCTATCCCGCCAATGACTACAACCTCTGTTATATTGCACTGAAGGAGATAGGCGAGATATTTCTTTATATTATCATATATCCATCTGCCCCGCTCTATAGCCGTCACAATAGTTGCAAAGTTATCATCGCTCAGAATCATATCCGATGCCTCTTTGGCCACATCTGTACCTGTTATTCCCATAGCTATACCAATATCAGCATGCTTCAGGGCAGGGGAATCGTTCACCCCATCGCCTGTCATGGCTACGATCTCACCCCTGGCCTTCCATGCCCTGACTATCCTTAATTTGTCCATCGGGGATACCCTGGCATATACAGTAACCTTCTCCACTATGCCCTCGAAATGCTCATCGGTCATTTTATCTAATTCCTCACCACTCAAGACAAGATCGCCATCTTTGTAAATAGCAAGCTCCCTAGCTATAGCCACAGCCGTGAGTTTATGGTCTCCTGTAATCATAATGGGCTTAATATGGACTTTTTTGCATGTCCTGACGGCTTCAACAGCCTCCTCCCTTGGAGGGTCTATCATCCCGATTAGCCCAAGAAAGACCATATCCCTTTCAATCTGCTCTTCGACCAGTGGACTATCTGACCCAAGTTCTCTATATGCCACGGCAAGAACCCGCAAAGCATCCTGTGCCATCTCCCCGTTTGTTTCCAGGACATGAGCCCTTTTTTCAGGGGTTAGTTCCGCTATTTCATCTCCCTCTTTTATACAGGAGCATTTTTCTAAAACCACCTCAGGGGCACCTTTCATAAATGCCATATATCTAAAATCATCGATTTTTTGGACGGTTGTCATTAGTTTTCGCTCAGAGCTAAAAGGAATCTCTTCTATCCTCGGATATGTCAATCTCTGTTCTTGGATATTAAGACCCGCCTTAGCCGCTGCAACCACAAGAGCCCCTTCTGTAGGGTCCCCCTTAATAGACCACTTACCATCATCTTTCCGGTTAATATCTGCATCGTTGCATAACAGACCCCCTTGAAGCAATAATTGAAAGGATTTGTCCTCCCTTATATTTACTTCATCAGATCCTCTGAACTCTCCCTCTGGCGTATAGCCCACACCTGTGACTTCAACCATCCTTTTATTTAAAAAGATCCTTCTTACGGTCATTTCGCCCTTAGTCAATGTCCCTGTTTTGTCAGTACATATCACAGTAGTACATCCTAATGTTTCTACTGCAGACATCTTCCTTACAAGGGCATTTTTTCTTGCCATGGCATGCATGCCAAGGGCGAGGGCACCTGTGACAATAGCTGCTAACGCCTCAGGAACTGCCGCAACAGCAAGGGCCACGGCAAACATAGTCATTTTGATAATGAATTCGAAGTCAACCGAACCTCCTATCAGTTCCCTAACCAGGCTAATCCCTGCAACCAGCCCAGATATAACAAGGCAAATGCCTCCCAGCCATTTGCTGATTTCATCTGTTCGTTTTTCCAGAGGTGTCTTTCCTGGGTCAATAGCGGCTACCTCCTCGGCAATCTTACCAAACTCCGTCTTCATGCCCGTACTGGTAACAACTACCCTGCCCCTCCCATAGCTTACAGTCGTACCGGTAAAGACCATATTCTTTCTGTCTGATACAGGTGTGTTTTCCGGCAAAGCTCTCAAATTCTTACTAACTGGGGCAGATTCTCCTGTAAGGGAGGCCTGATCACATCTTAAGAAGTGTATTTCTATTAATCTGGCATCTGCCGGGATTTTATCTCCTCCCTCAAGGGGTAATATATCCCCGGGGACAAGTTCCTCCAAGGGGATTTCCACTTCTCTCCCCTCCCTTAAAACTATTATGGTAGGAGAAAGCATCTCTTTTAATGCCTCAATTGCCCGCTCTGCCCTATACTCCTGGATAAATCCCAGGACCGCACAGAATACAACGATGAGCAGGATAACAGCAGCATCTACTATCTCTCCTACCAGCGCTGAAAAGATGACGGCCAGAATAAGGATAAGGAGAAGGAGGTTTTTGAACTGGTTATAGAATATGGTAAGGGGTGAGATTCTTTTTTCATGTTTAAGCCTGTTGTATCCGTATTGTTCAAGGCGCTTCCTTACCTCCTCCTCATCTAGACCCCTATTAGGATCTGTCCCCAGTCCTTTTAAAACACCTTCAACATCGATTGAATGCCAGAGGAGTTCCTCCACAGATATGCCTCCAAGTTTGATGGCTTCGTAAAACTCAAAATCCAGAGTGCCTTTCTGCCTTTTATACCCCATTTATTTTTAAAAATGCAAGTTAAAAGGCAAACTCTAGTTAGTGCCCATCCAGAAATACCCTAAATTCCCTCCCCCTTGATGGGGGAGGGTTAGGGTGGGGGTGAAAAAGATGTGTAATTTCGTTGAGCTGCAAACATATTCCCCCTCCCCCTAGCCCCCTCCCTCCAGGGGAGGGGGAGTTTATGGATGGACACTAGTTAAAAAGCTCACACGGGGCTTTCTAACTGAGTAAAGGATAGAAGCAAATGAAAGGTGGTAATTTTAAAAATCCACTGATAATTTCTGTTGACACACATCCTTTATCTTGGTAAAAAGTTTATAAGGCATTAACTATAACAACCATACATAAAGGAGGGGTTACAATGGACTTAGGTTATAAAGGAAAAACCGTGGTAGTTACTGGAGGAGGCTCTAATATTGGCAGAGCCATATCGTTGACCTTTGCTAAAGAGGGCGCAAATGTGATGATCGGGGATATAGACACAGCACAGGCTGAAAACGTTGTCAAAGAAGCAAATGCCTTTAAAGCCGGAGGAAAAACCATTACAGCCAAATGTGACGTAACAAGCCTGGACAATGTACAGGCTATGTTTAAAAAGGCCAATGATGAGTTTGGACAGATAGATGTTCTGGTAAACAATGTAGGATGGGATCAAATGATGCTTTTTACCGAAACTACGCCAGATTTCTGGAACAAAGTGATAACCATCAACTACGTAGGGGTACTGAACTGCACCAAGACTGCCCTTGATTATATGATAGGAAGAAAGAGCGGGGCAATTGTCAGCATCAGTTCCGATGCCAGCCGTCAGGGTGAGTATAAAGAGGCAGTATATGGAGGCGTAAAAGGTGCCGTTAACAGCTTCATCAAAACGATAGCCAGGGAAAACGGTCGTTTTGGGATAAGGGCCAATGTGGTATGTCCTGGAGTAACTGTGCCAACAGAGTCTGGCGAGATTGGAGAAAAAAGCATGTGGAAAAAGGCAGCAGAGTTCTTTACTCCAGAGCAGTTGGAGAAGGTTGCAAAGGCATACCCCCTTCGCAAGATTGGAAAGCCTCAGGATATAGCCAATGCTGTGGTCTTTCTCGCCTCAAATGAAGGAGCAGGTCATATAACCGGTCAGATTCTGAGTGTAAGCGGGGGATACAGCATGGTGTGATAAAACACCTAATGTAATACCGTAATCAAATACCAGAAAAAGGGGTAGGATAACACAGGAACCTGTGTCCGCCCCTTTTTTAGTTTGAGGACTTTAAAAGTATTTTTGTTTTGAAAAGGGATATTTTTTTAAACTCTTGAAAAAAACAATGATTCATGAGATATAGACTGACAGTTTAGGAAACAAAAACAAGATGCTTTTTATTCCGGGGTCTTCGTTCAAATGAGTCTTCTAACAGTTGTAAAAGCCTCCCTTTCATTTGCCGGGAAGCAGATTTTTAGTGAAATAGGGTTGCAGGTAGAACCGAGGGACAGGATAGGTCTGGTAGGTCCAAACGGATCCGGGAAAACCACCTTGCTCCGGCTTATCATGGGGGAGGTTTCCCCTGACAGCGGAGAAGTCTTGGTGACAAAAGGCACCCGGGTAGGTTACCTGCCCCAGGATGTCCAGGAAACCCTGTCCGGGCCTCTCTTGCAATCCGTTATTGAATCCGTTCCTGGGCGAGTAGATATGGAAAATGAGCTGAGAAAGGCAGAGACCTCTCTTAAAGAAGCATCTTGTAAACATGACCAAATAAGAATTGCCGAAAAACTAGGCGAAATCCATCAGGAGATCAACCGGCTTGATCTGGATTACCCGCGTCATGCGGCGGAAAAAATACTGTTAGGGCTTGGATTTGTGACATCTGATTTTGACAGGTCTGTTTCTTCTTTAAGCGGTGGATGGAAAACGAGGGCAGCCCTGTCCAGTCTTCTATACCAGAGACCCGACTTGCTTCTCCTGGATGAACCGACCAATCATCTTGACATTCCGTCCGTGCATTGGCTTGAACAGTTCCTGAAGGACTTCAGTGGCGCCATGATTCTTGTGTCCCATGACAGGGATTTTCTAAACCGGCAGATCAATCGCGTTATCAGCTTTGGTCAGGAAGGGATGAAATGTTACAACGGCAATTACGATTTCTACCTGAAAGCCCGTGAGGAGGAACGTAGAACCCTGGAGGCAAATGCCAGAAAGCAGGAGCAAAGAGTCAAAGAGGCAGAGAAATTTATTGAAAGATTTCGTGCCAAGGCCAGTAAAGCCAGACAGGCACAGAGCAAGATCAAATTGCTCAACAAAATGGAAGTCGTTAAAACCCACCGCAGAGAAAAGGTGACCCATTTTTCCTTCCCTGACGTTCCTCGAAGTGGAATGGTTGTCGTATCCATCAAGGGTTTGTCAAAAGGGTTTGATGAGATGCCTTTGTATAAAGATATTAACTTGAGCGTGTTAAGGGGAGAAAGGACAGCCATTATCGGACCAAATGGGTGCGGCAAGACCACCTTGCTCAGGATGGTTGCCGGTGAGATAGAACCGGATAAGGGAGAGATACCGTTGGGGCATAAGGTCAGTATGAGCTATTTTGCACAGCATCACTCAGACATGCTTGACCATCAAAAGACTGTGATTGAAGAAGTGTACCAGGCTTCTCCTGATGAGAGCATCGGTTTCATAAGAGGGGTCTGTGGGGCATTCCTGTTCTCAGGGCAGGATGTGGACAAGACTATAGGTGTTTTGTCTGGGGGCGAAAGGGCCCGTGTCTCACTTGCAAAGCTTCTTGTCAAGCCCGGAAATCTTATGGTGATGGATGAACCAACCAACCATCTTGACATTTCATCTTCAGAGGCCTTGATCGATGCACTTTCTGAATACAACGGAACCCTGCTTTTTGTTTCTCATAACCAGTCATTTGTTAACAGGCTGGCAACAAAGATATGGGATATAAGAGGAGGCGAAATCATAGAGTACCAAGGAAATCTGGATGAATATTATTACCATATTGCCAGTGCCGAAGAAGAACCAGCCAAAGGTTATGACCAGGGAACATTATATGAAGGAAGAAGGGGTAAAAGAGCATCGGTCAAAAAGGGACAAGATCGAAAAAAACAAAAAAGGGGGAAAGCGGAAAAACGGCAACTGATATACGACACCCTGAAACCGATCCTCGCTGAAGTGGATCGTTTGGAAGAACGAATTGCTGAGCTTGAAGCAAGGCAGGAAGAGCTGGAGAGACTGCTTGCAGAACCTGACATGTTTAATGATAACAACAGGAGTGTTCTGCTTCTTAAAGAATACAAAGCAGTCAGGGAAGAGCAGGATGAGTTGCTCCTGAAATGGGAGCAGACTCAGGACAAGCTGGAAACAGGAAGAAGTGAGCTGTCAGACCGTCTGACAGGGAGAGACGTTTTATGAAACAAGAAAATTTAAGGAATATCGCAATTATTGCCCATGTTGATCATGGCAAAACGACCCTTGTGGACGGCATGCTTCATCAAGCCGGTATATTTCGTGCCAATGAAAAGGTGCAGGAAAGGGTTATGGACAACATTGACCTGGAGCGGGAAAAGGGGATTACCATTATGGCTAAGAATACCGCTGTTATATACAATGGTGTGAAGATAAATATTGTTGACACCCCGGGACATGCCGATTTTGGCGGTGAAGTGGAAAGAACAATGAAGATGGCGGATGGCGTTCTCCTGTTAGTTGATGCCTCCGAGGGTACGCTGCCTCAGACAAGATTCGTCCTGAAAAAGGCTCTTGAGCTGAATTTGTCAGTAATCCTTGTTATCAATAAAATAGACAGGTCTGATGCCAGGATAGAGGAGGTTTTGAATGAGGTCTATGACCTTTTCATTGACCTCGATGCTACAGAAGACCAACTGGAATTCCCAATTGTCTATACTAATGCCAAACATGGGATTGCAAAACGCAATCTCAGTGACGAATCGAGTGATTTAATGCCGCTCTTTGAGCTTATCCTTGGAACCATCCCTGCGCCTGAAGGCGACAACAATGCTGTACTCCAGTGCCTGGTTACAAACATAGACTACAGCGACTATCTGGGCAGGCTTGCCATCGGGAAGGTGTTTTCAGGGTCAATAAGTATTGGGGATAACGTGGCTGTAATAAATGGTGATGGGAACGCGGTTAAGAGAAATATAAGCTCAATGTACACCTTTCATGGACTTGAACGTAAAGAGGCAAAGAAAGTCTCTGTAGGTGAAATCGTTGTACTGTCAGGGATTGAAGGGATTAATATAGGGGATACGATTACGGATATTGAAAATCCAAAGCCCCTTCAACGGATCAAGGTTGACGAGCCGACCATTTCAATGGTCTTTTCAGTGAATACCTCTCCCTTTGCAGGAAGGGAAGGAAAGTATGTTACATCCAGAAACCTAAGGGAAAGGCTGGAAAAGGAATTGCTGTACAATGTTTCCATAAAGGTGGACTTCACGGACACGGATTCATTTAAGGTAATGGGTCGAGGAGAACTGCAGCTTGCAATCCTCATAGAGATGATGCGGCGCGAGGGTTATGAGCTTTCAGTATCAATGCCCGAGATAATAACAAGAGAAATAAACGGCGCATTGCATGAACCCATGGACCTGCTCGTTATTGATTTGCCGGAAGAGTTTGTTGGTGTAGTAGCGCAACAGGTTGGGATGAGAAAGGGAAAGATGCAGAAGATGCATAACAACGGACACGGCAGGGTGCGGCTTGAGTTCAGGATACCCTCAAGAGGTCTGATAGGCTTCAGGTCACAGTTTCTTACCGACACGAGAGGCACCGGGCTTCTAAACCACCTGTTCGACGGATACGAGCTATGGCATGGACACATGTCGAAAAGACAGACCGGTGTCCTTGTGTCTGACAGAAATGGCAAGTCGACCACATATGCGCTAGTTCATCTTCAGCCAAGGGGAACTATTTTTATTAAAGAAAACACACCGGTTTATGAAGGGATGATTATAGGCGAAAACTCAAGGGACAATGATCTGGACGTGAATGTCACAAAGGGAAAAGAACTCTCAAACATGCGAGCATCAGGTTCTGACGAGGCACTGCAGTTAGTCCCTCCAAGACTGCTGACTCTGGAACAGTCCATTGAATTCATCAAAGAAGACGAATTGGTTGAAGTAACGCCACAGTCCATCAGATTGAGAAAAGGAGTCCTTGATTCCAACAAGAGGCCGAAGCGGAAGTCCTGAAAGGTTAAACGCAGCCCTGCTTTTTTTCTCAGCCCCGCTATTGACTTCTCACGAGTTTATCAAGTGCTGTTCATTGCCCACCTGAGGTAGACTCCCCCCCACGAAAATCCAGCACCGAAAGAAGCGATTATGACTCTGTCTCCTTTTTTTAAACGCCCTTGATCCACAGCATCGTAGAGACACAAAGGTATGGTTCCACATGTTGTATTAGCATACTTGTCTATATTGATTATCACTTTGCTAATATCCAGATCCATACGTTTAGCACACGCCTCAATAATTCGCAGATTAGCTTGATGGGGTACGAAAAGATCCAAATCACTATTTTGAAGATTATTCCGCTCCATCATTGCTACTGCTACGTCGGCCATATTCTTCACAGCATACTTGAAAACTGTTTTACCATCCTGATACACAAAATGTTCGTTATTCTTAACGGTTTCAAGGGTCGCAGGTCTTCTGCTCCCCCCGCCCTTTACCTGAAGATAAGGTTCCCCTACCCCGTCAATGCGTTTCTCAAAATCGATGATTCCAAGATCGGGGTCCACTGATGGTTCAAGGAGCACAGCGCCTGCCCCATCCCCAAAAAGCACATAGGTACTCCTGTCCTCAGGGGTGAGGTAAATTGTATTTACATCGCTCCCTATTACCAGAACCTTCTTGTAGCGGCCAGACTCTATGAACATGGTCCCTGTTGTCAGGGCAAAGAGGAAACCCGAACATCCGGCAGACAGATCAAAACCCCAGGCATTGTTTGCCCGTATCATCTTCTGAACCAGGCAGGCTGTCGATGGAAAGAACATATCGGGTGAGATTGTGCCTACAATGATTGTATCAATCTCCGAAGGGAGTACCCCCACCCTCTTTAAACAATCTTTGGCAGCTCTGCTAGCCATGTAGGAGTTACCCAAGCCAGGTTCTAAGCAGTGCCTTGAACGAATACCTGTCCTCTGAACGATCCATTCGTCCGACGTATCTATGATCCCTTCCAGGTCTTTGTTTGTTAATATGCGTTTAGGAAGAAATCTTCCCACACTTGTTATTGCTGCTCTGGTCAAACTCATCTATCACTCCTAGATTTCAGATAGTCTGGTTGCTGCCCCATTTACTAGTGCTTTGACTCATAAATAACTTTACCAAAAATGTCTCCCCTCCCTTGGTGGGAGGGGATTAAGGGGAGGGGGCAACATAGCGATTCTTCACCCCTACCCTGCCCCTCCCCCATCAAGGGGGAG
>Ga0210015_1002218_pt1 | contig 18445 bp, 22 predicted proteins | sample CryGeymeta201522_FD_185471 | JGI IMG/M metagenome (GOLD analysis project Ga0210015, IMG submission 185471) | Groundwater microbial communities from Crystal Geyser aquifers in Utah, USA - Crystal Geyser metaG 2015-22 (SPAdes) (version 2) | ecosystem: Environmental > Aquatic > Deep subsurface >... | reverse complement strand
TGCGATTAGGATCGACACGTCGCAGATGGACATCGCCGAGGCTGTTTCCCATGCCATTGCCGTGATCGACGCCCGGCGCGCGGAATAGGTCCGGTGCGTCGTGGCCCCAAACCCGCCCCCGACCCGCAGAAAAGGACCACCGACATGTCTGATACCGTTCACGTCATCGCCGTTCTGACGACAAGGGTCGGCGCCCGCGCCGAGGTTCTGGCAGCCTTTGCCGAAAACCTTCCTGCTGTGCTGGCCGAGAATGGTTGCCTGAAATATGTTCCTACGGTCGATCATGACGACACCACCGCACCCTACGGGGACGATGTGATTGTTGTGGTTGAAGAATGGCAAACCGCCGCCGATCTTGAGGCGCACCGCGTGGCACCTCACATGCAGGCCTTCGGCGCACGGGTGGCCGAGCATATCGTCGACCGCGCCATCCACATTATGGCCGCCCCATGACATCAGGGGCGCTGTGCGACCAAGGGATTTCGTGCCATATCAACAGCGTCTGAAAGAAGCACGCTGGTCCTGTGGCTGGCGCCCGTGGTGCAGAGCTTTCTTCTCCTTTGCGCAGGTGATCGATTGCGAACTTCTGTCAGGCCTTTGGATGCAGCCATGTCAGAGACTGCCGGCCGATATGGTGATCGGCGGATCGGGTCCAAATCCAACTGCCGGGCTGTGTCGCCAGCGCGGTCATCGGCCCAACGCCTGGCATTGTCCGCAGTTTGCCGGCGGTGCTGGTCCGGGCCGCGAGTTCTGCAATCTTGCACGTCTTGGCGTCAATGCGGGCGGTCTTCCCGGCAATCCGAACAATGCCCCGCAATACGAGGTCGAGCGTGTTTCGAGCCGGGCAAAGCTGCGCGCCGTCACGGTCAACCTTCTGCCCATCGGGTTCGTGGTGTTCATGGTGGTGGGGCTGATCCTGTTGGGTATTGCCACATCGACAGAATCGGCGGCCTTCGGTGTGTTGTAGATCCTGTTTCTGATGACCGGGCTTCGGGTGTTCAACATCGAGGTGGTCCGCCTGTCGCTGCTGACCACGGTCAAGGTCAACGGGATGGTGTTTTTCATCATCCTGAATTCCAGTATGATCAATCAGCTTCTGGCCTGTTCCGGGGCCAGTTCCGGAATGCCGGATTTTGCCGCGTCCTTTTAGGTGTCGGTGGTTGTCGTGTTGCTGTTCATGTTCGTCGCCCTGTTGTTTCCGGGCATGGTCATAGCCCCCGTTTCGATGATCCTGATCACGGCGCCAATCTTCTTTCCCTTGGCGATCACCCAAGGTGACGAGCCGCTGTGGTTTGGCCTGTTCGTGCTGATTTGTCTGGAGATGAGCCAGATGATGCCACCGCCCTTCGGTCTGCTGCTCTATGTGATGCTGGGGCAGCGCCCAAGGGCACGACACGGCGTCGCGTTGCGATGGCCGCAGCGCCCTATCTCGGATGCGACGCGATCCTTGTTGGTCTGATGTATGTCTTGTCGTCCACCGTCCTTTACCTGTCCGGTCTTTTGTAACGTCGGCGCGACACCGGTATTAACAAGAATCAGGTCGTGGACCTTACCGTAACACCGATGATAGCCGCTGATCTGCACCGCAACGCCGAACAACGCGCCCATCTCGCGCGAGCATTGACAGCACAGGCGGTGCGGACCGCGCTGGCAAGATCGTGCCGGAGCGTCGCCCGGAGACGGAGACGGGTGCGGCGCTGTGCCCGCAGCCCACGATCTCGCGGATCGAGAACCTGCCCACGCCGGCAACTGATCCGGCTGTTGTTCGCGGCTCGCCTGCCACCACGGCCCACCTGACGCGGAACAACACGCCCGCCCCTACCCCAACAAACCCAACCGACCAAGTCCCAGACCGCCAGGAACGCCCGATGCAAAATCAAGGCGAAGATCAGCCGTGCGCTCCTGAAACTGTAAAGGCTGCCAACACCGCATCAGGCAGCAAAACTGGGCGCTTGTGAATTATTGCAGTTAAATCAAAGCGGAAACCCGCAAAGGCATCCGCGGCCGACCCTGCGTGCCCGATACGGCGGCAGACATCGAATGGCCCCGAAATCAAGGTTCTGGTATTGGCAGGGGCTGGGGGACTCGAACCCACGACCCTCGGTTTTGGAGACCGATGCTCTACCAACTGAGCTAAGCCCCTGCGCTGTGAAGCTCGTAAAGCCAATGCCTCAGGAAATCAAGGTGGGAATTCTGCGCTCCGATCCGGATCCTCCACCGGCGGTTTTTGCCAGTGACTTCGTCAGCAATGCACCCCAATCAACCCCGATTATTCATCTGGATTGGTTTGGGAAGATTGTGTCCGGCGTAACGTTTCCTGATTACGCATGAACCTCAGCCAATTTCAGCAGGCGGCAGGGCATGGGCGGGTTTTGGACGCTGGCCCAGGTCAGGCGGGGGATCATGGCCGCGAGATCGTAGCGGCCGTTGAAGCGGTATTCGAACTCGGCGGGGTATCTTGGCACGTGTTTGGCGCTGACGGACCGGTGGGTGCCGGTGATGGCGGCCTTGATGTTGCCACGGGAGGTAGGGAGGTGTTGACCCATTTGAAGGCGGGCGTTTTCGCGGCTTTCGGTCCCGAGCCGGTTTTGCCGATGGCGTGGCTGCATCCGGCGCGCGTGACGGCGGCGGCGAACGGCGTCTTGCCGGTGGCACCGCGTCCGCGCTTGATCTTCCGGGCGGTGGCCTGCGTCACCCCGAGGCGTCGACCGAGTTCGATACTGGAAATCCCCTGCTTGGTCCGGGTCAGATGATAGAGGGCGCGGAACCAGACGCGCAGCTTCAGCTTGGGCGAGGCGAAAATCGTTCCGGCGATCGGCGAGGCCTGCGTCCGGCAGGCGCTGCATTGATAAAGCCCGCGCGTCTTCACGACACTGTGCCGCGCCCCGCCGCAGACCGGTCAGATGAACCCTTGCGGCCAACGCGACGCCACAACCGCGGCCCGACACTGCTCCTCGATCCCGCAGAGCCGCTCGAACTCCGGCTCACTCAGCCCTTTCGGGAACCGAACCTTATTGCGCACCATCGCCCGGATCTCCTTAACGTCTTGTTTGTTCACTATTTGTACCAAATTGATAGCGGCTGAGCAAGGTGCGCAATCAGGAATGGGAATGCCAGGATGCGTGACCCGGCAATGCCCGAATTTCCAGACCAACGGTTGCTCTATCCGTCCGGAACGCGACTGCGCGCGCCTGCTGCAAGCCTCCATCGCCACAAGGCACGGTGGATGCTCCGACATGAACCGAGCGAACAGCGGCCGCGACAGCTTTTTGCGGAACACGACCGACCCGTCCGCTGCAGCGCCGTGTAACTGAAATACGGTTTTTTGCCAGATCGAGGCCAATGATGCTAACTTCTTCCAAGGATGCCCTCTCCTTCAGCTTGTGTTTCAACACCACGAGTTTGACGCATCGTGATGCCGTCAGCGGCGTGTGGCGTCCACCCGATCACCTGCTTTGTGTGACGCAATGTGCCGGGCTGCGACCGCAGCGATAGCGACCCAAACGACCAGGCGAAGGCCCATGGCACCAACCGTACGCATCTCGAACGCCGCCCCCTGGAAGATGTAGAGGCCGAAGAGAGCGAACACTGCGGCGATCGTCGCGGCCAGACCTGCGGAGAGCATGACCGCCCAACGGCGACCCAGGGCGAGCCCGAGTCCGGCAAGGACATATACGAACCCCGACAGGAAATTGAACCACAGAACGAAGGGCACCGCATCGCCCACTGCGGCCACCGCGGCGGGGCCGCCGAACAGCGCCCTGCCGCCGGATACGACAGTCAGAAGGCCAAAGATGACCGCCACGCCTGCCGCGACCCTCAGTGGCCATATGGAAGATGATTGCACTGTCATGGTTCAAGTCCTTTTCTCATGCCCGGTTTTCGTCGCCCACAAGACGGCCATCCTCCAGCGTCAGGATGCGGTCCGCGCGGTCGAGGATGCGATTGTCATGGGTGACCATCATGGTGGTCGTGCCGCGCGCTTGCCCCAGATGTTTCAACAGATCGACCACACTGGCGGCGGTTTCCCAGTCGAGCGCCGCCGTGGGTTCGTCCGCCAGGACGACATCGGGGTTGCCGACCAGGGCGCGGCCGATCGCCACACGTTGCTTTTGTCCGCCCGACAGGTTCGCGGGAAGATAATCCAGCCGGTTCGCAAGCCCCAGAAGGGTCAGGACATGCGCCGCGGCCTTGTCCGACACTTCACGGTTCAGCCGTCCCTTCACCTGCAGACCCATCAGCACGTTCTGGCGGGCGGTCAGGCTTTCGTGAAGGTTGTGGGCCTGGAAGATGAACCCGAGGCGACGCCGCAGCCGCACGTTCTGTGCGGTGGTCGCGTGGCGCAATTCCTGGCCGAGCAGCAAGACAGAGCCATCCTCGATCTCGCGCAAGCAGCCGAGCAGCGTCAGCAGCGTGGTCTTGCCAGACCCCGAGGGGCCGACCATGACGATGAAACTGCCGCGCTTTATCCGCAGGTCGATATCGAACAACGCCTGTTTGCGCGCCTCGCCCGCCCCGAACCAGTGGTTCAGCGCGCTGGCCTGAATGGAGATGTCATCGTCTGTCATGCTCAGAACAGATCCGCCGGGTCGGCCGCCGCCAGCCGTCGGGTTGCGATCATGCCCGAGACAGCCGAAAAGAAAACCGTGCCCAGAAACACTGTGACCGCCATCCCGAACGAGATGAACAGCGGCAAGGTCGTGACCTTGGCCATCAGCGTGAGGATGCCCCAACCGGCGATGACGCCGGGGATGAACCCAAGCACGCCGAGGATGACCGCCTCTTCGACAACGACGCCGAGGAAGAAACCCTGACCATAGCCCATCGCCTTGAAGGTCGCGTATTCGCGCAGATGATCGGCGACATCGGCGGAGAGCACCTGAAACACGATCACGATCCCCACCAGAACGCCGATCAGCACGCCAAAGCCGAAGATGACGCCGGTGGGCCGCTGAGTCTGCTGGAACCGCACCTCTTCGGTCATTGCATCACCATAGCTGCGGATGCGCAGCGTCGGGTCGGCGATCAGGCCCCGCAGACGATCCACCACCGCGTCGGGCTGTGCCCCGGGGCGCAGGCGCAACAGGATATGATCCGGGGCGCCGGACCGGCGCGCCGGAAACAGCGACAGAAAGGTCTGATCGGACACCAGAAGGTATCCGTCGCCGCCAAAGCCGCCCCCCCCTGCGAATGTGTCATAGGCGGTCAGGGTGCGGCCTTGCGACTCAAAGGAAAGCGGCGTCTGCAGCCGGATCGCCGCCGCTTCCTCGGGCGTGAGCCCGCGGGCCAGCCGGTCCAGGATGGCTGCGTCCTGAACCTGCAGCACGTCGATGTCGGCTGCGATTTCGGGCGCAAGGAAATCGGCGCGGAACGGGTCAATGCCGAATGTCGTCAGGCTGATGTCGGTCTCACCCCGATCCCAGGGCACCATCGCCACGAACAATCCCATGCCGTCCACGACATCGGGGTCGGCAAGGGCCTGAAGCATCCAGGCCCGCGCGACGTTTCCGCCGTCGGTCAGCGTGTTGGCGTCGGCGGCGGAGATCAGGATGTCACCTTGAAAGAACTGATAGGGGCGCAGCGTCGAGACGCCCATCGAACTCATCAGGCCAAGCTGGACGAAGACCAGAACATTCGCGAAAGCCACGCCCGACAACGCGGCGGCGAAGCGCCCGCGCTGGTGCACAAGTTGCAGCCAGCCGATGGGCAATCGGCCCAACAGTCGCGCCAGAATCCGGCTCATCGGGCGGCCCTTCCGCCCGCGCCGGTGTCGATCCGGGCGATGACCTCAAGGTTGGTGAAGCGCGCGGCAATCTCGGACGACCGGGCGTCAAGTGCCACGACCACCCGGATCACCCGGGCATCGGTGTTCGCCGCCACGTCGTCTGACATCAGCCCTTGCCGTCCGACCGTCAGACCGATGCTCTCGACGCTGCCGTGCAGGGTGCGCCCGATGGCGCGGGCCACAAGCTCCACCGGCTGTCCGAGACTGACTGTAGCGATCCGGTCCTGATAGACTTCGACCTCGGCTGTCATCTGGCTGATGTCGCCCATCTCCATGACCCCTTCGGCGGGGGGGCGCTGTCCGGGCGTGGCATGAATATCAAGGATCGTTCCCGCGATCGGGGCAACGACGATGCCACGCGCCAGATCGCGTTCCACCCGCGCAAGCTCGGCCTCGGCCGCTTCCACGTTGCGGGCCGCGACCACGACATCGGGCTGCGCGTCGGTCTCGGCCGACGAAAACCGGGCAAGCGTGGCCTCAGCACGCATGATTGCAAGCGCGGCCTGCTGTGCCGCAGTGCGTGCGGCGTCGCGCGTAACGGTGGTTGAAACGCCGCGCGCCACAAGTTCTTCGGTGCGATCAAGGGTGGCCTGCGCTTCGCGGGAGGTGTCGCGGGCCTGGTCCAGCGTGGCTTGCGCCTCGTCCCGGCTGGCCTGCACGGCGCTGCGCGTTTGCAGGACTGCCGCCCGTCGCACGGCGAGATTGGCCTGCGCCAGCAACACAGCACTTTCCAGCGCCGCGCGGTTGTCGAGGTAGGCAAGAGGCGCCCCGCGCTCGACCCGATCCCCGACCGCGACAAGAATCTCGGCCACCCGCGCATCACTTGCGCCGTAAGGTGCGGCCACAAAGGCAACATCGCCCCGCGGCATGACCCGCGCCAGCCCCACGACGTCGGTAAGCAGCATCGTCTCGACCATGTCCTGCGGCAGTTCGATGTCCGGGGGCAGCGCAATCGGCGCACCCGACCCCGCGCCCGGTTGCAGGCCGGTCAGCGCATAGAATTTCTGCAAGGCGGGCGGCTGGAAATAAAGCCCAATGACCGCGCCCGTGAACAGCAAGACCGGGATCAGCAGCACCAGAAGATACCGCTTGCGAAATCGACTGCCTCTGTTCGAGACATCCTCAACCGGCGCATCGACAAGCAGTGGCAATTCGGAATCAGCAGGACGTGTCATTCGAGTAGCCTTTGACTGACGCAATGGCGCCTGAAGAAACTTGAAAACGGGTGGCTGTGAAGTGGGCGCGCATCTTCGGCGATTTTCCAACCTTTCGAAGCGTCAAGCCCCGACAGAAAACTTTCCTTTTGAGAACGGCCCCGGGTCATGTCCGTCCTGCATTTGGTTCGCTGCAGTGTGACCCATTACTCGGCAGTCCGCTAGTTCCAAACCACCAGCGCCCGCAACGCCCTTGGCGAGATCGCGCAGCACAGTGCGCAGCCCTCTTCAAGGACGGGGTGAGAGAACGGCATCGCCAACATGTCGGCGACCGCATCAAATCCCGCAACCTCCAGCCCAAGACGTGCCAGCGCCCGAGCGATCTCGATACCGATCGTTCCCATACCGATCAAAGTGATGCGGCGCAGCCGGTCAGCCTGCTCGAACAGGCTGTCCGTCGTTAGGATACTATCGTCGAAATCGGCCCATGCCCCCGGCACGACAGGGCCCCAGAACCCGCGCGCCTCAAACGGCACGATTGCCCAGTTTTTCAAATACGGATTGCGGCCCCTTGACGAAACTGTCCCGCATCACAATCCTCGTCGGCGCGGGCAAACTGCCACGTCATCGCCTGCGGCATTTCGGTCTCCTGACAACCCTGGTCAGGGAACTGAGGCGCCTGCATCACCGCAGCCATGTCCAGACCAACGCTGTTCTGAAGCGCCAAACCACGACGCAGCTGGCCTTGGTCGAACGGCAGATCACAGAGCTGGATGCGGAGATTGTAAAACACATCGCCACGGACCAGTCGCCCGCGCACAAACGCGGGCCTCGCCACTGGCTTGCACCAACAGTGCCGCAATGGCGCGACAGTCTGACCGGTTCGTCGTGCGGCAGCGGGAGCGTGACTGTTTGCTCATACACCCTATCTAACGACATGAATTCATGATGTGAATCCTCCACAGTCAAAAGGATGCAACAATGCCCGTTGGATACCTTTGGCTTGAAACGAGATCAGAAACCATCCGCATCCTGGTTGCATATGCAGGGGTATTCGTTTATCATTTGATAATTAGTATCGTGGGAAGGTGGCGCGATGGAGTTTATCGGGACATACCAGCTCGAAGGAACAAGGCAGGAAGTTTGGGCGGCGCTCAATGTGCCCGAACGCCTGCAACGCATCATTCCCGGCTGTACCGCAATCGACGAGATCGGCGCGCAAAGCTATCGTGCCCGGGTCACCACGCGGGTCGGGCCGCTGAAGGTGAATTTTGTCGGCACCATCAATTTTGTAGACCTTGTTCCGTTCGACAGTTTCAGTGTCGAGGGTCAGGGCGAGGGTGGCCCAGCGGGGTTTGCCCGCGGCCGGGTGGACATTACGCTGAAGGAAATTTCACCGCAGGCAACCTTGCTGGCGTATCGCGCCCACAGCGAAGTCGGCGGTAAACTTGCGGCGCTTGGTGGCAGATTGCTCGAGGCGATATCGCGTCGCAACATCGAGCTGTTCTTTGCCGGAATGCAGCAAGAGCTTTCAGGTGCCACCCCGGTGACGCCCGCGCGGCAGGCGGCAGATCAGCACGGTCGCGTGATGAAACCACAACTGGCCTTTCTGCCGGTGCTGAACACTTTGCTGCTGGCGACAATCACCGTGGCGGTGTGGATCATCGCTCTGAAATAGCGGTGGCGCTGCGGCGCAATGCAGTAAGGCTGCGGAGGCTGACAAACGATACCGCCAGGCTGGTGGCGCCAAGCATAGTCGCCGCAAGCCAGTAAAGCCCTGGCCAGCCGAGAGCCCGGCAAAACAGCAGGCTGGCGATGGTCAGCGCGGCCATCGGGAAGGTCAGCGACCAAAGGGTAATCGTAACTGGCACAAGCACCAGCTTTTTGATGTGCAGCACGAACACCGACATCAGGAACAGCGACAGGTAGATAAGACCATACGAGAGCGGGTCGATGCGCCCGTCGGTCAGCTCGAAATAGGCAATGAAGAACGTCGCCGGCGGCGACATCAGGATCATGATCGAGGGCATCATCCGGGCAGTCATGCTCTGCTCGAACACCAGACGCTGAAACAACGCCGCAAACACGATAATCCAGAGCCCGAAGCTGAGGGTGAAGAACAGCCAGCCCATCTCGACGAAGCCAAGCGGCACACCGGCGATCGGCACCACACCATTGCCGACGATCGGGAACAGCCACGCGGGCGAGATGTCGGATTTGGTTTGGGCTTCAAACAGCCAGCGGCCGGTGAGCACGGTAGCAAAATAAAGGTTAAGCGGCGCCGCCACCAGCCACAGGGCGGTGGCAACATCGGTGCTGTAAGGCCTGCTGCCGATCGACAGCAGCAGCAGGCTGGTCGGCAGCAGCGGATAGAATACAAGCCTGCGGCTGTTGCGGAAATCTTCCAGCAGAGCTCCGGCAAGCAGAACCGCACGGGCTGCGAACACGGTTGCCACCACGGCGAACACGGCAAATGCGAAGGCGACGATTGCCTCGCCGATCTGCGGTGGCACCGCCAGAACGCCTGCGGCGATCCGCCAGGCAATGCCAAGCCCGGCAAACCCCATGACCGGCGCAAAGTGGGCGGCGGTGATGGCCGCAACAAAAGTGGCGGCCTGCGGCTGCGCTTGGGTCATCGGGCAATTCCTGCAATGGGTCGGTTACATGATTTGTGTCAGCCCGGTCGCCAGCAGCGGAAATGCCCAGATCAGCGCTGCCACGAGCAGGATCATCCCTACATAGGGCATTGACCCAATAAAAATTTCGGCAAGCGTCACCTCTGGGTCCGGCACGCTGCCCTTGACGGTATAGACCAGCAGGCCGAACGGCGGGGTCAGCAGACCGGCCTCAATCACCAGGATGCCAAAGATGGCAAAGGCCAGCGGGTCAAAACCGGTTTGTGCGATCAACGGGGCAAAGATCGGCACGGTCAGCAGGATGATCGACACCGAGTCGATCAGCATGCCCAGAACCAGCCAGATCAGGGCTATGATCAACACCAGCACCACCGGACCGACCCCAAGGCCGTTAAAGAAGTTCTGGATGATGCTGACGATACCGCCAAAGGCCAGAAGCCGCGAATACATGCTGGCCGTGATCAACAGAAACAGGATCGGCGCCGTAGTCTTGCCAGCGTCATAGATCGCCGCCAGCAAATCGGCGCCACGCATACCCTTGGCAAACCCAAGCACCAGCGCGCCGACCACGCCCACACCGGCGGCTTCGGTCGGAGTGAAAAAACCGTTCCAGATGCCGCCGATTACCAGCGCGATCAGCGCCACGATGCCGACACCGCCAAATTGCTCGGCGCGGCGCGACTCGGGGGATTCTTCGTCAGAGACATCCTTCAGCAACGGCGGCGCAAGGGCAGGGTTGCGGATGGCCTTGACCACGTTGTAGGTCGCAAACAGCAGCGCCAGCACCACCCCCGGCAGAACGCCCGCCACAAACAGCGCGCCGATGGATATCTCGGTCAGCACCCCCCAGACGATGAGCAGAATGCTCGGCGGGATCAGCATTCCAAGGCACGCACTTCCCGCCACCGCGCCGAGTGCCAATTTCCGGTCATAACCGAAGCGGCGCATTTCCGGGTAGGCCACGCGGCTGAAGGTGGCGGCAGAGGCCACCGAAACCCCGGTTACGGCGGCGAACACCGCGTTGCCCGCAACGGTCGCAACCGCCAGCCGCCCCGGAAGGCGCGAAAGCCCACGGTCACAAAGCCGGTACAGGTCGGTGGCCGCGCCAGATTTTGCAACAATATCGCCCATCAGCACAAACAATGGAATGACAGCAAAGATTTCGTTGCGGATCGCGTCATATGCGGTTGAACTTATGAGTGAAACGGCCGCGCCCGCATTGCCGACGATCAGATAGATTCCAACACCCGACACCAGCCCCAACGCGATGCCGATGTGAATTCCGAACACGATCATCACCAGGATCGCGCCCAAGAGAATCAGAACTATTTCGGAACCCAAATCCGTGTCTCCCTCAGTTTTCTGCCTGGCGCAATGCTCAGACGGTATGCTTTTTGCCCGACAGAATGCACAGGATCTGCCAGAGCAAAGCGCCGGTGGCCATCACCGCCATCACCAGAACGATTGCCCGCACTGGATACGTTGGCACCCGCAACGCGCCCTCGCCCTCGTATTCGCCAATCCGCCATGCCTCGAGCAATGGCTGGTACGACCCCCACGCCAGCGCAAAGAAGAACGCGACCCCCAGCGCGCAGGCGGCAAGTTCGATGACCGACCGCAGCCGCGGCCCGGCTGCATCGAGAATGATCGTCGTTCGAAGCATCGAGCCCGTCAGGATCGCCAGCGGAATTTGCAGGAACGTGATCGCCACCACCGAGTTCTTCACGATCTCGGCGGTACCGCGCACCGGATGGTTGAACACCGTGCGCCCAACGACATCGGAAACGATCAGCGCGGCAAGCACCAGCACCCAGCACGACGACACGAGGTGCAGGGCCTTGGAAACTCGGGTCAGCAGGTTTTTGGTCATCTCGCACCCTGTCGGCAGTTTTGCATCTGTGTTCGGACAAAGCGTCGCAGGGGTGCAAGCAAAAGGCAAATAGTATTTATCAAGTGATAACCGCAGCGCAGGCGGCGACGCTTGACAGGCATTTATTTAACATGCGATCAATAATGCAAGCGCGGACAGCCGGTAAGGCCCGGGTTCCCTAATTTGGATGTCAAAAGCCAGAGAAACCGTGGGAGCGATCGGGGACGCGTGGAAATCGCCCAACAGCGGAGGAGATCGACGCCAATGAAACTCATACCCAGATATCTTGTTACTGCAGCACTGACCGGCGGCTTTATTGCTGCAGCCGCTCAGGTTACGCTTGCCGAGAACTTTACGGTGCGCATCGGCGCGGGCCACCCGCTTGGCCCCACCGTTTATGTCGATGTGGTGCATGACTATTTCGTGCCGGAAGTGACGCGCCGGGTGGCAGCGGAAACCGCCCATACCGTGAATTTCGTCGAGGCCTACGGCGGCACTATCGCGGGTGTCTCCGAAACCCTGGAGGCGGTACAAACCGGGCTTCTGGATTTTGGCGCTTATTGCTTCTGCTTCGAACCGGCCAAGCTGTTCGTGCACAACTTCCCCTATTTTGCGCCGTTTGGCCCACAGGATTCGCTGCAACAGGCGCAGATCACCCGCCGGGTCTATGAACAGGTTCCGCAACTGGAACAGATCTTCATCGACGACTATGGCCAGCGTCTGCTCGGCCTGAGCGGCTGGGATAACTACCACCTCGGAACCAAGAAGCCGTGGACCTCGGTCGCAGATTTGCAGGGCGTCAAGATTGGCGGCGCAGGCCCCAACCTGCCGTGGCTGCAATACGTTGGCGCGGTCCCGGTGCAATCGACGCTGCCTGACGGCTACATGTCGCTAACGACTGGCGTCTATGACGGGTGGCTGATGTTCCCCTCGGCCTATTACGGCTACAAATTCTACGAACCGGCCCCGGTCTATACGCTGATCGGCTTTGGCCCGACAGCGGTGATCGGTCTGACGGTGAACAGTGCTACCTTTGCCCGGCTGCCTGCGGATGTGCAAGAGATCGTGCTGGAAGTCGGGCTCGAGTACGAAACCCAATCCGGGATTGCCAATAACGAGCGTCAGAAAATCGGTTTGGCCAAGCTGGCGGAGGCGGGTGCAACCATTCAAACGATCTCGGAGGAAACCCGCAGCGACTGGGCAAAGTCGCTGGCCAACTTCCCCACCGAGCAAGCGGCCGAAGCCGAAAAGCGCGGCCTGCCGGGGCGTCTGGTGGTGCAGACCTATCTCGACGAAGTCGCCAAGGCGGGGGTTAATTTCTCCTACCCCTACGTTCTCAACTGAGCCCCAGGCACATTGCAGAAAACGGCGCCCAAGGGCGCCGTTTTTTTCTACAGCGGTTTGTTCTAACGCACATTTTGTCCGAAAATCGCAGTACAGTTTTCGGAATTTGCTTCAGCTGGTGGCAAAGATTCGGCGCAGTTCGCGCGGCGCCATCTCGAGGTATGACTCGATGTCATAGATCAGCAGTTGCGACAGGTCCTCGGGAACTGGCTGATTGTAGATCAGCTTGCGCACGGCGCGGTAGAAAAACTGGCCGTGCATGCTCCAGGCCAGTTCCACTTCCGCGACCGACAGCGGCACCTGCGCCACATCGGGATAATCGCTCTGGGCACGCAACTCTGCGCAAATCGGCCGCAAGATCTGCTCTTCCAGCACTCCAAGATAGCGGGCGTTGATGTCCATGCCGCGCAGGCCTGAAAACATGAATATCCGGACCCATTCGTAGTTGAAAATGGCTTCCTGGTATTCCGTATAAAACTGCTGAAGCCGGTCGCGCAGCGGCTTTGTCCGGTCGACCACAAGGTGCCGCCATTCTGGCTTCAAGCGGCCGATATAGACCTCCTGATACACCCGCTCGACCAGACTCTCCTTGTTGGGAAAGTAGCGGTAGAGCAGTGGCTGGGTGACCCCGATCCGTTTGGCCAGGTCGCGCGTGCGGCCTTCGAACCCGACATCGGCAAAGAACCGGATCGCTTCGGCTACGATCAGCTTTTCGCGGTCAACAGGTGGAAGCCGCCGCCGCTCTGGCGGCTTCTTTTGAACCACGTCGAGGCTGGAATTGTTTGGCAATTTTGCTTTCACGCCGCAGCCTTCCGAAGTTTGTCGTGCGTGACTATCAGAGCCGCGGGAGAAATCCTACGCCTAACTCAACCACGGGCACCCGGCGGCGCAAGCGGCCGCAGCCTCAGATATAAGTGATGTCCCAGGTTTCCTTGATCGTCGAGCCACTTTGCTTGATGATCACCTTCACCGGGCACCGCCACGCCAGTTGCTCGCGCAGCAGATCAATCTCTGATTCGAGGTTGCGGGTGGTGCCGCGAATCGTCAGCCGCACCTCGGGGAATGGAACCGCAACCGCCTCTTGGCCAAAGATGCCGCGCGTATCGCAGACCCCGACCACGTCAACCTCCATATCAAGCAGCGAGATCTTGTTCTCGGCCGCAATCTTGTTGATGATCACGTTGGTGCAACCCGCCAGTGATGCCAGCAGATATTCAAGCGGCTGAGCACCCTCGTCATTGCCGCCGTTACTGGGGGGCTCATCAATCAACACTTCAAAGTTTCGAACCGAAACCTTGGTCAGGGTGGGGTTGGGGCACACCGCCTTGGTGCGAAAGATGGCCTTGCCGCCCCCGCCCCAGGTCGCCGCCGGCTTTGCCGTTTCGCTCATTTCAATCTCCATACTCGGTCAGCGGGTTTTCGTAGATGACGGTCAGATCCGCCCGAGCGCCTTGAGAATGCGCTCGGGCGTCAGCGGGGTCTGGCGCAGCACCGCGCCAAGCGGGTGCAGCGCATCGTTGACCGCGTTCAGCACCACCGCTCCCGCCGCAGCGGTGCCAGCCTCACCAACGCCCTTGGCGCCAAGCGGGGTCATCTCGGTGGGGGTGCAGATGTGGTCAATGTGGATGTCGGGCATCTCGCTGGCCAGCGGCGCCAGGTAATCGGCCATGGTCGTGGTCAGCATCTGGCCAGTAGCCGAATACAGGCACTCTTCGAACAGCGCGCTGCCAAGCCCATGCACCACGCCGCCGCGGATTTGTTCGTCCACCAGTTGCCGGTTGAGGATGATGCCGCAGTCTTCCACCACCCAGTGGTCCAGCAGCGTTACGATGCCGGTTTCGATATCAACCTCAAGATAAGATGCCTGAACGCCATTGGTGAAATCGAACGGCGTGCCCTGCGGCACATAATGGCGCACGACCGAAAGCTGCGGGTGAACGTTGGCGGGCAGTGTGTCGGTGCGGAAATAGGCAATGCGCCCGATCTCGGCAAGGCTCATGCGTATCTGGCCATCGGCGCGGTTGACGATTTGCCCGGCGCGCAGGTCAAAGTCATTGGCCTCGCCTTGCAAGATGACGCCAGCTATTTCCAGGATACTGGCTTTCAGCGCCAGCGCCGCCTGCATCACCGTAGCACCGCCGATGCCCGCGCCGCGCGAGGCCCACGAGGCGCCGCCATAGGGCGTTCGTTCGGTGTCGCCGGTGATCACGTCAACATGTTCGACATCCACCCCCAGATAGGTCGCAGCCACCTGCGCCATTACGGTTTCGGTGCCCTGCCCCGTTTCCGAGATGCTGACCGCGGCGCGGATTTTTCCTGACGGCTCCAGCTTCATCATGCAGCCGTCCTGCGATGAAATGCGCGCGTTACCGATGCCGTAAAAGGCCGGGCCGGGGTTGGTGATCTCGATGAAGGTGCCAATACCGATGCCACGATAGATACCACGCTGGCGCGCCTCGGCCTGCTCGGCGCGCAGCCGCGGATAGTCCATCAGCGTTTCCAACCGGGCAAGGCATTCTTCGTGCGACAGCCGCTCCAGAATATATCCGGTCGGGGTGGTGTGCGGATACATGTCTTTGGTGACCACGTTGCGGCGACGAATTTCGAAGGGGTCGAGGTTCAGCGCGCGCGCGGCCAGATCGACCATGTGCTCGGTCACGGTGATGCCGATCGGGTGGCCTACGGCGCGAAACTGGCAGGTCGGCGCCTTGTTTTGAAACAACACACTCAGGCGGCCGTGGTAGTTGGCCATCTTGTAAGGCGCGCCCATCAGCCGCAACGCCTGGTTTCCCTCCATCGCGCTGGTGCGCGGATAGACCGAAAACGGGCCGATGCCGGTGGCATCGTCAACATCCATCGCCAGAATCTCGCCCGCCTTCGACAGCGCCATGCGGGCGTGGACCTTGTGCTCGCGCAGGTGAATGTCCGAGAGGAAAGATTCCATCCGGTCGGCGACAAACTTCACCGGTCGGCCGATCCGGATGGAGGCAGCAACCGCCGACATCTCCTCGCCGTAAACATGCAGCTTCATGCCAAACGATCCGCCGACGTCGGGCGCGATCACGCGGACGTTCTCTTCCGACAGGCCAAAATGGCGGCAGAAGACGTCTTGCATCTGGTAGACGGTCTGAGTCGAGTGATAGGCGGTCAGCTTGCGCAGCGATGGGTCGAAATCGGCGACAATGCCGCGCGGTTCAAGCGTCAGAGCGGTCTGCCGCCCGAGGTCGAGGGTGTCTTCGACCACCAGATCCGCATCGCGGAACGCCGCCACAACATCGCCCGCCTTCAGGGTCATGGCAAAGCACAGGTTGGAGCCAAACTCCGGGTGCACCAGCGGTGCATCCTTGGCGCGGGCTTGTTCGATACCCACCACCGGCGGAAGTTCTTTCCACTCCACGACGATCAGGTCAACGCCGTCTTCGGCAATGGCCCGGCTTTCTGCCACCACCGCGACAACCGGCTCGCCATTCCAGTTTGCGCGGCCCATCGCCAGCGGCCATTGCTCGGGCGACTTGAGGCCGGGAAAATGGTCGAGCGCGCCCACCCAAGGGGTGCAGATTTCGGTCAAGTCTTGCGCCGTGAAAACATCCACAACGCCGGGCAAGGCGCGCGCTGCGGCGGTGTCGATGCTGAGGATTTCGGCATGCGCGTGCGGGCTTCGAAAAAACGCGACATGCGCAAGATTTGCAAACGCGATGTCATCGACAAACCGGCCGCGGCCATAGGCGTGGCGAACCGCATTGCGCCGCGGTTTGTCCTGACCGACAAACTCGGTGTAGCGGTGCGGCTTGATGGCGGGGTCACTCATGCCCCTGCCCTCGTATCCGGCATCTCTTGCGCAACCTTCCAGATGGCATCGACGATTGCCTCATAGCCGGTGCAGCGGCAGAAATTTCCCGAGATCTTCTCGCGGATTTCGCGCCGCCCCGGCTGCGCCACACGGCTCAGCAGATCATGCCCGGCAATCAGCATTCCGCTGGTGCAAAACCCGCATTGCAGGGCGTTGCGCTCGGTAAAGGCGCGGCGCAGCGATATCATCAGCGCATCATCGGCAAAGCCGTCGCTGGTCTTGATGTCGGCACCTTCCAACTGGATCGCGAAGATCAGACAGGCGCGCACCATGCGCCCGTCGACCACGACCGTGCAGGCCCCGCACGACCCCTGTTCGCAGCCCACATGCGTGGCCGTCTGCCCGATCTGATGTCGCAAGAGGTCAGCCAGCGTCGTGCGCACGGAAACCTCATGTTCCACGCGTGCGCCGTTGAGGATGAAGGCAAGCGGGTAATGCGGGTCCATTGCTACTCCAGTTCCTTGAATTGCTCCAGCAGTCGCTGTGTCAGCGTGCGGGTGATGTGCTGCTTTGCGTCAACACCGGTGTAGAGGTCGGCAAAAAATTCGATCTCTTTGGCGACGATTGCGCTGGCCTCTTCAATGCTGGTGGCGCTCAACGGCTGGCCACAAAGCGCTGCGGCGGCGGCCTTGGCCAGCAACGGCCGATCGCTGACCGAAAAGAACGCCAGCCGCGCGGAACGAACCACGTTGCGGTCAAACTCCAGCACGAACGCGCCGCCAGTGATGGCGTAATCACCCGCGCGACGGGAGATTTCAAGAAACCGCTGTTTGACACCCGGCGCGGCCAACGGAATATCGACGCCAACCAGCAACTCGCCCTCGTCCATCGCCGTGAGATAGGTGCCCGGGAAAAATGCCGCCGCGGGAACGCGACGTTCGCCGCCAGGCGAGCGAAGCACAATCTGCGCATCAAGCGCCATCATGCAGGCCGGCATTTCCGAGGCCGGGTCGGCATGGGCCAGCGACCCGCCGATGGTGCCGCGATTGCGAATTGCCTCATGCGCGATGAAGGGAATAGCCCGCGCAAGAAGCGGCGCTGCTCCAGCCACCAAAGACGATGCCAGAACATCGGCATATCGGCAACCGGCCCCGATGTGCAACGTGCCATCCTGAACCGAAATCTGCTGCAACTCGCCGACCGCGGAAATGTCAATCAGCACCTCTGGTGCAGCCATGCGCAGCGCCATTGTCGGCACCAGACTCTGCCCACCAGCCAGAAAGCTTGCGCCGTCGCCAAGATGGTGCCGCAGCGCGACCGCTTCTGCGATCGTTTCCGCACGCACATACTGGAAAAGATTGGTTTTCACGGGGCCCTGACCAAGTCTTATTTATCTGTTGATAATCTATACCAAGTGCATGATGAGCCGTCAACCGCAGAGCTGTTTCAGTCTATCCGAGTGGTTACGGACGTTTTCCAAGTGAGTTTCAGCCTCGCTCAGCTGCGTTGCCGCAAGCGGCCTGTCGTGACGGCGTCACCCTCGTCTGCAAGCGGATGCCACGCGTCTTCGAAGAGCTGCAACTGGCCCATGGCCCCTTTCGGCAGATCGCTTTGCGCCGTCATCAGCGACGGCCTCGCCTGCTTCGCCGCCGTCACGCGCGCCGGATGCAGCCACGCCATCGTCAAAACCGGCTCGGGACCGAAAGCCGCGGAAACGCCCGCCTTCAAATGGGTCAACATCTCCCTACCTCCCTTGGCAACATCAAGGCCGCCATCACCGGCACCCACCGGTCCGTCAGCGCCAAACACATGCCAAGATACCTCGCCGAGTTCGAATACCGCTTCAACGGCCGCTACGATCTCGCG
>Ga0210015_1002214_pt1 | contig 18464 bp, 17 predicted proteins | sample CryGeymeta201522_FD_185471 | JGI IMG/M metagenome (GOLD analysis project Ga0210015, IMG submission 185471) | Groundwater microbial communities from Crystal Geyser aquifers in Utah, USA - Crystal Geyser metaG 2015-22 (SPAdes) (version 2) | ecosystem: Environmental > Aquatic > Deep subsurface >... | reverse complement strand
AAGTTCATCTTTTGAAAGCAAGTGGAGCTTATCTTCACTCAGTGTTACCATATATTTACACTTTATAGGGTTTGATATGGTTTTGTCAAGAAGAGTGAACTGTTACTGGCACGTATGTCCGACAAAGGGTTGTTCCATTGTAGAAGACATATACGCATGATTAACAAACTGTTCGTTTGCATAAACCCCAATAGTCCCATTTTTATCAATCGTTATGATGCCTGCTTTACCGTTTTTTAGTCGTGATAGTTCCCTTATACTTTCTTCAGCGGCTTGCTGGGCTGTGTATTTTTTGAAACGAATGAGGTCGATTGTATACTTGGCAAGAGCTGTTTTGATAATCTGTTCACCATATCCTGTAAGGCTGACACCGCCAAACCTACTATCGGCATAGGTTCCACACCCGATAAGCGGACTATCTCCTACTCTCCCCTTCATTTTATAGGTGAGCCCTCCTGTTGAAGTGGCGGCAGAGATATTTCCATTCACATCTAGCACCACTACTCCTACTGTGCCCTTCATTCGTTTTTGGCGCTCACTTTCGCTTTTTCGTATAATATGCCACCAGTGAAGTTGATAGTCTGTTACAAATTCTTTTCGGGGGAATTTTGTAAATCCACCATTTTTTGCAAATTCCTGAGCTCCTTTTTCAGAAAGATAGACACATTGAGTTTCAGTCATCACCTTTCGAGCTATTGATACGGGATTTTTATAATCTTTGATGCCAGACACTGCTCCACAAGAGAGAGATGTTCCATCCATGATGCTTGCATCTAACTCAACTTCTTTTTGCTCATTAAGTGCTGCTCCGATTCCCGCATTAAAATGGGGGTTATCTTCAAGCATGTTGACGACTTTTTCTGCAACTGAAAGAGCGGACTCCCCAGATTCAACAAGGGTCCAGCCTTTTTTTAGGATATTTTCCATTGCGCTTTTTTGTTCAGCTTGATGTTGTAATGCGTATGTGTCATCTGAATCAAAGGATGTGCATCCGCCATGAAGTATTAATGCCGCTTTTTTCATACAGGTGATTATTGGAAATTAATTATCATCTCATTGTATCAGTTGGTCCATGAATTAGGGAAAGAAATGCAGACTCAAGATTACTTAATTCAGCTTCTTCATCTTTATTACTGAGAAGACCAATATGAATAGTCGAGTGAGAATCAGCAGTAATATTTGCAGAATATATAAGTATTTTAGTGTTCTCAAATACCGCTTCCAGTTGTTCAATGATTTTAAAAACTGTACCATCAGTCAATATATCCTTAGAAACCATAATACCTGTTTTTGTATGTATACGTTTTACAGGAGCCCCATTAATATCAATATCCCGCATACGGATTTGAACAGAAGAGCCTGCAGGTCGTATATTTGCTTCCCTCACTAAGAATGGAGCCATAGAGTGTCGAGTGGCATATTCTTTGTCAATATCAAGAAAATCCAGATTTATTTGACCTCTTATACCCCGACTGACAAGAGATTGAATTGCAGCAGTTACTATTTTCTCTCCTCCAGGAGGAATTACATCTTTTTCAATACCTTCATACCATATATTTCCTCCATGAGCTCCTGGTGAAGCAAATCTTTGTTCACTCACATGTTGTATGGTAAATGAACCATCTCCTTGTATAGTGGCAATTACACATGGAGAGTGATCAAGTGCGAGATGGGGTTGAATTTGAAGAGTAAGATTTTCAACTCTATCAAATAGCGCAATAGTATCTGGATCAGTAAGTTGTTCCCTCTGTAAGAAAAATATTCCAAAACCACCAGATCCGTTTGTAGAATTTATAACCACACCTTCCCATTCTCTTAGTTCTTCTGCAGATTTTGCAAGCCCTCCGTTTATAGCATCGGAACCTTTCAAAAATAGTGTTGGTGGAACTGGGACATGGTCGTCAATCCAACTCAGAACAGAACCATCTTTTGTATATGCTGCAACCTGGGAGAATGCATGTAAACCTGAGGTAGTTGGGTATACTAATGTTTCAGGGCTTATAATAAATGGAGTAGAACCATTCAGATAATTAATATCTTCTGGTTTTCGATATTCTATATTTTGAGAAACACCAATACCTGCATTTTCCCAAGATTGTTTCACAAGGTTAACTGCCAATTTTTGTCCTTCATCATGAAGAGGAACGACAAGAGTATCCTCTGGTTGTGTAAATGCGAGCACTGATGCGGTTTGGGTTAACTCATTATGTGCAACTAATTCTCGCGAATGCTGATCTCCACAGTAATAGATTTCAGCATTCATGAATTGTGCTCCAAGATTAGCCACAAGTTCGATTGGTTTATTCGGTTCCGTTAATGTGTGGATGCCTCCACGAGAAGGAGACATATAAATAGGAATTGAGGGACCAGAAGAAAGTGGCAGTTCTGTGTATGGTGAACCCAAAACAGTAATGCCTGCAGTTCTGAATTCTTTCAGAGTAATAGCTGTTCCTGGTAGTGTTTCTACTGTTGCTGTCATAAGTATATCGTTTTCACCTAATCGGCGATTAAAACTCACTTACTATTTTTAATAGTTTAGCGCATATTATATATGTATTTGGAGCAGAAGTCAAGTTACTATAAGTCTAATTAGTCGAGAGAGGAGCGTTCCTGTATGAGCAGCACTATCCTCTATTTAAGTTTTCTTATACATTTAATAGAAATTCTTGGAGCGCTTTATAGTATGGAGAAAGACTTTTGATATCCACCCATTCTCCCTTCTGATGCATCCCACCCCCTCTTAAACCAAAGTGAATTGCGGGGATCTTTTTCGGAAAGGTGTCTAACATTAACGGACACCTGATGAATTTCTGTTTTCATATTACTCCCATTGTTTCTAAATAATGAGTAAGAGTATAGCACTTTCTTTTTATACTGTCAAATCAACCTACAATGTAAATTGTGTTGTTTTTTTTGAAGAAATAATGTATCATGTGACTACATTTTCTATGAACGTGTCTACCGCAGCGAAACTGAAGGCTTTCAAAGAGGATATGGATGAGAAAACAGCCTCCATGCTTGGGTATCCAATAAACACAAAGAATGATTATTCTTCCCTCTACCAATTTTTAGATTATTCCCTTATCAATCTCGGGGATCCTTTTATCCCCTCCAGTTGGCGGGTTAATTCTGAAGATTTTGAAGTTGAAGCTCTCAAGTTCTTTGGTAATCTCTATAAAATGCCAAAGGATGATTTCTGGGGATATCTTACGTCTGGAGGGACAGAAAGTAATTTGTATGGTATTTTTGTTGGACGCGAACTGTATCCAAACGGTCTTTTATATTTCTCCAAGGATACTCATTATTCCATCAGTAAAATTGCCCGTCTATTACGAATGAAACCGGTGCTTGTGGAATCATTGCCAAACGGAGAGATTGATTATCTTGATCTTGAAAAGAAAATCATAGAAAATAAACATCTGCCAGTAATCCTCAATCTCAATTTGGGAACGACTATGAAAGGTGCTACTGACAATGTTGATCGGGTAGTGGATATTCTGAAAAAAAACAATATTACCCAGCACTATATTCATTGCGATGCCGCACTTTTTGGTATGATACTGCCATTTCTCAAAGGCGCCCCGCAAGCCGACTTTCGACAGCCGATAGATAGTTTGGCTATTTCGGGTCACAAGTTTATTGGGACCCATATGCCGGTTGGCATTGCGCTGGCGAGAAAAAAATCAGTCAAAAAAATAGAAACGCCAATTGAGTATATTGGCAGCGTTGATTCGACTATTACCGGTTGTCGCAATGGTCAAACACCGTTATTTTTATGGTACGCAATTCAGACCCGTGGGATGAAAGGGTTCGCCAAAGAAGCACGTATGTGCGTAGAAAACGCTGAATATTTGGATAAAAAATTAAAGGAAATCCACTGGCCTTCACATTTAAACAAATATTCCAATATCGTTTATTTCAAAAAACCTAACTGTTCAATTGCCAAAAAATGGCAGCTTGCCGTTTCAGACAAATTTGCCCATATCCTCGTCATGCAGCCAGTCACTAAAGAACGCATCGATGCATTTGTTGCAGATCTTCATACCAATGTAGGATCCTTCCCAGAAAATGCTCCCCCTCCCACACGAGCCAATCCTCCATAGGTATCAACCTTCACGGTTGCTAAGTCAACTTTTTCACTATGGGGAACTGCAAGAACGAGTGTTTCTACTGCGACGCGTGAATTTTTATCCTTCGTGAGAGCGGCATCTAAAATGGCATCAGATATTTGGTCACAAATCTTATCTGGATGTCCAGCACAAACGGACTCAGAAGTAAAGGTGGAATGGGTCATAGAACATTTTTCCAAATGAGATAACTCGGTTGCCGGGCAGTAATTTTACTCCTGCCACTCTTGATATAGTGGAATTCTAAGTGATGAAAAAGAAAAAAGCAAGTTGTGATACAATAATTTGATATGAAAATAGCAATTCTAGGAGGGGCGTTTGATCCAGTTCATATCGGACACTACCTAGTGGCACAACAAGTAAAAGAACAGCTGCACATGGATGAAGTGTGGCTTATGGTGTGTTACTCTTATTTTCCCGAATTTCCTGACAAATTACAAAGGATCACCTCATACGAAGAACGATTTAAGATGGCCTCTCTTTTTGCGGGCAAGGAAATGATTGTTTCCGATTTTGAGGAAAAATTCAACAAACGGAGTAGAACAATTGATACACTGCGACTTCTTAAGCAGCATTACCCTCATGACGAGTTTTATTGGATTATCGGATCCGATGCACTTCCAACCTTTCGTTTATGGAATCATTGGGAAGAACTCGTTCGCGATCATAATTTGATTATTTTTCCTCGCGATACCGATTTTAAGACACTTGAAAAGCGAGTTAAAACATCATTTAAATTAAAGACAATCCCTTCTAATATCACTATATTGGAAGGAGACTTGATAGTGAGTACGATATCTTCAACTCATGTTCGGAAACGGGTTCAAAAGAAACTGCCAATAGAACATTTTGTTTCTGGGAAAGTGATAGAGTATATTGAGGAGAGGAAGCTATACCAATAAATTACAATTAGAATCTATTTGTTATCCCAAAAATTGTTATTTTCGACTGGATTCCCGCCTTTTGACCAAAGGTCAATCGCCCTTTGGACGACGCGGGAATGACGACCTATAGAAATTATGAGACAATTCAATCCAAAAACCGAAGCGGAAAAAATTATGGCGTTTCTTAAATCCACATTTGAAAAGGTTGGGAAGAAAAAGGCAGTGATTAATTGGAGCGGAGGCATTGATTCGACGGTAGGCTTATATTTACTCGCAAAAAGCATTCCGATAGACAACATAACTGTTTTACATCTTCCCTATGAACATTCATACGAAGATGAATTCCTCCCCATTTTTGATTATTTGCAAATAAATAAGGCACAACTGCGAATTTTATCCATAAAACCCATGGTTGACCAAATAAAGTCGGATCTTAAAATTAACGACCCCTTTCGTCTTGGAAATGTAATAGCACGAGTGCGGATGATTACTGCATTTGATTATGCCAAGAAATCAAATGCTCTTGTATGCGGAACGGAAAACAAAACTGAACATCTCTTGGGATATTTTACGCGATTTGGAGATGAGGCTTCTGACATTGAACCAATACAGCATGTATATAAAACACACATATTTGGATTAGGAGAATACTTGGGCATTCCGAACAATATATTAGAAGCAGTTCCCACTGCTGGTTTATGGGGAGGTCAAACGGACGAAGGCGAATTTGGGTTTAGTTATAGCGAAGCTGATGAGGTGCTTTTTCGATGTATCGATACATCGAAAACGGTTGAAGAGGTGGAAAAAGAAGGATTTCTCAATGTTAAAAAAATAATGGACTTTGTGAAGAAAAATTCATTCAAACATAAAGTGCCGTACTCAATAAAATAGCCAGTTTCTCCAGATTCTGTCACTCGTAATTTCCCCCGTCAGTGCTCCAAAACCTTCGATAGCCTGCTGGCCGAAGTTTTGTGCGCGCAGCCGGGCGCCCTTTACTCGTGCCATCTGATCCGCTTTACTAATTCAACTAATTTAACCAATTCAACGAAGTGCAATTTCTGCGCCTGGCTTTGGTATGTTGAATTCGTGAATACCGGTTGTCGCAATTTTTTCAGTAAAGTGACGCCATATGGAAATCTCAAAATTGGGATTATCTTTGTCTCCTGAAGAGCCAGGATAGATGACTAGTTGACCTGGAATCCCTCCAAAAAGATTACTCACATAGGTGGCTTTTTTGGTAACCCCATTAATCGTTATTTCAATCTTTTCTCCCAATGCAAACTTCCCCTTGAGATCTTCATGGGTGATTGTTGTCTTGATATTTCCGTAGTTATCGATATGGCCAACAAAATATCCTCGAAGCTCCGGAATGCAGTTGGAAGATTCCTCCTCAAGATCGAGTTCATCTTCCATTCCGTCCATAAGGTGTGCACTTACGCGTGAATAAAGATCTCTTGAGCGAAACTGACTGCCCTTGTCTAGATTAGGGTATCGATAGACATATTCAATTTGAGGTTTCAGAAGAGAAAAATCATATCCAGCATTAGGCCCACATACATATATTCCAGATTTTAGCAATACAACAATGAACTCCGCTCCTTTTGATTTTTCCACACCTTCCTTCGTCTGAATGCGTGGGTCGGTATTTTGAAAAAAAATAGTTTCCCTGGGTCTACCATAACGTTCCTCAGTAAGGATGAGTTGCTGAAGGATAAAAGAGGTATGAAGCGTTGATGGAGTTGAAGCCACATAACTTGAACGCACTTCTCTTGGATCTTTTGCAAACCCTTCAAGTGCCGTTTGAAATTCTTGATTGGTAAGTGAATCATGAGCCCAGTCTGCGACAATAATTAATTTTTTCATACAAATTATAAATTAAATAATTTTCCAATTATACCAAAAATTACCGCAATCGTTATTATAACACCACATACAATAAGAACGACGTTCTGCATTTTCGAATTTCTATGTTTGCCCATGATTTCAGTATTATTTGCAAATCTATAAAGATAGATAAAGAGTATGGGGAGTATAAGACCGTTCAGAAAATCCGCATAGAGCGTGATTTTGAAAAGAGAAAATGCGGGCTGCATGACAAAAAGAGAAGCTAATAGAATTTGAAAGACAAAAAAACCATAAAAAAACCTGCTCTTCCTAAATCCTTGGTCCAAACTTCCCTCATATCCAAAGAGCTCTGAGTACATGTAGGCAGTCGATAAGGGAACAATTGCGCACCCCAAGAAACCCGCCACAAGCAAACCCACTCCAAACAGAACGCCGGCAAGATTCCCCGCAAGGGGTCGTATAGCCACCGAAGCTTCGGCGACATCCCCGATATGTAATCCGTGGGTGAATATGGTCGCAGCAACGGCAACCATCATAAACATAGTAAACGTATTACTAATAAATGAGGCAGCGACAACCTCAAACTGAGAGACTTTCATATCACTAGAAGTAAGTTTTTTGTCTTTTATTGAACTTGCTACCACGAACTGCCCCCATGCAGTCACTGTAGTTCCAAGTACTGCGACAGAAGTATAAATAAAGTCAAAACTCAGTTTACCTTGGGGGATAATGATCGATCGTGCAACATGACCCCAGTCAGGTTTGACCAAAACTGCCGAAAACAAGTAACTGAGATAAAAGAGAATAAGCACAAAAAAAAATTGCTCTGTTTTTTTATAGGAAGATTTGATGAGAAATAAGAAAAGGAAGACAAGGAGGAGAGGAAGGTAGATACGGTAATCCAAACCAAATAATTGAAGGGCGGATTTAAGTCCGCTCATATCTTGAAGAATGACACCAAAATTAACACAGAAAACCATCAAAAGCATAAACACCGACGTGATTATTCCATATCGCTCTCTGACTAAATCAGCTAATCCCTTGCCCGAAGCCAGGGCAATCCGTGCTCCAAGCTCTTGAGTGATAAAAAGCACCACCGTTATCGGAATAAGAGTGATGAGTATTTGGTAGCCATATTTTGCCGCTGCCATTGAACATGTAGCGACCCCTCCCGCATCATTATCAGCAAATGCAGTTACCAATCCAGGGCCCATTACGCCCAAAAGATAGATAAAAAATTTTACCTTGAATATTTTTTTCATGATTTACTGGCTGAATTTTGCCTCAATAATATCCGAAATATTGTCAAACGGTATAATGCCGATGAGTTCTCTGTTTGAATCGACGATAGGAAGAGCGTGAAGTCTGTATTTTACTATTTTATAGACAACCATCTCGAGAGGCGTTTTTAGATGAGCCTCAATGAGATTCTGGGACATGAATTTATAGATGGGAGTATCTTCCTGTTGCATAAGAAGCTCATGAAGGTTGCAAGCTCCGATAAGTTGTTTTTTTTGATTGACGATATAGATATAATCAAGAGAACTAAAATCAGATGCTGACTTCCGAATTTTTTGAAAAATATCACGCGGGGTCTGTGAAGGATCCGCCACAAGAAACTCCGACGAAATTCTTTTACTTATGGGAGTTCGTGTCAATGATAAGAGAGCTTGTATTGCAGACTTTTTTTTTTCATTAACACCCATTAATATTTCCTCTCTCTTTTTTCTTGATAAGGTAAGCAGTATATCCGTAGCAATATCCGTATCCATCTTTCCGATGATACTCGCAGCTTTTTCAGCCTTCCATGTACGAAATAAATCACGTTGGTAGTTGATATTCAAATTGCTGATGACTTCTGTAGCGAAATCCTTATCCAGGAGTTTTAGAAATTTTTTAATATTAAGTTCGTTTGTTTTTTCCAAATGGTCCGCTAAATCTTCAGGACGCATATTCTGCAATTTGGAATCTTCCTTTTTTATCCGTATGCTTCCTCGTACCAGATCAAGTGGTTGTATATCTGCCCACGAAAGAAAATTGGAAACCATATTAATGCCAAAGAAGTGAATTATTCTTGTCATGGCATTTTCTATATGGAGTCTCCTGAGAAGACCTATTAACCCAATATCCACGCCAGAAATATAACACTCGTAGTTATGACTGGAAAGATTAATTTGTTCATGAATAATAACATCGTTTGCACGAACAATCTTATTTCCTGAGATGTCAATTACTTGTTTATCGAGTAGGTTTCTTTTAACGTATAATTCATTTTCTGCAAGTTCAGCCTGCGTATAAAACTTAGCAATACGTACAACCGTGTTAAATTTATGAATAGCATCCGCGTTGATAATTGTCTTGGTGCCTTTAAAATCGACCACTATTTTTGTGACCTTGGGACTACTATCTAATAAGAAGATGACATCATCCAGCCATCCGATGAATATGCCGTCATTTGTTATCACTTTTTTTCTATCTAGTTCAGAAAAATACAGCATAATAATGAATATGTGTACTCTCACTATTGCATACTCTCACTATACTTTCAATATGTATTATACACCTGTATGTAAGAAATATGTATTATTAATATAAAATTACAAATTAAAATTCAGATTTTTGTGTCATCCTGAGCCGCCCAGGGCGGAGAAGGATCCCGCCTGCAATGCTTTGCGTAGCAATGCAGACAGATAGCGAAGCATTAAAACCTGCCTGCCGGCAGGCAGGGATTCTTCGTATGTAAACTTAGTCACTCAGAATGACACTCAATTTTGAATTCGAATTTAGAGCTTGAATTTAAGGTTTCTTGACTTTCTCTTTCCATGATATAATATGGGTATATGGACAAAAAACTAGGTGGGCTTCTACTTGTTTTTTTTCTTTTGTTCACTGTTTTTGCCACAATCGTTTTATTTAATGGTCAATTCACGACATTTACGCGGGCTAAAGAAGACTTTGCCCCAAGTGCAAAAGCTTCACTTCTGTTTGCGTATCCACTCCTTTTGAAAGCTGATGGCAAAGAAAAAAGTACGATCAATATCTTCGTAAGAAGCGATAAAGGTATGCCTGTGAAGGATAAGAAGCTTAGCATCACCTCCACGGTTGGGACTTTGAGTGATGTCGAGGCAACTACTGATGAGAAAGGAAAAGCGACCGTAACTCTTACTTCTGCAACCCCGGGAACAGCTATAGTTGAAGCATCCATAGACGGTATGTTAAAGATGTCTCAAACATTATCAATTAAATTTGAATAATTCTATGACAAAAAAAATTACCAAGGTCGTCATTCCCGCAGCAGGATTTGGCACCCGTTTTCTTCCTCAAACGAAAGCAATGCCTAAGGAAATGCTCCCAGTGGTAGACAAACCGGTCATTCAATATGTGGTGGAGGAGGCTGTGCATTCCGGAGTGGAGAGCATAATTATCGTAACGGGTGCAAATAAGCGAGCTATAGAAGACCATTTTGATGTGCCAAATGAGGATTTGGTCAAGAATTTGATGAATGGAAAAAAAGAACATATATTAAAGGAACTAAGGCGAATCTCTGAAATGGCCAATTTTATTTATGTTCGTCAAAAGGGTCCCTATGGGAATGGAACACCAATTCTTGCTGTAGAGCCCATCATAGAAGATGAGCCATTCGCCGTCTTATGGGGAGATGAATTCATCCATTCAAACCCACCTCGTTTGAAACAGATGATTAATGTGTATGAAAAGTATGGAGGAGTAGTTATCTCGGGGGTAAAGATTGAACATAAGGAAGATTTAAAACGATATGGCATCGCAGAACTTGAGCACGTGGAAGGAAATGTACATAAAATTAAAAGAATCGTTGAGAAACCAGAACCTGATAAAGCACCTTCCGATATTGCAGCTCATGGTGGATATATTCTCCCCCCTGCAATATTTAGCGCATTAAAAAGAATAAAACCGGGTAGAGGCGGAGAAATATGGTTGCCGGATGCAATAAACTTATTAAATCAAGAAGGAATACCGGTTTATACAGTTATCATAGAAAATGGAAGATATTTCGATACAGGAAATAAATTTGAATATCTCAAGACGGTTGTGGAATTTGCGTTGCAACATGATGAAACAAAAGAGGAATTCAAACATTTTCTTAAGGGATTGGATTTGAAGTGATTAAAAATATAATTTTATATATATATCAATGTCAAACGAAGGTTTTCGAAGCTCACTTCTTGGGCGTTGGCTTCAACAAAAAACCGCTATTTCCATAACAGAGGAACATATGAAAAAAAAGGAGCAGAGCTAGCAGAAACAATTGATATAATTGGCGCTATCGCTCAACCTCAGCAGGCAATACGAGAAATGATTAGAGATGTAATAACTAGTTCTCATATTTTCCCTTCTGTAAGATTAAAACCGGAGCAAATGCAAAAAAGACAAGAAAAAGACTCTACATCAGAATAAAAAATTATTTTTTTTTCTAAAACTAATACTTCTAAGCACAAGATTCTTTATATGGAATTGATTACGTTTTAATCTGATTCCTGGAGGATATATTTTTCAATTACATAGGCAAGTCCATCGTTTTCTACGTTTTTTGTTACAAAATCAGCCTTAGATTTGAGGTCTTCTGTAGAATTACCCATTGCTACTTTTAGGCCTGCGCTTTCAAAAAGCGGGATATCATTCCCACTGTCCCCAACTGCAATAACATTTTCTTTTTTTAAGTTCAAAAGTTTGAGCCATTGTTGAAGCGCATTTTTCTTTGTCGCATCTACATGGGTAATATGTAGATCTTTACAGCCTTCCACCCAGGAGTTGGTAACATAAGCAACAACACCGCTCACCTGCTCCAGTTTCTTAAGCATAATTGGTACATATTGTATTTTTATATCCTTTACATAAACGATCGATTCAGGCTTAATACGTGTTGCAACTTCATGATAATGAGTTGGTTCCATATCATCGGTAAAATAAAAATCACAGGGATATTCTTTACACAAGCTTACAATTTTATTGACTTGTTTTGCAGCAATTTCTTTTTTCCAAAGAACTTCTCCTGTTTGGGGATTGAGAATTTGTGATCCTCCAAAAATAATGCAAGGATGCGTAATGCCCATTTCAAGGAGTACTCGCTGGGCATTGCCAAATGATCTTCCAGTAGCACATGCGAGAATTACTTTATCATTGGCGTGAGCTATAGTTTCAAGAAGACGTTTACTGGGGGAAGCATTTTGCTTTGTATCTATGGCAGTTCCGTCTAAATCAAATATAAGCGCTTTATATTGCATGAAAGTAAAGTATAACAGAAGACAAGATTGACCACATTAGCCTTGGCAACCGAAGCGGTTGCCAAAAGGGCTATTCAAGTAGACTGCGTCGGATTCCCTTTATTGTTTTTTGATAGTCTATTTGATTTTCTACAAATCGTTTATATCTGCCAATAGAGTTAATTGATATTTCTTTATGTTCGGCCAATCCTCGTTTTTCAGTTATAAAATACTTGTAGGAAGACCATTCCCATTCCTCTGGTTTTTCAACAAAACCAGATGTAGTGGGATTCAGGTGAATATATCTATGTATGTGTAGGAGTGTCTCGTTGTCCTCAACAATAACGGCCCTAAATTGAGATTGCCACAAAGGCCCTTTTCTCCTATTGAATGTATTAAAATATCGAGAATAGCTATTTTCAATATTATTCATATATTTAGAAAATGAATATTCACTTTGCAATTTTACTAGTAAATGATAATGATCAGGCATAATACAGTAGGCAAGGAGAGAGAAGATTCTTCTATGATTATTTATCATAATATCAGGCAAGTCTAACGGCTCGCGTATGGCTTTTGATAAGCATTTATCAACTTGTATAAAGTTGTAGTAGTTTATTGTCGTAAGAAATCGAAATATCCAACGTTCTTTGCGGAAAATTTGGTAATTGGAGATGCTTTTGTTGCAGATATGGAATATCTCTCCTTTTGGAAAGAATCGAGTAGTCATATATATTTTCAGATATATAACAAAATATTTCTGCATGCAACGGCTTATAAGCCGCAATATGGGCAAATTAGACTTTTAGGACAGTAAAATAGTTACATTAGTGGTATGATGCTTTAAATGCGATTGAATACGTAATTAGCCTTGGCAACCGAAGCGGTTGCCAAGGGGCAAACTTGATTTATCCAATGTAATCGTTGTGTTGTATACTACAAGAATGCCTGATATTTATTATACTGTTGCACACAGGGATCAGAAGGAAATAGATTCTTTTAAAACTCGATATGAAAAGTTTGATATTGCCCGCATCGCTCCTCTATTCCTTTCTGCTTTAGGTCTTCATGTGAGTAATATCAAACCATCAACTTCTTGGGGATCTTCTCATGTTATCTACTTTATATCTGCGCTTGAAAGAAAAGATGTCCTCGTTTTTCGCGCAAATTTAGGTTTTAATAAAAAACCTGAGGTTATGATGAAGGTAGAGCAACTTATATGTGAAGAAGTCGAAAAAAGAAATATCCCTACAAATAAAGTTTTATATGTTGATATTTCAAGAACATTATATAACTTTGACTTTCAAATAGAGGAATGTCTGATGGGCTCAGATATTGAAAATAACTTTAAGGGTACGAAAGCAGAATACGATGAAATGTCGTTTAGTTTAGGTAAGTATATCGCTCTATATTCGAAAATACAGTTTAATAAATTTGGCATGTTTGATGAAAATTCTGTGCAAAGAAATGTATTAGAAGGAACAAAGAATAGTTTTTTCGAATATATCACTGTATGCCTGGACGAAGATATTGCCTATCTAGTTTCAAGTAATGTTATTTCTTCTTTAAAGGCTCAGACCATACGACATTTATTTGACGAATATAAGCCGATAATTAACAGTGTTAAAAAGGGATCTCTTGTTCATCATGACCTAGCGGACCATAATATATTTTTCCAGGGAAAGACTATTACTGGCATGTTTGACTGGGAGGCAGCAGTTGTGGGAGATCCCGTTTTAGATCTCGCTTCGTGCCCCACTTGGAGGACATTCTATCCAAGGGAGAAAATCCTCATTGATGGGTATAAATCAATAACACCATTGCCTAATCACTTTCAGGAAAAGATGAATATATATCGATTACGGACGATGCTTTGGAAGATGGTATTTGCAATCCGTATGAATATCGTGACAGATGCGAGAAAACAGAAATTTTATGAGGCTTTAAAGCCGTTCAAACTTACATAAATAAATTTGCTCTGATTATTTAAATAATCAGAGTGAAGTTAGCAACGCTTAACGTTTGTTCCACCGATTCGAGCTTGGTTTCACTCACTAGATTCTTCGTATGTAAACCGAGTCACTCAGAATGACACAGAGCAGTAAAAAAGGTAGGAGCTTAATAAAGGGCTAATTATACTAATTTTCTTGCTATTAAGGCCTAATTAGGCCTTTTTATGAATAAAATTGTTGTTTTAGTGACAAAAGACGGGCTAGGATTTATTTTATCCGTTTACGAAGAACGGAAACATCTTTTTGGCTTCCAAACCGAAAAATGCTCTTTCTAGCCCTCTGGGCTAAAAAAAAGAAAGGAGGTGATCCATCCGCACCTTCCAGTACGGATACCTTGTTACGACTTAACCCCCATCGCCGGATGTATCCTCCCCCGATAAATCGGAGTTCAGATATACTCGACTTTGTTGGCTTGACGGGCGGTGTGTGCAAGAGGCAAGAACGTATTCACCGCAGTGTGACTGACCTGCGATTACTACCAATTCCGCGTTCATGGGGTCGAGTTTCAGACCCCAATCCCCACTGAGAATGAGTTTAAGGGATTTGCTTCACTTTACAGTGTCGCAATACTCTTTGTCTCCTTCATTGTAACATGTGTGTAGCCCAAGTTATAAGGACCATGCTGACTTGACGTCTGCCCCTCCTTCCTCTCCGCCAAAGGCGGAGCAGTTTCTTGTGACAAATTTAACACAAGATGGGGGTTGCGCTCGTTGTCCCACTTAAGGGCACTCCTCACGGAACGAGCTGACGACAGCCATGCAGCACCTGTGCTAGCCTTCTTGCGAACATTCCATGTTTCCACAGAACTGGACGCTAGCATGTCAAAACTTGGTGAGGTTCTTTGGTTTGTATCAAATTAAACCACATGTTCCACTGGTTGTGTGCCTCCCCGCCAATTCCTTTGAGTTTTAACCTTGCGGCAGTACTCCCCAGGCGATCTGCTTAACGGGTTACCTTTCCCACACCTAATCTAACCTTACGGAAAGATGAAGATGCAGGTAGCAGACATTCGTTTACGGCTAGGACTACGCAGGTCTCTAATCTGCTTCGCTACCCTAGCTTTCGTGTCTCAGCGTCATTTTCCTTCCAGTAATCTGCCTTCGCCATTGGTGTTCCCCGGAGTATCAACGCATTTCACTACTCCTCTCTGAGTTCCGATTACCCTTAAAGAAAATCTAGTCATGACAGTCGTATCCCCAACTCACCGTTGAGCGGCGAGCTTTAAAAGATACCTTATCAAACAGCCTACACGACCCTTTACGCCCAATAAAACCGGATAATGCTTGAAGCCCACGTATTACCGACGCTTCTGGCACGCAGTTAGCGGCTCCTTTCTCGGAGGGTACCGTCAATCCCGCCAAAGGCGGGACTTCTTCCCCTCCAACAGTAGTTTACGATAAATAATACCTTAATCCTACACGCGGTGTCGCGCGGTCAGGCTTTCGCCCATTGCCGACTATTCCTGATTGTTGCCTCCCGTAGGAGTGGGGGCCGTGTCTCAGTCCCCCTCTGGCTGATCATCCTCCCAGATCAGCTACCCGTCATAGGCTTGGTAGGCTATTACTCTACCAACAACCTGATAGGATACAGGCTCATCCCTTAGCAACCGGTAAAGGCTTTTATTCACCCAAAGGGTGAAACTATGGAAAATTACCCCCGGTTTCCCGGAGCTATGTTCCACTAAGGGGCAGATTCCTGTACATTACTCAGCCGTCCGCCGCTACTATCTCACCTTGCGGCAAGATAATCGCTCGACTTGCATATCTCAGGCACACCGCTAGCATTCATCCTGAGCCAGGATCAAACTCTTAAAAAAAACTGATTGGACCGTTAGTCTACGACTAACGTTCCTAACCCGTTTTCTGCACTAAAACAACAACTTTTCAAAGAGCAAAATACAAAAGAAGCAAATTCCATTGTACTGTGCGTGCTTGTAATTGTCAAGCGGTGTTGATGCGCACGGTTTTAAGGTGTTCAGGCGCATCCGCCATCTTCAATAAGCCATAAATAGTGGCCTCAGATGCATGTTCAGATACGAGTACTTCTATTTTCAATTCATCTGCAATATAAGAACTAAAACCAGGTATGAGAGCCGCTTTTCCCGTAAGTAAAATACCCTCCTGATAGATGTCATTTACTATCTCTGGGGGAGAAATTTCGAGTAATTCTTTTATGGTATCTATAATAAGAGTATAGGTTGGCGTTAATGCTTCTCTAAGCTCACTTGATTTAATTTTTACTGATTTAGGTAAACCATTCTCAAGAGATTTCCCTCTGACGAGTTCGGTTTTTTCCGTATCACTAAAATTCAGGCATGCGATTTTAAGTTTTTCGCATGTAGATTCACCCAATATAATGCCATGCTTCAGGTAAACATAGTTTGCAATGACCTTATCCATAAAATCACCCGCCTGTTTAAGCGTTCTGTACGATACAATCCCCCCGCCGCTTATAACGCTTATTTCAGTAAGACCGGCTCCAATGTCAGCCACCAAATGGGGCTTGTGAAAAAAAACGTTAAAGCCCGCTCCTGCGACAGTTGCAAGCGGTTTCTTAATCATAGTAACGGAGGAGCATCCTGATTTTAATAAAGCTTCTTCCACGGCCTTCTGTTCAATCTCGGTAGCTGTGGTTGGAACGGCCGTTACTGCATGTATAGGGGGTTTAATAAATAAAGTTCGCGTATAGGGAACGATCGACTTTTCAATATAATAGCGCAAGAGTGCAACCTCAGTATCAAAATCAGAGACTATTCCATTTACCATCGGTTTAATAACCTGAAGGAATTCGGGCGTTTTTCCCATTATCTGCTTTGCTTCCGACCCAAAGAATATATATTCTTTAGTGGGTTGGGTACGCAGAGCAGCACAAGTAGGTTCTCTCAAAACTACGCCTTTTCCTTTGAGTCCGATTTTTGTCGTATGGGTTCCCAAATCAAACGCAACTTGCAGTTGCGTGAATGGCGATATATTTTTTAATAAATTTTGTATAAAATGTAGCATATGAAATCAATACATTATTCTTCTATCATCAAATACCTCTATTATATCCTTTTTTTCATATTACCGTTTGTTGTTTTGCCTGTTAACTCTGAACTGTTTGAGTTCAACAAGATGTTGTTCATATACACCATATCAACTCTCATTCTGGGAGTGTGGCTTCTTCATTGCCTACAGGAGAACAGGATAATAATAAAAAAAACGCCATTTGATATTCCTCTTTTTCTTTTTCTGGGAAGCCAAATAGTCAGTACGTTGTTTTCCATAGACCAACATACCTCGTTCTTCGGTTATTATGGGCGTTTTAATGGGGGGCTTTTGAGCACGATCGTCTATATTTTTTTGTACTATGGTTTCGTTACGCATATTACGGAAAACATACCGCAAGTTGTTCGAAACATATTCAAAATCTCCCTCGTATCCGCAACATTGACTGTCCTTTGGGGACTGCCGGGAAGATTCAATCACGACTTATCCTGCCTCTTATTCACCAGTAAATTTGATAATTCCTGTTGGACTGCCCAGTTTAGGCCTGCTGAGCGTATGTTCTCTACCCTTGGTCAACCAAATTGGCTTGGAGCCTATTTATCTATTACATTTTTCATGGGCATTTTTCTTCTTTTTAGTTCTGCCACTAAGAAATCACGCATCTTCTCAATTGTAGGAATACTCTTTTCATATGCAGGTATATTATTGAGTCGATCCAGGTCTTCGCTTGCGTCACTTATTCCCGGCATTCTTGCCCTCAGTATCCTCACTTTATTTCTGTATGGTAAACGGCACGATTGGTTAACTACATTCCATAAACGAGCAATTATTTTTATTGTGGGGGCATTAATCGTACTGACTTTTATCTGTCAAACAGGTATTGCCCAAGTTGATTCACTCCTTTCCCTCTCTTTTTTACAAAGAAAACCCACAAGTAATGTAAGTGAAATAGCAACGGCACCAGCAAAGCCAAGTCTTGTGTATGTGGGAGGGGTAACAGAATCTCTTGATATCCGGAAGATTGTATGGAAAGGCGCGCTAGAGCTAGGGATGCAATATCCCTTGTTCGGGACAGGAGTAGAGACGTTCGGATACGCCTATTATTCTGTTCGACCTCAATCCCACAACTTAACATCCGAATGGGACTATTTATACAACAAAGCACATGACGAATACCTCAATCTTTTTGCCACCACGGGATGGTTTGGTTTAGGAACTTTCCTGGTACTATTTGCGTGGGTTGTTTACTACTTGGGTAAAGGATTATTGAGGAGTAAAACGGATATAAACGCACTGACATTTCATGTCATTCTTTTTGGAATAGTATGCTCGATTGGTATTACCAATTTTTTCGGTTTTTCCATAACGG
>Ga0210015_1002206_pt1 | contig 18510 bp, 22 predicted proteins | sample CryGeymeta201522_FD_185471 | JGI IMG/M metagenome (GOLD analysis project Ga0210015, IMG submission 185471) | Groundwater microbial communities from Crystal Geyser aquifers in Utah, USA - Crystal Geyser metaG 2015-22 (SPAdes) (version 2) | ecosystem: Environmental > Aquatic > Deep subsurface >... | reverse complement strand
ATAGCTTGGGAATTAAACAACAGGCCTAGAAAGACGTTACAATACGCTACTCCTCAGGAAATGTTAGAATTGGAGTATTCGAAATTACCATTATTAGTTAATGTTGCACTTAATCATTGAATGCAGGAAACTCCTGCGCCTGAAAAAACTAATGTATAATTAGTAGCTATGAATCCTCGACCACCGATAGTAACTATTTTAGGCCATGTCGACCACGGAAAAACCACTCTTTTAGATTATATTCGAAAAACCAATATTGCTGAAGGAGAATATGGCGGCATAACCCAGAAAATCGGCGCTTATGAAATTGTCACTAATTTTAAAGATTATAAAACTAATAAAATTACTTTTATCGATACTCCCGGCCATGAAGCTTTTTCACTTCTTCGCGCCCGGGGCGCTAATGTTTCTGATATCGCCCTTCTTCTTATCGACGGCAAAGATTCGGTCATGCCTCAAACGGCCGAATCTATCTCACATATTAATGCGGCAAAAATTCCTTTTATTGTCGTCATCAATAAGATTGACCTTTCCGAAACCAATCCGGAAAAAGTAAAAAATGATTTATTAAAATATCAAGTGATGGTCGAAGGCAAGGGCGGTCACGTTCCTGTAGTTCTTGTTTCTGCCAAAACAGGAAAAGGAATAAAAGAACTCCTTGAAGCTATTTTATTAATTTCGGCCGATCTAAACCTAACTTACGATGAGACTCGTTTACCTCAAGCTTATATTATTGAAACTAAAAAAGATCGCCGGGGAATTGTCGTTTCGGCGGTGATAAAAGACGGAAAAATAAAAACCGGCGACGTCCTTTATTCGCAGGACAAAAAGATTAAAGTTCGTTCAATCTATAACGATAGAGGTCAAACAATATCAGAAGCCATCCCTTCAACTCCGTTTGAACTCTTAGGATTTTCTGAACTTCCCGAAGTCGGCTCTACAATTCAATCTCAACAAAACAATCAGCTGGCCCCTCTAGTCCCGACTAAGTTGAAAGAAGTGGGATCACAAAAGCAATTCAATCTCGAAGCCATTTTAAACACGGCTCCTAAAGAAAAAAAGCTTTCTATTATTATCAAAACTGATTCTCAAGGCAGCCTGGAAGCGATCCAAGGATCGATCAAAGACAATAAAGACATCGAGGTAATTCTTCAAGCAGTCGGCGAAATCAATAAATCAGATATTTTTTTGGCCAAAGCCACTAAGTCTATTATTATCGGTTTTAGTGTTAGTCCTTCAGCTGAAGCTAAAGACCTAGCCAAACAAGAAAAGGTAATCATCAAAACCTACCAGATCATCTATGAACTTTTGGACGAAATCTCCGAAGTGGCGAGCCTGATTAAGGAAAAAGAAGAAAAGGAAAAAAACCTCAAAGGCGAGGCTAAAATACTGGCCAATTTTACCATTGAAAACGAAATTATCTTCGGAGTGAAAATAATCAAGGGTAAAATCAACCTCGGCGACCAGCTTGAAACCTTCAGAGAAAATAAACTTATAGGAAAAACTAAACTGGTATCTTTAAAGATCCGCGCTAAGGTTGTTAGCGAGGTAAAAAAGGGTCAGGAAGCGGGAATGATGTTTTATCCTAAACTTGACATTAGGATAGGTGATGTGGTAAAATCTATCCTATAATAGTGCTTACCAATTAATGGTGAGCCTGTCGAACCATGAATAACCAGGCAAACACTTTGGCCAGAATTATTGAGATTATCTCTAAGGGAAAATCAGGGGTTATCTTCATTCCTCCCACTCCTACTATTGATGCAGTTGCCGCTTCTACTTCTCTTTATCTTGGACTGACCAAAATGGGTAAAAACATTTCTCTTGTCTGTTCTCAAAAACCAGCGACTGATTTAGTTGGCGGAGATAAATTCCAAACTGTAATCGGAGCTGGCGGAGACTCATTAATGATTTCTTTTCCCTATACAGACGGCTCAATTGATAAAGTCGACTATAATATTCAGGGTGAGTCCTTTAATTTAGTCGTCACTCCCAGACCCGGTTTCCAAAAACTGAAACCTTCCCAGGTAAACTATTCTTATACCGGAGGTATCGTTGATTTTATTATTGTTATTGATTCGCCAACTTTAAATGGTCTAGGTGAAATATACGCTGAGAATCAAAATCAGTTTACCGGTCGCGACATCATTAATATCGACCGCCATCTTACCAATGCCTATTTTGGTACCGTTAATTTCGTTAATAAAACTATTTCTTCCATTTCTGAACTGATTTTATCTGTTTTGTTAAACTTTAAAATTGAAGTTGATCGCGATATGGCGACTAACCTGTATGCCGGAATCGCTTCGGCGACTAATAATTTTACTTCCTACTCGACCAATGCTGATACTTTTGAAAATATCGCCACTCTTTTACGGATGGGGGCGGTAAAAAGAACTTTCAAAAAACCTCAGCCGGTAATGGTTCGGTCCAGAGTCAACTCTGGAAGGCCAGAAACACAGCCGGTCAAACCGATTGAAGCAGTAGAAAAAGAGGTTCAAAAAGAACTCCGTTCTCCCCAAGACTGGCTTAAACCAAAAATCTTCAAAGGCGGCGGTCTGGTATAAAGATATGGGATTAAAAGACGATATTCAAGCTGCTATAGAAACTGTCCCAACAGCTCTCACTCAACCAGATTCTATTTATCCAATGGGGGTAAAAAGTGTTGGTAATGATAAAACTCCTTCATTTCTTAAAAAAATTGGGTGTATTAGCATATTTGCCGTTCCTATTGTGGGGGGGGTAATCGGCGTTTTACAAACAATTAAAGTATTGGGTTATGAACATATCGCTCCAACTTGCGCGGCTTCGGTTGGTTTAATAGCAGTTGGTGTTATAGCTTTGATAAAAAATGCTTTAAGGAAAAAATAATATGTCATCCTGAACGAAGTGAAGGATCTCTCGCGAATGCGAGACAACTCAAACAAGTTGAGAGATTCTTCGTCGATTTTGTCTCCTCAGAATGACAACGATAGATCTTCGAAAGTTGGATTCTTCGATTTAATTAACTCTATTTTTCTTTTTCTAATCCATCCTTTTATTTGTTTTTCCCTTTTTATTGCTTCGTTAATGTCTTGATAAGTTTCAAAGTAAATGAGCTTATCCAGATTATATTTTTTAGTAAAACCTTCTACCAGTTTATTCTTGTGCTCATATAATCTTTTTTGGAGGTTATTGGTAACTCCAATATAAAGGGTGTTCGATTTATTAGTAAGAATATAAATATAATAACTGTTCATTAATTTCATTTTAATCTATTCCCACATTCGTGGGAGATTCTTCGTTTCGCTCAGAATGACAAATGTGTTAAAATAGTTTCCATGAATTTAATCTTCATTTTAGCAACTTTTATTATTTCAGTTGGAATTCTCCTTTTTATCATTCGCCTTTGGCTTAATAGACTTGAGGAAAAAACTAAAATTTCCGATGAGTTGGTCGAGTGGTTAAAGTCAACAAACACCAGCACTGACAAAAAGTTAACCGAACAGATGAACACCTTTAATGCTCGCCTTGACAAAGCCGCCTACGTCATCGCCCAAGTCCAGAAAAATATCGGAGAGTTTTCTGAAATTGGCCGCGGTATGAAAGAACTGCAGGAATTTTTGTCTTCACCAAAAATCCGCGGCAACATCGGTGAACAGATTCTTAGAGACTTATTAAAACAATATTTTCCAAAAGGCTCTTATAAGCTCCAGTACGCTTTTAAAAACGGCGAAAAGGTCGACGCCGTTATTATTACCTCTCAAGGATTAATTCCAATTGACGCCAAATTCCCGCTTGAAAACTTCAAAAAATATTCAAAAGCTACCGATGCTAAAGAAAGGCAGAATTTCAAGAAAATATTCATCTCCGACGTCAAAAAACACATTCAGGATATTTCCAAAAAATATATTGTTCCTGATGAAAAAACCCTTGACTATGCCCTGATGTATATTCCCTCAGAAAATGTTTATTATGAAATCATCAACAGCGACGAGCTCTTTGACTTTGCCGGAGCGAAAATGGTTCTACCTGTCTCTCCAATGAGTTTCTACGCTTATATCAAGGCAATTTTAATTTCTTTTGAAGGTCAAAAGATCGAGGAAAAGGCTAAACAGGTAATTACCTTATTGAACGCCATCAAAAAAGACTATCTAAGAACCGAGGAAAACCTGTTAGTTTTAAATAAACACATCACCAATGCCTATAACCAATCATCACAGGTAACAAAAAACTTTCAATCCTTAGGACAAAAATTAACCTCAACAAATTTGCTTCCTGAGAAAGAAACGAAACAGCTTGAATAAAAAGATAGTAATTTAATAATGAAACAATTTAACAATGAAAATATTCTTCAAACACGAAATCAAACGTACTGATAAACTAACTTCTAAAGAACTTGTTGATCTCATTCTTAAACACCGTCAGATAAAAAACATCAAAGAATTCTTAAACCCTCCGCCACCTTTGTCTATTTCACTTTTAGATTTTAATCCAAAATACAAACTTTATTTAAATAAAGTAATCAAACTTCTCAAAGACATTAAAAAGAAGGATAAAATGATCGTTGTCTATACTGACTATGATGCCGATGGAATTACTGGTGGCGCGATTTTATGGGAAACACTTTACCTACTTGGTTTTAAAACTATGCCTTATGTGCCTGACCGGAAAAAAGAAGGCTATGGATTTTCAATTACTGGGATTGATAATATCATCAGAGAATTTAATCCGGCATTAATAATAAGCGTTGACCACGGCATTACCAAAGTAAAAGAAATAACTTATGCTAAAAAATTAGGAATTAAAATTATTGTCACCGATCACCATTTAAAATCAGATGAAATTCCTAATGCCGACGCGATTTTTCACATTCCTGCTCTTTCCGGCTCCGGCGTCGCCTACTTTTTTGCCAAAGAAATCTACCAGTCATTTCGATCCCGCTCAGCGGGGGAGAAATCTAGCGAAGCGTTAAAACAAAACTTTCAAACCGACTATTTAGCCTTAGCCTCCATCGGCACGATCGCCGACCTGGTTCCTTTGATTGGCCCTTCCCGTTCTCTGGTCAAACACGGTTTAGACATTTTCCCCAAAGTCAAACGTTATGGTTTAAAATACATTCTCAAACAAGCCGGAATTGAAAACAAAAAAATTACTCCTTATGAAGTCGGCTTTATCATTGCTCCACGGATTAACGCCGTCGGTAGACTCCAACATGCTATCGATGCCTTGAGACTTCTTTGCACAACTAATGAAAAAAAAGCTTTTGATCTGGCTTATAAGGTCGGACAGACCAATGTTGAACGCCAAGACTTGGTCAAAAAATCTGTTGAAGAAGCCAAAAAAATGTTGACTAAGAAACACCCGCAGGGTGTTAACCAAGGAAAACCTACTTTTCACCCTGCGGGTGTCAACTTAGAAAAAATCATAATTCTTGTCTCTAATCACTGGCATGAAGGCATCATCGGTCTGATCGCCTCAAAAATCGCTGATGAATTTTACCGGCCGACCATTGTCTTAACTGAATCATCTAAAACCGACCTGCCTGCCGGTAGGCAGGCGGTCATTTACAAAGGCTCTGCCCGCTCTATCCCCTCTTTTCATATCACGAACTTTCTTCGTTCTTTAAAAAAATATCTTGTCGACATCGGCGGACACGCCCAGGCAGCCGGATTTACCATCGAAGAAAAAAAACTGAAAAAATTTATTAAAGAAGCGCAAAAACAAGGAGATGAACTTATCAAAGATAAAGATCTTGAAAGAATAATAACCGCTGACATCAAAATTCCCGTGTCGAAAATCAATTTAGAATTGGTGAAAAGTCTTGAATCTTTAGAACCATTCGGTATCGGCAATCCACGACCAACTTTTTTAAGCGAAGGAATAATCTCTAATGCTCAACTCTTCGGCAAAAACAATAATCATTTAAAAATATGGGTAAAAGACGATTTGTTGTTATTGCGAGCGAAGCGAAGCAATCTCGATTTAGAGATCGCTTCGTCGTCGACTTCGTCTCCTTCTCGCGATGACATAATACTCGAACTCATCGCCTTTAATCAAAGAGAAAAAATTCAAGAACTTTCCCGTGGACAAAAAATAAATGTTGTTTATAGTTTGGAAGTTGATAGGTGGGGAGGAAGGGAAAAGTTAAGAGGAAGATTGTCTTTTATTTACTAAAATCTCACGGGTATCATTGTATGAGAATAGCCTCTTTGTGCGAAAGCACTGATTGTAGAGCTCATACCTTTTAAAAGCATTTTATAATATTCTTCTGGAATTACTTGACAATCTAACTTTTTTAGCTTTTTCATATTTAAAAGGGTTTGAGACAAAGAATAAACTGAACAATAAAAATCAGAAACATTATATTTTGGACCATATCTTACTCTATGATGACCATCAATAATCGCCAAGTTATATTCTGTATCTGGAATAAGTTCTGATAATGCTTGTCCAAACATTATGTCTTCTACTCCTAAATTAGGGACGGCACAGCAAATTATTGGAAAATCTATTGTTAATTGTTGAGGATTACCCATTTCCTGATAAATTTTATAGAGTTCTTTTATTTTTTTATTTTTTGCTTCGCTGTATTCGTCTGGAGGTTGAATTCCATTTAAATTCGCTATGTTAACAACTACCAGTTGATTTTTTCTTTTTCTTTCATCAAATAATTGTGGATCTATATCAAAATATGATCTTACTTTTTCTAACATTTTTAAAAACCCCCGCTTAGCGGGGTGGGTGAAACTTACAATAAAATATCAACCACTCCGAGTCCTGGGAATGAGTTGATAACAGATGTTTTTCATATACTATAAGATAGTATTTTACCAGAAGATTTAATGGTTGTCAAAGGAGAAAAAAGAAGATACAATTGTTAATAGTCAATAAAAAGCCCCATAATGCATGCATTATGGGTAGGTTGTTTTTATAATACGTTATAATTATTAAGTTGTCAATTGATGTCTGGATTCCCGCCTACGCGGGAATGACATTGGAAAAAAAATGAAAAACTTATTCGTTGAACAAACTGTTGATAAAGTCGGGCAAACGGTCGAGCTTTACGGCTGGGTTGATACTAAACGTGATCACAAAAAGATTGTTTTTATTGATCTGCGGGATAGAACCGGCTTAGTCCAAGTAGTCGGCGGAGAGAATTTTAAGAAGTTATCAACCGAAGACGTCGTCCACATCAAAGGCATGGTTAAAAAACGGCCGGAAAAATTAGTTAATCCGCGCCTTAAAACCGGTTCAATTGAAATTGAAGCTAAAGAACTGAAGATTATTTCTAAAGCCAAACCTCTTCCAATCCCCGTTTCCGGCGAAGGTTATGATATTGACGAAGAAATACGTTTAAAATATCGCTATCTTGATATTCGCCGCCCACGAATGACAAGAAATCTAATTCTAAAATCTAAGACGACAACGTTTATAAGAAATTATTTAACAGAACGAGATTTTTTGGAAATCGAAACGCCGATTCTCACTAAGACCACCCCCGAAGGCGCTCGCGACTTTCTGGTTCCTTCGCGTTTACAAAAAGGCAAGTTCTACGCTCTTCCCCAATCACCACAACAGTATAAACAGCTCTTGATGGTCGCCGGCATCGAAAGATATTTTCAACTGGCCCGCTGTTTCCGCGATGAAGATCCACGACGCGACCGCGCCTATGGCGAGTTTACTCAACTAGACCTGGAGATGTCTTTTGTTGACCAAAATGATATTTTAACCTTAACCGAAGATCTATTTACAAAAATGGTAAAAGAGTTATTTCCGGAAAAACATATTACCATTACTCCTTGGCCCCGCCTTTCCCACAAATTTGTTATGGAAAAATACGGTACAGATAAACCGGATCTAAGAAAAAATAAAAAAGATAAGGACGAACTGGCTTTTTCCTGGACCATTGACTTCCCTCTTTTTAAAGAGCAAACTCAGGAAGACTTTTTCTATGGATCAGGCCAGGCAAAATTCGCTCCTTCTCACCATATGTTTACCGCTCCTCATCCAGATGATATTCCACTTTTAGATAAGGATCCTTTGAAAGTGCGGGGACTTCAACACGATCTGGTTCTAAACGGATTTGAAGTCGGCGGCGGTTCAATTAGAATCCATCAACCAGAGGTGCAGAAAAAAGTCTTTGAACTAATTGGTTTTAGCGAAGAGCAGAAAAAACAGTTTAACCATATGCTTGAAGCCTTCAGCTATGGTGTACCCCCTCACGGCGGCATTGCTCCTGGAATTGATAGAATGCTTTACGTTATCTTAGGTGAACCATCAATCCGTGAAGTGATGGCTTTTCCAGCCTCATCTGGAGGAAAAATTTCCGTTATGGAAGCTCCGTCTGAGGCAACAGAGGAGCAGTTAAAAGAACTTGGTATAAAAATCCAAATGACAAAATCCAAATTCTAAATATGCGCCTCAAATTCTACTTTCTCTTTACGTTCTTTACGCTACTTTTTTTGTTTTATCCAGGTGATTCATATTACTTCCACATCTTCGCTTATAACCGTGACCTTTTTAATAAAAAAGGGGCTGTCTCTAATTTAAAAATTCTTCCTGTCCCTTATCTTAAATCCGCTTATTATCCGGAAGTTTCCGCCGAGGCTATCTATGTCGTCGACCTGCCTTCTTTTACTCCAATTTTAGAGACGAATAAAAAACAAAGATTCCTTCCCGCTTCAACCGTAAAAATCATTACCGCCTTGGTCGCTTATGATGTTTATAAACTCAATCAAATCATCACTGTTAAAAAAACTATTAGCGAAGGTCAATTAATGGATTTAAATCTCGGAGAGAAAATCACCGTCGAAAACCTTCTTTATGGAACACTGGTTCATTCAGGCAACGACGCCGCTTATGTTTTGGCAGATAATTATGGCTACGACAAATTTATAGACCTGATGAATAAAAAAGCCTCTCAACTGAAAATGATTAACAGTCATTTTATCGATCCTTCTGGGTTGAAAGAAACTAATCAATATACGACTCCATTTGATCTTGCCTTAGCGGCAAGAGAACTTCTTAAAAATCCATATCTAGCAAAAATCGTTTCTACCAAAGAGATTATTATTTCCGACGTTGATTTCAAGCATTTTCATAAACTTTCCAATGTCAACCAGCTTTTAGGAGAGATTCAGGGAATCGGCGGACTAAAGACCGGTTACACTGAAGCGGCGGGAGAGAACTTAGTTTCTTTTTATAAAAAAAACGGTCATCAATTCTTAATTGTTCTTTTAAAAAGTCAAGATAGATTTCAGGATACAAGGAATGTCATTGAGTGGATTAATAACAACGTAGAATACTTAAATCCTAAATCATAAGCACCAAATTCCAAATAAATATTAAATAATAAATTACAAATACTAAATGGTTTAGAATTTAGAAAATTAGAATTTATAATTTATTTGTGATTTAGGATTTAGTATTTAGAATTTTATTTAGTTATATATTCTTCTCTCACAGCTGGTACATAAGCAACAAAGTAATCATCGCCTATAAAAACATAGACCGGTTGAAGATATGATTGATACTGATCCGGGTCAAGATAATCTAACTCCATTTTTTTAATGGTAATATCTTTTACTCCTTTGATCGCTGCCACTACCATTGCTTGACCGCTTTTTAATTTTTCCCAAGCTTGATCGCCGGTAATTAAAGGATAAACGCCAAACTGATCTTCTGCTTTTTCAAAAAAAGAAACCTGAGCTTTAATAATCTTTTCCTGACTGTTTTCAAAAGTCATTATCACATAGTTTTGCGAGTTAAAAAATCGCGGAGTGACAACAGAAAAACTGTCGATATTGGGTCGGTAAAAATCTACTTCTACCGCTTGAGCATCGTCAACATTTTCCACGTTGACGAAATCGGAAACTCGCGGATCATATTTTAGATAAAGGATATTAGTTGTTCCTCTTGTTAGTTCATCTGGATAGCGACTGATTGATTTTAAAAAATTAATGGCTTTGTTCTCGATCTCCTGTTTGGAAGGAAAGCTAACCTGATTATTTAAAACTAAACTATTTTCATAACTAAAGTTAAAACTACCAATATCAACGGTTAGTTTTTGATGATCGTCAGTAAAGGTCGCCTCTCTGTTATCAAGACGATATTTTGTTTGATTAGTGTCAAACCCAAAAGTCTTTGCCATTAAAAAGGTTTTTTCTCGATAGCCGAACTTAGGGGCGATCTGGGAAAGATAGTATACTTTAGCTGTGTCAGTGGCGGTTACAGGCACTCCTTCGATCGTGTCAAGAGTAAAGTTGAAATCAGCACTTGAAGTCGAGGTTTTTATTTGCGGAACACTGATCTTTCCGAAAATTGGATTAGTATAGATAATCTTTGGCTTATTTGATTCTAAAACTACTAAATAAAGTTTGATGGAATAAAAAAATATTAAAAATATCAAACCAAAAAGGATGATAAACGGCAAGGCGCGACGACTATAGTAGGAAAGCTCGGTTAAGGTCATAGAATAATGATAGCATGTTATTCACGACAGCAGTCAAACATTTTTCCTATTATCCGACTTAAGTTGCTTAAAAAATCATTTTTGACATAATTAATTGGAGTCTCCTTGTTTTTTTTAATTTCATTCTGATTAATCTCTTCCGGTTTAACTACTTTAAGATTAATCCCCCAGAAAAGATTATAAAGATCGTAGGCTTTTTTGAAGAAATCATAAGCTTGTTTTTCTTCGCCTCTAGTCAACGCTTTTGTCCCAACCTCCATCAACCTCATTGAGGCGGCTAACAGATGTTTACTGAGACACCAAGCCTCACCTTCGTAATCTTTGATAATCATCTTTAAAAGCTCTTTTCTCATCTCACGAACTTCTTGAAGCAGTTGATAAAACTTGACTTTACCAGTTTTTTCAGCGGAAAAAAACAAATGTTCCTCAATGGAAATCAAATTCATTATGGCGATAGATAGGTCTTCATCAGAAGAGAGATCGAGCGGCTCGCCTTTTTCCAGTTTTTTCAACTTGTCCATTAAATCTTTAACTTTTTGATCGATTTCCATAGGTTTCTCCTGTCATTCCTTAATTATAATAATTTTTTAAAAATCAGTGTTACTAATATTAATAGTAGTAAAGGAATTGTCACCTTTTGATATGGAAATAACACTTTTCCTTTTCTTATTTTTTTTATTAGTTTATCAATAAAAATCGCTAAGAAAAAGGTTAATAGTCCAATAGTCATTCCCAAAAATACCTTTGGATAATTCAGTTGTCTAGTATATGTAAGATAGACTATCGTTAATCCATAAAAGATTAAAGACCATAAATACGGATGTTTTTTAAATATCAAGAAAGCCATTGCCGAATTCAGCCCGGACAGCCAGATAGAAACCAACAGGTCGTCAATCCCTAATTTTTTGGCAATTAGAAGTCCTCCTCCAACCGTAATCACACAAACCGGACAGCTGGCATAGACTGGTTTAAACATAGAATAATATGATAAAATTTAACAGTTATTATTTTAATTGAAGACATGATTAAGAACAAGATTATCTATAATAATTTTTCTGACTATCAGTTTAAAGTTGCTAAAGCTAAGGGTAGTTTTCTTTGGGATGATCAAGGAAAAAAGTTAATCGATTTTACTTCTGGTTGGAACGTTACAAATCTTGGTTGGAATCATCCGGAGATAACTCAAGAAATGATTAAACAGATAAAAACTAATACTTATATTCCTCAATGGACCGCAGATCCAATCCAAGAAAGATATGCTGAAGAGTTGTCAAAAGCACTACCAAAAAGACTCAATTGTTTTACGAGAGAAACTGGCGGCGCTAGTGCAAATATCATGGCTTTGAAAACCGCTAGAGCCTATACCGGCAAGAGAAAAGTAATCAGCTTTAAAGATGCTTTTCATGGATCGTTATATAGCTTGTTGGAACTGGGCTATTCTCCTGAATATACTGTAGCAAAAGCTGTTTCTTTAAATTTTCAAGATAATATTCATTTAAACTATCCAAGAGTTAAGTCTATTGATAAAAATGAAAAACAAATTTTAGTCTCTTTTGAACAAAGCCTAGAAAAAGTTTTAAAAGAAAATAACGATATCGCCACTATTGTTTGTGAGGCAGGAATTATTACCGGCTGGGGATCAACTTTTATCGCTCCTAAAGGATTTTTAACTGTAATTAGAAGGTTAACAAAAAAATATGGCGTGGTATTAATTCTCGATGAAGTCGGAACAGGTTTTTCCCGCTGTGGAAAATTATTTGGTTTAGATATCGAAAATGTGATTCCTGATATTATAACTTTTGCTAAAGCAATGGTTAATGGTGCTTCGGCGATCGGTGCTATGGTGACGACTAAGGAGATTGCTAAAGAAACAATTAATAAATCCAATCCTCAAGCTACTTTCGGTTGGATGCCCGATGCCTGCGCTGCAGCCCTTAAAACATTAGAAATTCACAAAAGAGATAGAGTCTGGGAAAAAGCAAAAAAAGACGGAAAATATTTGTTAAAAGTTCTTCAATCCGAGCTAAAGAATAATCATCTAATTGAAGATATTAACGGAATTGGTATGGAGATTGGCGTTCACTTAAAAAAGAAAGAAAACAAAAAAACAAAAATGAAACAGATGATAGAAAAAGCTAGAAAGCTTGGTCTTCACCTTGCTTATGCCGACGATTACAATTTCCAAATCATGCCACCTTTAACAATAGAAATAAATGTTTTGGATAAAGGAATTGAAATTTTTCTTAAAACAATAAAATTCTTTTCTTAGTTATCTCTTAGTCACCCTCAGGGTGTCCAGGCTCGAAAACCTTAATTATTGATGGTATATTGAGATTTTTAGATTGCTAAAATAAGCCAAAATGGCGGTTTTGTAGGTTATAGTCACTTGACATTTCTCTTAGACACCTTTAGGGTGTATCTATGACTACTCAACGACCTATTCTATCTGTAGGAGAAATATATCACATTTTCAATAAATCAATAGCTAACCAATCAATTTTTAACAGTCTTGAAAATTTAAAGAGGATATTAATTCTGGTAGATTATTATCGTTTTAATCAAAGAATTAAATTGTCTAAATTCTACACCTTACCTTCTTTAATTCAGCAAAGCTATTTAAAAGAAATTAGAAAAACTAAACTACTAATTGATATTTATGCTTTTTCGTTTATGCCTAACCATTATCATTTTTTGCTAAAACAGTTAGAAAAAAATGCAGTTAGGCAATTTATTAGTAATATACAAAACAGTTATTCAAAGTCTTTTAATTTAATAAATGAAAGAGAGGGATCATTATTTCTCCATAGTTTTAAGTCAAAAATAATTTATAACGAAGAAGCTTTTATCCATGTTTGTAGATATATTCATTTGAATCCAGTTATGTCTCATTCCAGCGAATTTGAACAACTAAAAACTTATCCTTTCACTTCTTATTCATGGTATTTAAATAATAATTTAAATAGATTTGTCAATACGGACTTAATAATGAATCGCTTCAAGACTAAAAACAATATTATTAAATTTCACAAAAATCAAGTTGACTATCAAAGAAGGTTAAAGGAAATAAAAGATTTGTTAATGGAATAGTTTTAGACTTTAGACACTTTAGACACCCTTAGGGTGGTTGAAGCTAAATTAAAAAAGCTCGTGCGTAGCCACCCTTAGGGTGGCTAAGAAGTAGCTAAGGAAAATATGCTTTATTATTCACCAATCTTTAGTTTTTACGAGAAATATAAAAAACATGTTCATGATTTTTTAGTACAGTTTTTTATAATTGTGAGCGTTTATTCTATAGATGTTTATTTTTTATTTATTAAAAAGCTTAATTTGCCAACTTTGATGTTTATTTTATTCTTCTCTGGTTATTCTATTGCTTATTTTCTTATCAAATACAAAAAGCAAGAGGATCAATTTGGGGGCTTTATAAATTATGGATGGTTGTATAGGTTTTTTTTATCTCTGGGTACTTGGATAATTTATCTGATTATGATTAGATATAAGCTTCCCAAACCTTATTAGTAAAAAAATTAAGGCTAGCCACCCTTAGTAAGGCTAGCCACCCTTAGGGTGGCTGAAGAACCAACTCGTCTTTTAACCAATCCTTTGCTCCATAAGAAGACTTAATTACAGGAAGAGCTAATAAGACAAAGGTCTCGTAACTGTGAAGTTTTTTTATTTCCTTTTCTATCTCTCCAAAATTTTCTTCTAACGACTCCATTATTAATAGAATTTCCTTATTTTTTTCGATTTTTCTTTTCCATAAATATTTTGAGGATACTTGAGTTTTTTTGATACAAACAACTAATCGTTTCTCTAAAAGACTATCAGAAATTTTATTAGCTTCTTTTTTATTAGCACAGGTTAATAATAAAATTATTGGTTTCATATTATTAGTTATTAATTATAAAATAATTGGGAGTAATATTTATTTCAAATCATTCTCATACCACCCTAAGGGTTTCCAGGCTTGAAAATCTCAATTTAATGGTATATTGAGATTTTTAGATTGCTAAAATAATCCAAATAGATTGTTTTGTAGGTTATAGTCTATAGACAAAAATTACATATTTATTTATCATTAAAAAATGGCTATTATTACGATAAACATTTCTTTTTTGAAAATTGTTTCTTCATTTTTCAATAATATTGGTGCAGCTCTTTTTCTATCTCTTTTTACTATTAGAGATCCTTGGGTGTTGTTTAAAACTTTGCTTTTTGTTATTATTAGTTTATCCTTCGCTTATGTATGCGAAGAGTTTATTAATCAATATGCCAGACTTAACTGAATTCTTTAAAAAATTTGACGTAGGTTTTGGTTTAGCGTTAACCGCTTTCTTTTTAATGTTAATTTTTTTTGCTAAAATAGATCGCCAACCTCGTAAAAGATAATTATCTTAATTAATGATATAATTTCTTCTATCTTGCCGGGGTGGCGAAACTGGCATACGCGCAGTCTTGAGGAGGCTGTGGAGTAATCCGTGGAGGTTCAAGTCCTCTCCCCGGCACTTATTTCCTTCTAATAGTATAAACGTAAGGATAGTACAAGAAGATGGCCGGCGGGTCGTCGGCCATGATTTTTTGTAGGTCAAAGTAATATTTTTCCCTTTCTTCTAGGTTAATCGTCGATCTTCCCTCTTCCAACAATTGATCTACCTTGACATTTTTATAACTACCGATATTCCCTCCTTGACTTTCTTTGGCCTGGGTTGAGTGCCAAAAATAATATTGATCAGGATCAGGAGGAACCTTCCAATAAGCCAAAAACATGTCAAAATCTTCAGGAACGTTATAAGAAATAATTCTTAAGTCAATTGATAAACCAATCGCTTTAAATTTATTAATCAGTTCATCGGCGATATCGTAATAATCATAATAGGTAATTAAATTAATCTTGGCGGAATCGCTGGCGGTGATTTCGTTTTTAATGATTTTTTCTGCTGTCTCCAGATCATAAACATTGCTTTTTAAATTAGGGTTGTAGGCCCAAGAATTCGGAGGAATCGACCCTTTGGCAACCTCACCAAAATTAGCTAATATTTCATAATCGACCGCCATCATCAAAGCGTCTTTGGTATTTTTATCAGTTAAAAGATTGTTTTTGCTGTTGAGAAATATCACCATTTCCTTAGAATAATCGACCTCTTTTTGCACCTGAGAGTTTTTCCAGTTAAGAAAAGTGTCAGCTACCGCTTTTTTATTAATCGTCATTTCACTAATTTCTCCTTTCTTATAAGCGTCAACCAATTGTGATTCGTTATTGTAAAATTTATATTTGATTGGAGAAAGATTTTTAACATTAGGGATTAAGGTTAATTCCTTAAGATAGCCTCTATTCAATTTGATTTTCCCTACTTTATAAAGACCAGCCACTCCATTTAAAGGATATCTAATCAAAGGCTTATTCAAATAGGTAGGAAAAATCGCCAAGGGTTTATCCAAATAAAAATCAATTGTTTTATCATCAATCACTTTTAAGCCAATGTCTTTAAATCGGTAATCAATGTCGCCAGCTTTAAATTTCTTCCCGTCATTCCAAACTAATTCCTCCTTTAAATGCAGTCGATATTCACGCCCTTCCGATCTCGCTTCCCATGAGTTAGCTACAACCGGAATAATCTCTCCTTTTTTGGTAATCGTCACTAAGCCATTGGTGATTTTTTGCAAAATCTCGTCGGGAACAGTGTTAAAATCATAGCTACCAACAATGCCGATAATTTCCTGTTTGGCAGAAATCACTTTTAGATAAGGAGATACTGATAAAAAACCAATAATGGAAATAAGACTGAGAAAAAAACTAAAGGTAATCAACCGCCCATGTTTTTTAACAAACTCCAATAAAAGCCAATAATAATAGCGAAGATTACGTTTTGCTAATATCATAATTACTTAGCAAAAAGATTAAAAAGTGAGACGATAAAAAAAATCACTATTAAAATCGTCGTCAACCAAAGAGTCAGTTTTTCCACTCCCCGCCGCGTTTGAAACAGTTCGCCCCCACCTCCCCAGGCACTTCCTAGTCCGGCTCCTCGACCTTGAATTAGGATAAAAACGACAATCAAAATGCTTAAGATAATATTTAGAACAAGAAGAACATTCTTCATAAAATTTTTCCTAATAAATTAATAATCGTTGAGACGGAAATAGCGGAAACAAAAATATTAGTCATCGAGTTTAACTTGATTGATCCCACTCCAGAAAAAGTCCAACCTTTAATGATAATTAGAGAAAAATAATTAGCTAAAAAATAGAAGAGAAAACAATAAAAAACAACTGAGACAAAACCTAAGGTTAAAAGATTCAAGGGCAAAAGAATCACTTTGCTTAAAGGAACGATTAAATAATAAATAAAGGCAATAAGAAGAGTGGCTTTAAGATAAATAGAAAAGTCTGGTTTAATGATAAATCCTTTATTCCAAAGAGAGGTTAAGAAAAGGGCGATTGCCGAGAAAATAATCATACGGAAAAGCTTTTTCATAGTTTCATTATACCAAAAAATCCCTCTCTCTTAAAAATAGATGATATTTACGAGCAAATCGATGAGACTCGTCGCGAATCAACTGAATAAGATTAAGACCGAGATTGTTTTTTAACGCTCTTATAGTTGGCCAACCATTAACTCCTATCACTAACCGATCAGGATTCTTGGCGATTCCTATCAAAGGAATTTTTTTATTGATTTTTTTCATGGTTTTTCCTATCTTTCTCAACTGTGGCCGGCCACCATCGACTACGATCAAGTCTGGATCAGGCCAGGGTTGTTTAAATCTCCTTTTTAATATTTCTTCTAATCTAGAAAAATCAGAGCTGGATTTAATATTTTTAATTTTGAATCTCCGATACTCATTTTTGTCAAAAATCCCGTTTTGAAAAACCACCAGCGATCCGACCGCTTCTTTTTCTCCCAGATTACTAATATCATATCCTTCTATCCGACTAATTTTTTTGGGTTGAGGAAAATAGTCACTAATAAGCTCCAATAAAGCTTTAATAGTTTTATTTTGATTAAACAAACTTAAATCTTCATTAAAGAAACGGGGATGAATCAATTTTTCCAAGCGAAAGATTTTGTTTCTCACTTTGATGGCTTCTTCAAAAAGTTCTCTTTTTGTTAAGGTTTTTAGCTGGTGATTGAGATTCTTTGTCAAACTGGAAATATTACCGGTTAATATTTTTATTACTTTTTTAATATTGCTTCGATAATTTCTTTTTTCTTTAATAAATAAGTTTCTATTTTTTAGTTGGTTGACGTAATTAGGACAAGGTTGACAAAGCCCGATTTTCGAATAGAAACAAGGGTTTTTGGTCACTTTTTTTTGAGTGCAAAAAGGAATAATCTGTCTAATATCTCTGATTAAGGTTCCGGCTATTCTAGTTGAAGAAAAAGGACCGAAGTATAAAGAGTTTCCGTCATCCTCCTTACGGCAAAGTAAGACTTTTGGAAACTTTTCTTTGACTGTAATCTTGATGTAGAGAAAATTTTTATTATCTTTCCAGATAACGTTGTATTTGGGCAAATATTTTTTAATTAACTGTGATTCAAGAATCAAGGCTTTAAACTCCGATTGGCTGGGAATTGATTCAACCGTGGTCGCTTGACTAATAATTAGGTTTTCTTTTTTATCAAGCCGGGCGTTTTCCCAATGAGAACGGACTCTGGTTTTAATATTAATTGACTTACCAATATATAAGACTTGATTCCCCTTTTTAAAAAGATAGACGCCGTAAGTGGAAGGAAGGCTATCAATCTGTTTTTTTGCTAACATATTTTTTGACAAGGAATAAGACGATAAAACTTCCCGCGAAAATTAAGACAATCTTTATTGCTAGTCCATAAAGATAGGGAAAGATAATAATTTTTTCTTCTAATAATTTTTTTTGAAAAACGTTAACTTCTAAACGAGCACTTGTTTTTTTATTTTTGACAAGGGGATTTATCTTTATCTCAATCTTTTTTTCTTCATATGGAGCTAAAGAAGTGATGTTTATTTTAGTCTTATCAGAAACAACCTTCTCTCCTTTAATCTCAACCGGAATATTCCAAAGATAGATATTACCAG
>Ga0210015_1002205_pt1 | contig 18513 bp, 16 predicted proteins | sample CryGeymeta201522_FD_185471 | JGI IMG/M metagenome (GOLD analysis project Ga0210015, IMG submission 185471) | Groundwater microbial communities from Crystal Geyser aquifers in Utah, USA - Crystal Geyser metaG 2015-22 (SPAdes) (version 2) | ecosystem: Environmental > Aquatic > Deep subsurface >... | reverse complement strand
CCGGGGGGGCGGCGCTCCCAGCCCCAGGTCTCGACATGACCATAGCCCGAGGACGGGTCGGCCAGCAGATCGGCGCCGCGCCGCCCCTCCCACGCGCCCCAGTCGAGCTCGGTCAGCCGCGCGTCGGTCTCGAAGGCGGGCCACAGCGCGGCGGCGGTGTCGCGCGCGCGCGACAGCGGGCTGGCGATCACGCGGGCGCCGTCCCACGGCGGCGGCGGGGCGAGGCCCGTCAACGCCGCGCGCGCCGCGTCGGTCAGCGGGCGGTCGGCGCGGCCCTGCAGGATGTGGTCGCGGTTCCAGTCGGTCTGGAAATGGCGCAGCAGCGCGACGGTCACGGTCATGTCAGCCCCTCCAGCCGATCCCCTCAAGTCCGGCGTTCAGCCGCGCGGCGGCGGCGTTCACGCCGTGATGCGCCCGCATGTGCGCCCGCGCGGCGCGCCCGGCGCCGGCCAGCGCGGCGCGGTCCAGCGCGAAACGGCGGATCGCGGCGGCGAAGGCGGACGGGTCGCCCGGCGGGGTCAGCGCGCAGGCGGGCGCCACCACGGCGCGCACCCCGGCGCGATCCTCGGCCACCACCGCGCGGCCCATCGCCTGCGCCTCCAGATAGACCATGCCGAACGCCTCGTTCACCCCCGGCCAAACCAGCAGGTCGCTCTCGGCGTAGAGCGCGTGCAGGGCCGGGCGCGCGTCGAGCCGCCCCGCCCATGTCACGCGGGCCGCCACCGGGGCGAAGGCGGCGCGCACCTCCGGGGCCGCCGCGCCGTCGCCCGCCACAGTCAGCCGCCAGTCCACATCGCCGAGCAGCGACAGCGCGGCGGCCAGCGCGCGATAGGACACCAGCTTGTCGCCCGCGCGCATCATCGCCACCGCCAGCAGCCGCAGCGGGCCGTCGCGCGAGACGGGCCGCGCCGCCGCCGCCCCCAGCGCGGTGAACGGCGGCAGATGGACAAGGCGCTGATCGGGCGGTCGCGCCGCCTCCAGCATCGGCAGATCCCGGTCGGTCAGCCAGAAGATCACCGATGCGCGGTCCAGCGCATCCTCCGCCCGCGCGGCGAAGCGCGCCCACGGCCCGGACAGGCGGCGCGGCGCGCGGGTGCCCTCGGCGACGACGTAAGGGATGCGCAGCGCCGCCGTCACCGCCGGGCCGATCAGGTCGGGCGCCTTGTAATAGCAATGGTAGGTGAACCACAGCGCGGGCGGCGCGTCGGCCAGCCCGGCGATCAGCCGCGCGGCCGCTGCTTCGGCCTGCGCGCACAGCTGCGCCTGATGCGCCGGGTCGCCCGCGCCGTCTCGGGTGCGCAGCCGCGAGGCGAGAAACACCGCGCGCCCGCTGCGTTCCAGCGCACGCTGCATCAGCCGGGCGATGCGCCGGTCTCCGGAGGGATTGGCGTGGTCGGGCGGCTTCATCGGCGCATAGAACGCCACCTCGCCCGCTGACCCGCTCATCGCGCCGTCTTGTCGAGTCGCGCGCTCATCGCGCCGCCGGGTCGGGTTGCGCGCCGCGCCGCCCACCCTGCGCGCCCTGCGCGGCGTCAAGTTCGGCGCGCAGCCGGGCGGCGATGGCGTCGGCGCCGTCCTTCGCGCCGAAATGCTTCGCCAGCCGGGCGCGCGCCGCCTCGCCCATCGCCGCGCGCGCCACCGGATCGCGCGCCAGCCGCAGGATCGCCGCCGACAGCGCCACCGCGTCGCCGGACCTGACCAGCAGCCCGCCGCGCTCGTGCTCGATGAATTCCGGAATCGCCGAGAACCGGGTGGAGACGATGGCGAGGGTCTGGCTCGCCGCCTCCATCAGCACGTTGGGCAGCCCGTCGCGGTCGCCGTCCGCCGCCGCGCGCGAGGGCAGCACGAATATGTCTGCCTCGCGCAGCGCCGCGATCACCGCGCCCTGCGGCAGCGCGCCGCGCCACTCGATCCGCCCGGCCAGTCCCAGCTTCTCGGCGCGCGCCTGCAACGCGGCGTTCAGCGGCCCGCCGCCGATATGGACGAAGCGCCAGTTGAGCGCGGCGGGCAGATCGGCCAGCGCGTTCAGCAGCACGCCATAGCCCTTCTTCTCGACCAGCCGCCCGACCGAGACCAGCCGCACCGGATCGTCCGCGCCGACGCCGTCGCGCGGCGCGCGGCTCTGCGGCGGCGCGGGAAAGCGCGACAGATCCAGCCCGTGATAGAACAGCGCGACGCGCTCCGGCGCCACCGCCAGCGCCTGCAGATGCGCCAGCCCTGCGGCGGTGCAGGTGACGCCGAACCGCGCCTCGGCCAGCTTCTCGCGCTTCTCCCACGCCGGAATGGTCCAGATGTCGCGGGCGTGCGCCGAGAACCCCCAGCCCAGCTTGCGCATCAGCGCGGCGTAGCGCGTCACCGAGCCGGGCGTGTGCAGGAAATGCGCATAGAACAGCCGCAGCTGCGGCCCCGCCTCCGCCGCCAGCACGCAGGCCTGACCGAAGCGGCGGATGCGGTTGAGGCTGGGGTCGCGCGCCAGATCGTTCAGCCACGCGCCCAGCGCGCGAAAGAACCCCGGCGTCATCAGCGCCGCCGCAACGCCGCGCAGCACGCGCTGCGGCTCGGCGTGCAGATACTCCGGCAGATAGCGCACCCTGGCCCTGATCTCGGCGTGAACCGGATGGGTGGTCTTGTCGGTGGGGTGGCGCAGCGACCAGATTTCAAAGCGCAGGCCCCGGTCCTCGAGCGCCTTGAGCTCCTGCGCGATGAAGGTCTCCGACAGGCGCGGATACCCCTTGAGCACCACCGCCAGCGGCGGCGCATCCTCAGCCGCCATGGGCGAGGGCGCGCTGGCGGGGCGCGGTCAGCGCGTCGGCGCGCGCGACGATGGTGTCCAGCCCGTCGAGCAGGCCGTGGATGCGCCCCGCCGACGGCGGTTTCTGGGTGATCAGGCCGCGGATCGCGTCGGCCATCACCTGCGGCGCGGCGCCGTCGCGCGGCTTGTGCAGCATCCGGATCAGGCCCAGCTTCTCCGCCGCCTCGGCGCGGATCAGCTGCTCCAGCCTCGGCGCGGTGCGCGGCGCGATCACGGCGGGCTTGTCGAGCGACAGGATCTCGCAGAACGTGTTGTAGCCGCCCATCGCCACCACGCCGCGCGCCTCCTGCACCAGCCGCTCCATCCGGCTGTCGAAGCCGACCGTCATGATGCGCTCGCCCAGCGCGGCGGCGCGACGCTCGAAATCGGCGCGCAACTCGGCGTTCATGAAGGGACCATAGACCAGCACGGCGCGCAACGGGATGTCGGGATCGGTCTCGTAGGCGGCCAGTGTCCAGTCGATCAGTTCGGCCCCGTCGCCGCCGCCGCCGGTGGTGACTAGCACATAGTCGCCGTTCTGCGCGGGCGGCCAGTCGGCGGGCGAGATCTCGGGCGCCTCGCGCCGCAGATAGCCGGTATAGACGGTGCGCGCATGGACCGCCGCCGACAGCGGCAGACCCTCAAGCGGCCGGTGCGCCTCCGGCGCGCCATAGATCCACAGCTCGTCGTAATAGCGCTCGATGATCGCGCAGGCGCCCTTGCGCGCCCATTCCTCGCGCAGCGTGGCGGCGTCGTCGAGCACGTCGCGCACCCCCAGCACCAGCCGCGCGCCGCGCGCCTGCGCCGCCTCCAGCGTCAGGTCCAGCTCGTTGCGAAAGCCCCCCGGCTCCTTGTCCACGATGATCAGGTCGGGCCGGAACGTCGCCTCCGCCGCCGCCAGCAGCGCCGCGCGCAGCCGCACGGTCTCGTCGATGTCCACCGCAAGGTTGTGCGACTTGTAGGAGCCGTCGGGCAGCTTCACCACGCCGGGCAGGCGCACATGGTCCACCCGGTCGGGAAAGTCGAACCGCCCCGCCACCGGCGAGCCGGTCATGATCAGCGCCGACAGCCCGGGATCATGCGCCGCCAGCGCCTGCGCGATGGTGCGGGAGCGGCGCAGATGGCCGAGGCCGAAGGTGTCATGGCTGTAGAGCATCACGCGCCGCCCGACCGGGCCGAGCGGCGCGGGGCTGATCCCGGCGGAATGGCGTGTTCTCATGGCCTCGCGCTTTCGGCTGGGCGGCGCGCTGGCCGCTTTCGGCTTGACGACGGCTGCGCCGCCACGGATCACAAGCGCGCGCCGCCGGTTGCGCCGGATGCGCGCGCGCCCCATTCTCGTTAGCGGTCCGCGATCATAAACGCCAGCGCAACGCGACGCCTCGACGCCCCGCGCACGATCGCGCGAGAATGGCTGCTTGCGCCGGAGTCCTGCGCTATGCTGAATGCGGTCGGGAAAGGTGCGACGACATGCGGCATCGCTTGAGAGACCTCTGGATGGCGCTGGCGGTGCTGCTGGCGCTGACCGCCGCCGCGCCCGCCGCCGCCCAGACTTTCGACGATTACGGCCTTCTCGGCGGCGCGCGGCAGGAGGCCGAGCGCCCGCCCGATCTCGAAGCCTATGGCCAGATCGCCGAGACCTACCGCGCCGGCAGCGCGCTGGACATGACGCAGCGCCAGGTTTCGCGGTTCCGCCAGCGCGTCAGGACGACGCTGATGCGCGTGCCGCACATGACGGGCGACATCGGCGCGGCGATCGCGGCCGCCAGTCCGGGCGGCGACGGGCGCTATTTCATCGGGCTGGCCGCGTTTCTGGTGTTTCTGATCGGCGTCGGCCGGGCGGTGGCGACGCTGTTCGCGGTCTATGTGGCCCGCCCGGTGTTCATGGCGCTGCAAAGGCCGCATCCGCAGGGCCTGTGCGACAAGCTGCCGGTGCTGGCGGCGCGCGTCGGGCTGACGGCGGTCGGGCTGGCGATCACGCTGGCGACGGCGGTGCTGGTCGGGTCGGGCTTCTACCCGGAGGACAACGAGATCGCGCTGCGCGCCGCGATCATCGCATTCGCCGCCTACGCCGCGCTGAAGCTGGTCGATACGCTGTGGCGAATGATCCTGGCGCCGTATCTGCCCGACTATCGCGTGCCGGTGATCGGGGACCGGGAAGCGGTGCGGCTCTATCGCTGGCTCTACGCGGGCGCGCTGATCGACATCGGTCTGAGCGCGCTGCTCTACTGGCTCGACACGCTGGGGCTTCAGCCCGAGTCCGCCGCGCTCCTCACCATCGCGACCGGCGTCGTGACCACGGCGTTCGTGGCGGCGGGCGGCTGGGTGAACCGGCGCGCGATCTCCGGCGCGATCCTCGGCGGCCAGACGACGCGCGAGGCGAGCTGGCTGTCGGTCGCCTTCGCCACGCTGTGGGGGCCTGCGCTGCTGATCTATCTGGGCGTGACGCTGACCGTGCTCAGCTATCGCGCGATCATGGCGACGCCGATCGGCCCGCCGCCGCTGGGGGTCGCGTTCGCGGTGTTCATGGCGGCGCTGGTCGTCTATGCGCTGACCGTGTTCGTGGTCGAGCGGCTGGCGCGCCGCCAGCGTGAGCGGCTGGCGCGCGCGCCGCATCCCGAACCGGTCGTGCTGAGCCAGGCCGAGGCGATGGCCGCGGCGGCGCTGGGCGAGGGGCCGGGGCCGCGCCGCGACCTGCGCGCGGACGGGCCGGGCGGCGCCGGCGCGGACACCGACGAGAACGAGGGCGACGACGAGGGCGGCGGCTTCGTGCCGCAGCCCAAGGCGCCGCCGCCGCCGCCCGGCTCACGCTCGTCGATGCGCACTTTCGAGGATCTGGCGCGCCGCGTCGCCAGCCTGTTCGCGCTGGGGGCGGCGGCGTGGGCGCTGATCTATCTGTGGGGCGGGCGCGAGGCGTTTGAGCCGGGCGCGCCGCTCGACACGGTTCAGGGCGTGATCGACATCCTGTTCATCGGCTACGTCAGCTATCACGCGGTGCGCATCTGGATCGACCGGCGCATCGAGGCCGAGGGCGGCGAGGACGTCGTCGCAGAGCCGGGCGACGAGGGCGGCGGCCTGAACGCCGCCTCGCGGCTGGCGACGCTGCTGCCGCTGGTCCGCAATTTCGTGCTGATCCTGATCCTGCTGGCGGTGACGATCTTCGTGATGATGGAGATCGGCGTGAACGTGGCGCCGCTGCTGGGCGGCGCGGGCGTGATCGGGCTGGCGATCGGTTTCGGCAGCCAGACGCTGATCCGCGACATCCTGTCGGGCGCGTTCTTCCTGATCGACGACGCCTTTCGCAAGGGCGAATACATCGACATCGGCGGCGTGAAGGGCACGGTCGAGCAGATCTCGATCCGCAGTTTTCAGCTGCGCCACCACCTCGGCGCGCTCAACACCGTGCCGTTCGGCGAGATCAGGCATCTCACCAACTATTCGCGCGACTGGGTGATGATGAAGCTGCCGCTGCGGCTGACCTACGACACCGACCCCGAGCGGGTGCGCAAACTGATCAAGAAGCTGGGCGAGCGGCTGCTGGAGCATCCCACCGAAGGACGCAAGTTCCTGCAACCGCTGAAAAGCCAGGGCGTGTTCCAGATGGAGGACAGCGCCATGATCATGCGCGTGAAATACATGACCAAGCCCGGCGACCAGTGGACCACGCGCAAGCTGGTGTATCAGGAGATCCGCGACCTGTTCGAGCGCGAGGGCATCCACTTCGCCCACCGCGAGGTGACGGTGCGCGTCGCGCATGAGGACGGCGACGCGGAGCGCAACCTGTCGCCCGGCGAGATGAAGGCGATCGGCGCGGCGGCGCGCACCGCCGTTGACGACGCCGACGCGCTGGCGGCGGCGCGGCCCCGCGTGGTGGGCGACGACCGCTGAGCGGCGCGCCTTGCGGCGCATATGCCGCACTCCCGCGCGCATCGGCGGCGCGCACCGGCGGCGCGGCCACGGGCGCGTTGTGGCGCCGCGCCGGGTGCTGCTAGACAAGGGGTGACGCGGCCCTGACGACCAAGGCGGCCCATGCAGATATATCTGCCGATAGCCGAAATGTCCGTGAACGCCCTCACCCTTCTGGGTCTGGGCGGGGCGGTTGGCGTGCTGTCCGGGCTGTTCGGCGTCGGCGGCGGGTTTCTGCTGACGCCGCTGCTGATCTTCATCGGCATCCCCCCCGCCGTGGCGGTGGCCAGTCAGGCCAACCAGATCGTCGCCTCCTCGTTCTCCGGCGTGCTGGCGCACTGGCGGCGCAAGACCGTCGATGTGAAGATGGGGCTGGTGCTGCTGGCGGGCGGGCTGGTCGGCTCGTGGTTCGGCGTCTGGCTGTTCGCGCTGGTGCGCGCGCTCGGCCAGGTCGAGCTGATGGTGTCGCTGTGCTATGTCGTGTTTCTCGGCGTCGTCGGCGGGCTGATGATGGTCGAGAGCCTGCGCACCCTGCGCACGCGGCGCCGGGGCGCGCCCGCCGCCGTGCGGCGCGGCCACAGCTGGGCGCACCGCCTGCCGCTGAAGCTGCGGTTTCGCGAGTCCAAGCTCTACATCAGCGCGATCCCGCCGCTGGTGATCGGCCTGTTCGTCGGCGTGCTGGCGGCGATCATGGGCGTGGGCGGCGGTTTCGTGATGATCCCGGCGATGATCTATCTGCTGGGGATGCCGACCAGCGTCGTGATCGGCACCTCGCTGTTCCAGATCACCCTGCTGGCCGGTTTCACCACCCTGCTGCACGCCCAGCAGAACCAGACCGTGGACGTGGTGCTGGCGGTGCTGCTGATCGTCGGCGGCGTGATCGGCGCGCAGTTTGGCGCGCAGCTTGGCGCGCGGCTGCGCGGCGAGCAGTTGCGCTTTCTGCTCGCGGCGCTGGTGCTGGCGGTCTGCGCCAAGCTGGCGGTCGATCTGGTGGTCACGCCGGACGAGCTTTTCTCGCTGTCGAGGCCGGGTCAATGAAGGCCGCCGCCCTGTTCGCCGCCGCCTTCGCGCTGGGCGCGGCGGCCCAGCCCGCCGAGCAGACGCCGCCGGTCGAGCGGGTGATCGCCGCGCTGGACCAGAACCGCATCGCCATCACGGCAGGCTTCGACGGCACCGAGATCTTCGTCTATGGCGCCGTCGCGCGCGATCGGCTGCCGGGGCCGCAGGACGCCGAGGTGGGCGTGGTGGTGATGATAACCGGGCCGTCGGCGCCGGTCGTGGTGCGGCGCAAGGCGCGCACGCTGGGCATATGGGTCAACCGCGACAGCGAGGTGATTGACGCCGCCCCCAGCTATTACGCCATCGCCACCTCCGGCGCGTTCTACGACACCATCAGCCATACCGAGGATCTGCGCCGCCGCGTCTCGCTGGAGCACACGCTGCGCTTCGTCGGGTCGCGCAGCGAGGGCGAGGCGCGCGAGGCGTTTCTCGACGCGGTGGTGCGGCTGCGGCGCGACTCCGGTCTCTATGTGATCGCGCCGCAGGGTGTGCAGCTGATCGAGGGCACGCTGTTCAACGCCCGCTTCGCGCTGCCCGCCAACATCGTCGAAGGGCCTTACAGCGCCCGGGTGCTGCTGACGCGGCAGGGCGCGGTGGTGGACGCGTTCGAGGCGCAGGTCGACGTGGCCAAAGCCGGGGTGGAGCGCTGGCTGTTCGACCTGGCGCGCGAACAGTCGCTGCTCTATGGCGTGATGGCGATCATGGTGGCGCTGGTGGCGGGGCTGGCGGCGTCGGAGGCGTTTCGCTGGCTGAAACGCTGAGCGCGGCCGCCGCTCAGGCGTCGAAGCGCACCGCAAGGCTCTGCGGAAACGGCGTGCCGCCGTCGTCGCGCGCGCCCGCGCGGCGCAGGCCGGGCCGCGCCAGCAGCGGCTTCAGCATCGCCGGGATCACCGCGCGGTTGATCGCGCCGCCAAAGCAGGCGTGCATCCCGTAGCCCCAGTGGATATAGACGCTCCACGGCCTGTCGGTGCGGAACCGGTCGGGCGTGGGGATGTCCAGTCCGTCGAACATCGCCGAATGGGTGGCGGCGAACACCAGCGCCCCTTCGGGAATGGTTCGCGCGCGCAGGGTCGAGGCGGCGATGCGCGTGGCCCGCACCGCGCGGCGATAGACCACGGGGTTGAGCGGACGAAAGCGCAGCGCCTCCCACACATGTTGCGCCATCAGCGCGTCGTCGCCCGCGCGCGCGGCGGCGCAGGCGCCGCGCAGGGCGTCGGGGCGGTCGAGCAGCTCGTCCAGCGCCAGCGTCGCGGCCTTGGACAGCGTCGGGATCGCGCCGATGAACAGGCCGATCAGGTTGTCGCGAACGCCCCGGTCGTCCATCCCCGGCGCCCCCGCCGCCTGCAGCGCGAGGCAGCGGCCCAGCACGTCGTCGGCCCCGCCGCCGCCTGCGCGCTTGCGCGCGGCGATGGCGCCGTCGATCCAGTCGCGCGCCGCCGCCGCCGCCGCAAGCGCCTCGGCGCCGACCCGCGCATCGGCGCCCAGATCGCCGAACAGATACCAGAACATCGCCGTGGACCAGGCGATGCGCTGTTCCGGCGCGGCGCCCGGCAGGCCGAAATAGCGCTCCACGATGTCCGCCGCGATGGGCAGCGTCAGATCGCGCGGAACGTCCAGCGCCCCGCCCGCCTGCGCGCCCGCCTGCGCGCCCGCCTGCGTGACCGCCGCCTCGGCCAGCGCGGCGGCGCGCGGCGCCACCGTTCCGGCGACGTCGCCGCGCCGCATCGCCAGCCGCATCGCCGAGGTGTCGCGCTCATAGTCCTCGCCGGGCTGCATCCCGAGAAAGAAGTTCGCGCCGCCGGTGATCTCGCGCATCCGCGGCTCATAGACCACCTCGAAATCCGCGTCGCGGCGCAGCACCTCGATCACGTCGGCGCGGCGGGTGACAAGCACGGTCGCGGCGCCGGGATAAGCCTTCACCAAGGCCCGGTCGAGCCGCAGCGTCGGCCAGAACGCCCGCAGCGCGGCGAACAACGCGCGCTGCCCCTCCGGCGCCAGCAGCTGCGGCGCCAGCCGCGCACTGAGCGAACCCTCGCCGCCGCGCGCGCGCCACGCCAGCAGCCCGAGCCGGCCCAGCGCGGCGAAGCCCTTCGCCCATACGCCCAGCAGCGCCGTCAGCGCGTTCAGCGCCGCGCCCAGCGCCGCGAGCACGCCGTTCAGCACCAGGTTCATGCCGCCACCCTTCAGGTTGGATCCACCACGCCCAGACCGATCATCTTGAGCGCGGTCAGCGATGGCAGGAAGAAATAGTCGCCGCCGCGCGGCTCCACAAAGGTTTTCAGCCCGTCCATCACATAGGGCGGCTTGCCGCTGTCGGGGCGCGACGCGATCGCGAAGCGGCGATGCGCGCTGTGGTCGCCGAGCAGCGGGCAGGTGTTGTTGCCGGCGTTGAAGTCCAGTCCGTACTGGATCCACTGCTGCTGGATGAACTCGAACTGGCGGAAGATGCTGGCGCACAGCGCCATGAACACGATGCCCTGTTCGGTGTCGTCGTCGCCGCCCTCCGCGCCATAGGGCAGGCCCCGGCGCAGGATGCGGCGGCGCTTGTTGAGCTGGGTGGTGGCGTTGGGGTTGGCGTCGGGGCCGAAGCCCGCCGGATCGTTCAGCGGGTCGAGATAGTCGCGGGTGTTGACCCGGCGCAGGTGGCTGGCGTTGGGGCAGTTGTGGCCGGGCATGTCGTCGGCGTAGCGGAACGCCGAGGCGGCGGCGGAGCCGAGATAGGCCCGCGCCGCCGCCAGCGCCTTCGCCGGGTCGGGGTCGTCCAGCCCCAGCCGCCCGCGCAGCGCCAGCCATTCGGCATGGGTTCCCGCGACCGCCAGCGGCACGCCGTCCGGCCAGCGCCCGACCATCTTGGATTTCAGCGTCACCGCCGCCTCGTCCGCGCCCACGCCCATCACCCGCGCAAAGCGCCGCGCCTCCGCGCCGATCACTTCGGCGAAGGTCGCGACGTTCTGATGCAGCTTGCGATAGACCAGAAACGCGCCGTTGCGGCTGAAGCGCCAGGGGCGCGGCGCGGGCGGCAGCTCCTGGCTCTCGTCGGGGTGGCCGAGCAGGAATTCGCCGGTCGCCAGCGGCTCCCATCCCTTCGCGCGGCTCATGAACTTGCCGCGCCCCTCGACGCGGGCGCGCATGTCCGCTGCGGAGAGCTGACCCTCGAACACCGGATCGCCGACGCCGTCGCTGAAGCCGAAATGCTCGCGCGGCGTCGGGAGCAGCGCGCCGTCCGGCGCCTGCGCGAACAGCGCGCGACCCTCCTGATAGTCGCCTTTTCCGTCGCGGCCGTGCCCGGCCATGATGCGCACCTTGCCGCCGCACTGCTCGCGGCAGACCGAGCGCAGCCATTCGGTCCGCGCCTCCAGCGCCGCAACCGCGCGGTCGGTTCCCGGCTCGACCTGCGCGTTCATCGACAGCCAGACATGCACCTCGCCGGAGGTCAGCGGGTTGTTGTCGCGCCAGATCGGGTCCAGCTTCGCGTCCCAGCCGCGCGCCTCCTCCTCGGTGCAGGCGGGGTTGCGGTCGCCCAGGATGAAGGCGCGCGCCTTCATGCCGTCGGCGAACTCGGTGGGAAAGCCCTGCAGCGTGCGCGTCGGCAGCCCCAGCGCGTAGAGCCCGAAAAAGCTGAAGCCGATGTTCAGCGTCACCTGCGGTTTGGCCGCCGCGCCCTCGCCGTCCCAGCGGGCGGCGGTGGTGACGCAGGGGCGGATCGCCTCGACGAACCGCCGCCCGGCCTCGGCGTCGGTGATCTGGAGGAAGAAATAGCGCGCCACCGGAAAGCTGTAGCGCCCGTAGGCGCGCACCACGTTGCCCTGAATGTCGGCGAGGTCAAGTTGCGTCCGCATCGCTCAGACCTCCGCCTTGCGCCGCGTGCGGCCGTCGGGTTCTTCGGGCGCGGGCGCGCACACCACGCCGGGGAGCTGGGTCGGGCCGGTCGCATCCTCGGGCTTGCACGCGGCGAGAAACGCCCCGAACGCCTTGTGCAGCGCCTCCGCGTCGGCGCCCTGCTGCGCGATGGCGAAGTCGGCGAGACGCTCCCGCACGAACAACGCCTTCAGCACCGATGGCAGATCGGCGCGCGCCGGCGGGGGGAACGGCCGCGCGCCGTGGGCCATGGCGTAGCGATAGACGCCCCAGAGCGCCGCGGCGCTCGCCAGCGCCGCCCAGCCCGCCGTCGGCCAGGGCGCCCAGTCGACCGCCAGCCCCAGCAGCGGAACCTTCTGCGCCCCCGCCGCCCAGCCCGCGAGCGACAGCGCCAGCGCCGCCAGCGGCGCCAGCGCGACCGCCGCAATCAGCTTCACCGGCAAGCGCGGCAGGTCGGGCGGCGCGATCCAGTAGTCGTGAAACGGCATCGTGGTTTCGACCTGACAGCGCGCGAGATAACGCGCGAAGCTGTCCGGGCCGTCAACGGACTGAAACCCCAAACAGTTTCCCCAGATCGCCGCCACCGTCCCCGGCATCTTCGCCCAGATGTCGCGCGCCCAGGCGTCGCGCACCGCGTCCTGCTCCGCCTGGCTCAGCGTCGCGGGCAGGGCGGCGCCGTCCTCGGTCACCGCGTCGATCTCGGCGGTGAACATCAGATAGGCGGCGTTCAGCCGGTCGGGCCGATCCGCGACGATCGGATCGGGACCGAACAGCGAGGTCAGCACCGGGTTGCGCGGCGGCCTGCCGTTGTAGATCGCGTCGTCGATGATCGCGAAGCGGCACAGGTGCGTCCGCTGGCTTTGCGCGAACGGGCTTTGCACGCCGGTCCGCTCGGTGGCGGGCGATTGCAGCGCGGTCGGCAGGGTCGCCAGCGTGGTCGCGAGGCGCTGCCGGAACGAGACGGTCGAGCCGTCGATGTCCTGCGTCGCGCCGGGCCGGATCGGCGCGAGCGTGGTGAGGAAATAGCTTCCGGCGTCGAAATTCGCCATCTCACGCCCTCCGCAGCGCCGCGCCGGCCTTCACGAACGGGGCGCGGTTGAGGTCCGCCGCCTCGGTCGAGAGGCTCGCCACCGGGCCATAGCCGGGGTCGCCCATGTCCCCCTGCAGCCGGGCGAACGCCGCAGCCCAGGTTTTCGCGAACTGCTCCGGCGTCTCGGCGCCATGGCGCCGGGCGAGGTCGAGCACCGCCGCGCGCACCCGCAGCGCCGCCTTGACGTCGCGCTGCGCTGCACCGGGCGTCGCGTTGTAATAGTAATTCGTGTCAATCTGATTATGAACGATGTAATTCTTGAACGCCGTCACCGGGATCGACTTGGGGTAACCGAAAGCGGAATACCAGAAAAGATTGAGACCGTTGGGAATACCATCGGAAAATGCGTCGATATACTGGTCCCAGGTGCCGTTGAAATTGGAGCAGAACAGCATGTAGTCGTATTTCAGGGTCTGCGGCCCCTGCCCCAGATCGGGCCACTGATCGCGGCGGATGATCACCCAGCGCGCGAAATGGATCAGCGACAGGCCAAGCAGCCCGCCCAGCGTCTGCGGCAGGCCGCGCGACACCATGAACAGCAGGCGGTTGATCCAGGTGCGCCCCGGCGGCGAGGGCGTCAGCACGTTCATCGCATAGGCCTTGCCGGCGATATTGCTCATGCGCTCCCCCCGATGGCGCCTGCGGCGATGACGCGCGCGTGAGTGATACTCGCACAGATTGCGCCGCGATGCGCGCCTCTTGTGAGCGCGCCTGACGCTTGGCGCGCGCCGACGATCTTTCTACGGTGCGGCGGGAGGGGACGCGATGGCCAGAACGATCGGCTCGGAGGGCGCGCGCACCGAAGCGGCGATCCGGCGGGCGGCGGTGGCGCTGATCGCGCGCCACGGCTTCGAGGGCGTGTCGATGCGCAGGCTGGCGGAGGCGGTCGGCGTGCAGGCGGGCGCGCTCTACCGCTATTTCCCCACCAAGCAGGATCTGCTGGTCTCGATGATGCGCGCGCACATGCGCCGCCTGATCGACGCCTGGGGGCTGGCGCGGCCGGTGGACGCCGATCCGCTGACCGAACTCGACGCCTTTGCGCGGTTCCATGTGCGCTATCACATCGACCGCCGCGACGAGGTGTTCATCAACTACATGGAGCTGCGCTCGCTGACGCCGGAGAACGCCGCCGAGATCGTCGCCTTGCGCAAGGCGTATGAGGCGGAGTTGCGCGCCATCCTAGCGCGTGGCGCCGAGACCGGCCAGTTCGCCATCGCCGACGCCGCCGTGACCGCCATGGCGCTGATCGCGATGCTCACCGGCGTCACCACCTGGCGCAAGCCCGGCGGGCGGCTGACGCCGGACGAGATCGGCGACATCTACGCCGCGCTGGCGCTGCGCGCGGTCGGCGCTCAGGCGGCGGCGCCAAAGCTGAAACCGGGCCAGCGCGCCAGGTAGATGCGAAACCAGGGCGTGAACGCCGCCGGGTTCGCCGCGACCTCCGCCTCCAGCGCCGCCGCCGTCACCCAGCGGGTCTCGGCCACCTCCGCCGGATCGGGGTCCGGCAGCAGCGTCGCCGCGTCGGCCGCGCCGCGAAACAGGTGCACCCGTTCATGTTCGGTCAGCCCGCCGCCCACGTCGGCGCGGTATTCCGAAACCCCGATCGGCGTGAGCGGCGCCGAGAAGCCCAGTTCCTCGCGCAACCGCCGCGCCGCCGCCGCAGCGGGCGCCTCGCCCCAGTGCGGGTGCGAGCAGCAGGTGTTCGCCCACAGCCCGCCGCAATGATACTTGGCCAGCGCGCGCCGCTGGATCAGCAGCGCGTCGCCGTCGAACACGAACACCGAGATCGCCAGATGCAGCAACCCGGCGCGGTGCGCGGCCATTTTCTCGACCTCATAGAGCGCGCCGTCTGCGGCGATGGCCGGGATGGTGATCATGGGCGCGTCCCTTTTTTCATGCCGCCGCGCCGAGCGCGCCCTGCTTCAGCGGCGGCGCGCCGTTCCAGCGGCCCTCGCAGGCCTCGACGGCGAAGCGCGCGAACAGCTCTTCACGGAACCAGCCGTTGCGCCGCGCCGCCTCCGCCGCCGCGCCGTGCGGGCCTGCGGGGTCATGCGCGAAGGCGCGCAGCGCGGCGCGGTCGGTCCAGATCGTGAAGGTGATCTGGTTGAACCACGGCGCCTCGCCAAGCCCCGCCTGAAAGCGCAGGCCGCCGCCGGGCGGGATGGTGGCGCGGATCGCCGGGGTCCGCCGCCAGAACGCCAGCAGATGGCGCGGGCGGATCGCGGCGCGGGTCAGCACCGCCAGCGGCGCCTCCGGCGGTTCGGGCGCGCCCACTGCGAACGGCGCCTTGCCGCCCCAAAGGCCCCGCGACCGGGTGGGCCGCAGGTAGAATGTCACCGATTCGCAGGCGTGGGCGCGGTAGGCCCGGAACACCGGCGCTTCATGCACCTGCGCCTGCGCGTGCGCCAGCGATGGCCAGCCCGCCAACACGCCATAGACGCCGAAGTTCGGCCAGGGATAGAAGCCCTCGCGCGACCCGTGGCCGACCATGCGCATGAAACTGACGCCGGGCAGGCGTTTCAGCTTCGGGCGCGACAGCAGCATCTGCCACAGCGCCCAGTGCTTGTCGTAGAGCGTCGGAAAGCGGAACAGCGACAGGCTTGCGACCTTGCCTTCCGCCTCCCCGCTCAGGCCACCTGACGGCTGAGCGCGCATTGCGACCACAGGTCGTTGAGCGCCCGGGTCAGATGGTCGATGTCCGCGTCGGTATGCAGCGGGCAAGGCGTGATCCGCAGCCGCTCGGTGCCCTTGGGCACGGTGGGATAGTTGATCGGCTGGATGTAGACGCCATAGTTGTCAAGCAGGATATCGCTGATCCACTTGCACTTTTTCGCGTCGCCCACCATCACCGGGATGATGTGGCTGGGGTTGGGCTGGTGCGGGATGCCGTAGTGGTCCAGCCGCGCGCGCACCTTGGCCACCGCCGCGCGCTGGCCCATCCGCTCGGCGTCGGACTGCTTGAGATGCGCGATCGACGCCCGCGCGCCAGCCGCCACATGCGGCGGCAGCGAGGTGGTGAAGATGAAGCCCGAGGCGAAGCTGCGGATGAAGTCGATGGCGTCGGCGGAGCCGGAGATATAGCCGCCCATCACCCCGAACGCCTTGCCCAGCGTGCCCTCGATGAAGTCGATGCGGTGCATCAGCCCCTCGCGCTCGGCCACGCCGCCGCCGCGCGGGCCATACATGCCGACCGCGTGCACCTCGTCGATGTAGGTCATGGCGTTGTGCTTTTCCGCCACGTCGAGGATCTCGGCGATCGGCGCGATGTCGCCGTCCATCGAATAGACGCTCTCGAAAGCGACCAGCTTGGGGATGCCCGGCGCGATCTGTGACAGCTTGGCGTCGAGATCTTCGGGGCTGTTGTGCTTCCACACCATGCGGTCGGCGCGGCTGTGGCGCATCCCCTCGATCATCGAGGCGTGGTTCAGCGCGTCAGACACGATCACCAGGCCGGGGATCTTCGCGCCCAGCGTGCCGAGACCGGCCCAGTTCGAGACATAGCCGGAGGTGAACAGCAGCGCCGCCTCCTTGCCGTGCAGATCGGCGAGCTCCGCCTCCAGCCGCACATGGTCGTGGGTGGTGCCGGAGATGTTGCGCGTGCCGCCCGACCCGGCGCCGCAGCGGTCGATGGCGTCGTGCATCGCCGCCAGCACGTCGGGGTGCTGCCCCATGCCGAGATAGTCGTTGGAGCACCAGACCGTCACCTTGCCGTCGGCCCCGCCGGCGCGCCGCGTGGCGCTTGGGAACGCGCCGCGATGGCGTTCGAGGTTGGCGAACACGCGATAGTTGCCGTCGTTGCGCAACTTGTCGAGCGCGTCGCGGAAGAACCCCTTGTAGTCCATCGTCATCTCCTCAGCAGCGTCGGCGCGCTCAGCGGCGACAAGTCGGGCGCCCTGAGGGCGCGGTTGGCGCGCTTTCGGTCGCGCGCATCGATATACCAGCGCCACAATGACGCTTCGCTGACCGACAGCACCAGGAACCAGTGCTCCAGCGTCCCCAGCGCGATCAGCATCCCCACCAGCGTCAGCGCCACCGCGTCGAACGGCGTTGCGGCCACCGTCGCCGCGTGCAGCAGCATGCCGCCCGCCGCCACGGTCCCCGCCGTCACCGAGAAAGGGAACAGCAGGTTCATCGGCTTGCGCGAGAAGTAGCTCGCCAGATAGCCGAGGTCATCAGGCAGAAACTCCACTGCGACATTGGGCGCACCGAGAAAGATATTGAACTTGACCGACAGCCGCAGCACCCAGAGCGCAAGAAAGGTCCACAGCGCAACCGGATTCGCCGCGTCCCAAAGCCACAGGCCGAAGGCGGCGGCGGTGGCGGCCAGGGCCAGCTCGTGATGAATCAGCGTCGCCGTCGCCAGCCGGAATCGCCGCCAGCCCCGCGCCCCCGGCGGACAGGGCGCGCGGCGCGGTCCGGTCAGAAGGCCGGTCAGAAACGTCAGCTCGTGCCAACCCCAGACCACGATAGCGGCGGTGAAGGCGACGCAGGCGGCGGTGAAATCGGTCCGCGCCGCCGTCAGGCCCACCGCCAGCACCGCGACCAGCAGCGCAAGCGTCCCGAGCCCCAGCGCGGTCGCGCGCGGCGCGCGGCCGATCAGCAGCACGATCCCGGTGCCGAACCACCATAGAAACAGCGCCACCAGCGCCGGGATCCAGATCGAAGTCACGCCGTCACCACACCGGCTGCAGGCGCGAGGACGCGGGCAGCGCGGTCTTTTTCACCGGCATCAGGTAGAGCCGGGCGAAGATCGCGCCCGCGCGCAGCGTCAGGCCCGCCTTGCGCACCCTGCCCCACAGGCCCTGCCGCGCCGCCTCGCCCATCGCCACGTTGACGCGGTTGAGCGCGCGCAGGCCGTCCCAGAACGCCGGGTTGTCGATGTCAAGCTGCACCGGAAAGCACTGTTTGCTGATTTCGGTGGTGGTGCGGAACACCTGCCGGTCGTATTCCTCGATGTCCACGCCCAGCGCCTTGTGGAATTCGGGCCGCGCCATGTCGCGCACATGCATGGTGGCGAACACCGCCAGCACGAAGAAGCGGATCCACAGCTTGTTGAGGCCCGACAACAGGTGCGGATTGGCGCGCATCAGCAGGCTGAACGCCTCGCCATGGCGGAACTCGTCGTTGCACCACTCGCGGAACCACTTGAAGATCGGGTGAAACCGCTGCTCGGGGTGCTTTTCCAGGTGGCGATAGATGGTGATGTAGCGGGCGTAGCCGATCTTCTCGCTCAGATAGGTCGCGTAGTAGATGAACTTCGGCTTGAAATAGGTGTATTTCTTCGCCTTGGTCAGAAACCCGAGGTTCACGCCGATGTTGGCCTCTTTCAGCGCGTCGTTGATGAAGCCGGCGTGGCGGGCCTCGTCGCGCGACATGTAGCTGAACAGCTCACAGATGTCGGGGTTCGAGCCGCGCTTCTTCATCTCCTTGTAGAGCACGCAGCCGGAGAACTCCGCCGTCAGCGACGACACCAGAAAGTCGATCAGCTCCTTGCGCAGCCCCGGCTCCATGGCGTCGAAATCGACGTGGTCCCAGTCGGCGGTCTTCTTGAAGTGGCCCTTGTTGGGGTCGGCCTTCATGTCCGCGATCAGCGCGTCCCACTCCGCGCGCACCGGCGTCACGTCGAGCTTGTCCATCTCGTCGAAGTCGGTGGTGTAGAAGCGTGGGTTGAGCAGCGTGGTTTCGGTCGCCATCCGGGTGGTCTCGTTGAGACCGACCGGCAGGCCGTCCAGAGCCAGATCGACGCGCGCGTTCATAGCCGGGCCTCCTCAGAGAAACTGAATTCGCACAGCTCCATGAACTCGAAATCGCC
>Ga0210015_1002199_pt1 | contig 18536 bp, 14 predicted proteins | sample CryGeymeta201522_FD_185471 | JGI IMG/M metagenome (GOLD analysis project Ga0210015, IMG submission 185471) | Groundwater microbial communities from Crystal Geyser aquifers in Utah, USA - Crystal Geyser metaG 2015-22 (SPAdes) (version 2) | ecosystem: Environmental > Aquatic > Deep subsurface >... | reverse complement strand
TTGTCCACCACAATGATCTCGTAAGGTTTGACCGTCTGCGCTAACAAGGCAGTCAAACACCGCTCTAAAAAAGAAGCCCCATTCCAGTTAACGACAACGACGGTAACGCAATTTTCTTGTTTGTGCGAGCTAAGCTGGCACGGCTTAGAACTCATATCTGCTGATAAATGGCACCCCTTATTGGGCACATCAACCCCCCCTTGATTATCAATTCACTTCATGCTGCAGTTTAACAGTCACGTCATGGCGAATGGCACTTTGGCCCCAGCCAACAACGAAACCAACACAACATCAGGTTTAGATCACTTACCGAAGTGCTTTGAGGATTCCAATTTCTTACAAATGGGGGTTGTAATTTCCAAAAAAGTAACAGCAAGCAGACCACTGGCGACTGCAAACCAGAGCGAGGCTATCCGTATGCCCACAGCAGCCAGCACAGCCAAATCTGTCGGCACATGGTAACTGCCCAGCACCAGTACAAGCGTCGCCTCCGTCGTACCCACGCCGCCAGGTAACATTGAAGCAGCTCCCGCCAACATTGACAGTGGGTATATCCCAAGTGCGCTGGGCAATGGCAAATTAACGCCCAAGCTACTCACCAAAATCACCAATGCGTAAGACGTCAGGCTCCAGGCAACCAAGCCGAAAACAATTGTTACGCCAATATCTTGCGGCGTAAGCCATAACCGCGCGCCCATCAACCCATCCCGCAGCGTCAAGCAAAGTCCGGCTATACGCTGCCATCCCCAGCTTCGCACCTCACTCGCAAGCAGCGTCAGCCATTGCGGCCGGGCGGCCAACACAAACACCACTGCTAAAAAAAACATCACGAAGATGAACGCTGTTACAAATATCTCGCGGCTACCCACTGCCAACAAGCCCAGCATCAATACCACGATCAGGTCAAATGCCCGCTCAAATACAAACGCGGCCAACACCCTAGATGCAGGCACGCCGTGTCGCGCAAAGTAGCGCATGCGCACCAACTCGCCAACTTTTCCCGGCGTAGCCGTAAAGGCAAAACCAGCAAAATAGGCCAGCATGCCTCCTGATAGTGACACCCGATGACCGGCACGCCACAGCAGCCAATGCCAGCGCAAATAGCGCAAAACATACGAAAGCAAAGACAGCCCGAATAACGGCGGCAAGAGCGCGGCCAAGCTGGGAACAGCCTGAAAAACGTGATTACGGGCATCCAATCCAAGGAGCGCCAGCACATACAACAACGTCAGCGCAGCAAAGCCAAGTAATGCACCGCGCAGCTTCATGCTAGGCAACCTAGCGAAACGACCAGCGCTTATGACCGAAATAGCTGGTCACCACCGGTACCAGCACGCCAACCAGATGCGCTAGCGCCTCTGCATGCTCAACGATACCAATTGAAGGCAGCACCCAGCGCGCAAGCACCAGACTGATGAGCAGTGTCTGAACCAGTGCGAGTAAGTTGACAGCAACGTATTTCCCTGCCTGCGGGATGATCGGTTTGCCAGTTGCATGAAAAACAAACAAGCGCATCAAGATGAATCCTGACAGCAAACCAACCAGAAATGCAAGCACAACCGCTACCTCAAATCGGAAAAAATCCGAAAATAGAAAGCGCGACCCCCAATTCAAACCAGCGGCAAACCCCCCACTGATGAGGAAGAAAGCAAACTGTTTTACAACCACCTACGGCTTCTCTGCAATCACCAAAAACTGCTTTCCAAAAAAGCGCCACGCTAGGGCTAATTTCATATACAGCCTGACCGCAAACAGAGGTGGATTCTTACCACCCGACATGGTGTAAGGCAGGAATCGATCAAGCTTGCGCACAATCCTGAAACCTTTCAAGGAAAGCGTCTCTGCCATCGACTCCTCAGTAATCGGAATGAGGTGATCCCAATAGTCCCAGTAGGATCCTGGAACGAACTTTATGTTAGGACCGAGGCAAATAATCTTGCCACCACGCTTCAAACACCTCAGTGCCTCGCGAAGTGTCTTGTCTACAAGTTCCTTGCTAGGCAGATGCTCAAAGAAATTGCTGGTGAAAACCACATCTAGAGCCCCGTCTTCAATGGGCCATGTTGTTGAGCAATCTTGATGCAAAAACGTCGAATGGCCTGCGACTCTTTTCCCACAATCCGGGTTTAAATCCATCGCGTATTTCTTGCCGGCCTGGATGTTTCTGGAAAACTCCCCCCAGCCCGCCCCCAAATCAAGCACCACGCTCGCCGGTGTGATGTATGTCGAAAAAAAATCGTCACAGAGTATCTTCCACACAGAATCTCTATACAAGTCAGCACCTTGAAATCGCTGCTGATACTCTTCCTGTAAATCTGTTGAACGTATATCCATCTCTTTGCCCATTTCAAAAAACCAACATCTTTGCCATCTGCCGTCCGAACCCAATGCTCTCGGAAATCCCACGGTCTTCCGGGTAGTAGTAAGAAGTATCAGCCAACCACAGGCCGTTAACCGGCAGCGACACCGGCGGCAACTTGTCCAGATAGCCCGGGTCGCAGATTGGTTGCGCATAGCGGTACCGGCTGGCACGCATGTCCAAAAAATCCGCTTCACTCAACGCCGGGTTGATCTTCTTCAAGTAGCGGCGCACCTTGTCAAGAAAGGCTTTATCTGGTTCTGCAAACTTGGGGTGTTCACCAGGCATGTAGAACGGTACATACACTACATGCTGGTCTAGCGGGCGAAGGTTGGTGTATTCCACAAGGCCCGGTATATCCATCTCAGGGTCGTTCGTGTTCAGCCAGAAGTTCTCGGTTACTGGCTTTTTCAGTTTGGCGATCACGCACACCACTGCGATATTCTTGATCGCCTTGAACTTGGCCAACACATCGGCAGGCAAGTCTGGCATGAGCCGCGGCACGTAGGGCAATGGTACGGTGCTGATCACCTTGTCGAACGGCTCAAGCTGCCCCGCAACTTGTACCCCGATCACCCGGCCACCTGCGATGACCACTTTCTCGACTGGCATTTTCAAACGAATCTCACCGCCGCTTGACTCGATTGCCGTTTTTAGCGCCTGCAACAAGGTGCCGGAGCCCCCTTCAAGATAACCTAGCTTCTCACGGAACAAGCTGTAGCGCGACCGGCCAATGCGCCGGATGCGGCTCCATATCCAGGCGGCCGACAAGTTGTCTGAGTAGTCATAAAACTTATAGTCAAACAGCCGCCGCCATAAAACCTCGTACGCCTCTTTGCCTACCCAACGCTTGATCCAGGCCACTGCATCAAGATGGTCCAACGGCGCCCAATCGTTACGCTTGGTGCACAAAAAAGCGTGCAGGCCATAGCGGAACTTGGCCACCAGGCTCAGCCCCCGAAACTTCAGGAGAGCTATCGGGTTGCCCCAGGCCTGGAGCCGGCCCTGATACCAGTAGCCCATCTTTGTCTCTACCCAGCGCATCTGGTCGGTCAGGGCCAACTCGTCCAGCATCTTCAAGAACGCATGGTCAGAAATGCAATGAAAGTGGTAATAGCGCTCTATTGAAAGGCCCGAGAAATCGAATGCAGCCGTCATGCCCCCCACCCTGTCATCGGCTTCAAAGACGACGGGCTGGTGCCCATCGCGCGCCAGTTGATAAGCCACTGCAAGGCCCATCGGGCCAGCCCCCAAAACTGCAATCCGCTGCCCCATCTCAGAACTCCAGAACCACGCGGCTGTAGCGCGGGTCGTTAAAGGTTTCATCTACCGCCGCCCTGAACGGCGTGTACGGCACCCCAAAAATGCCGGGCCAATCGATTACTTCAAATTCATCCTTGGCGCTCAAGGCGGCCAACTGCTGCGTGGTAAAGGGCGGGTTCTTGTCGAACAAGCCCCAGACCCAGAGCAAGGCGTAAAACAGGGCAAACGGAATTCGCAGGATGATCGTTGTGGCCCGCGTGGCACGCTTGATCTCGCGGATCATGTCGATGTAGTCCACCTTTTCGTGCCCCGAGATGTTGTAGATGCCATCACGAATACGATGCTCGATGCAACTGATGATGATGTTGGCGAAGTCACCCACATAAAGCGGCTGGCGCATGTAGCGCCCATGGCCAGGAATCGGGAAGACCGGCACTTTTTTCATGAAACGCGACAACCAGCCCAAGTGTTTGCGGTCGAACCAGCCGAACATCAGTGTCGGGCGCAACACCGGGCACGTGATGCCGCTTTCAAGCACCATTTTTTCCTGATCCTTTTTGGTGTTGGTATAGAAGTCATCCGCCACCGACTCGACGACGGAGGAGCTGATGTGCACCAAGTACGGCACATCGTTGGCATTGATAGCATCGAGCACCAGCCGCGTCGAATCAATGTTGTTACGCACGAAATCCTGATAGTCGTTGCCACCGATCTGGGCTTGCAGCATAACCACCACATCGGCGCTGACGAAATGGCGCTGCCAGTCGCCCGGTTCGGCAAGGTCCGCATATTCAGCGGTGATGTCTGGCTGAACCCGCTTTAGCACGGCAAGGTTGGCACGGTGCTTGTCGAGCACAACGATGTTGGTGTAGCCCTTGGTTTTCAAGCGGGCTACAAGGTTTTGACCAACGAGGCCAGCGCCGCCTGGCAAAAGAATCTTAGTTTTTCTCATGGAAAAGATTGCCATTAAAGCGAACAGGAATGTTGAACTGAGGACATATCTGTACTTGATCGCCTTCTGTATAAGCCAGTCCGAGCATAAAATCACCACTAATTGCGCCAACATCGGCCATTAACTCGAATCCCGAAGCATCAAGCTTTGACTTTTTGAAGTGGGCGCCAACGTCTGGTCGCATTGCCCTCGTTGAACCTATCAGCCTATATTTCCCTAAGGTGTCACGCAATACCAAAAGAACAGAGTCACCCACAGTTCCATCCTCGGTCGACTTGGCAAGCCACCCCTTCACTCTTATCAAACTACCAACAGATGATCCAAAAGAAGGCGAAACTCCGTTGATAGAATCAATATTGCCATCGCATTTTTCAACCAACGAAATTTGGTGTTTAGGAATATTAAAGATGAACTTATTGAAGTCATAAATATTTGAAATATCAATCTGTTCATTTAAATTGAATTTCTTGAGGGTCACCTCATAGGTCCTGCCCCACAGACGCTTCCAATTGACCGGAGAAATCGAGAACGATTTAACGACTTTATCCTCAAGATAAGGAAGCCCACCGTAGAGCAAGCCAAACTCATCGGTAGTTTCGATCAACGGGCTCACAATAAAACCAGCACTTGCCATACCCGCAATAAGGCGATACGTCACTTTTTTTCCAGTTTTAAGTTCCAATTCTATTTGTAACTGACTGGGTTTATACAATATATTGATCAGCCTTCCAATAAAGCTTGGCTTTACTAATACTTCAACAAAAATCGGTGTAGATTCAATAGGAAGCTGTACCGCCTCACCAAAAGAGTGGGTGTTAGTACGCAGGAGTATTTCCTCATTCGGCCGCGAGATAATTGCTTTTCGACGCAAGTATAAAAACCCATTTGATTGAGCGCTGGGAGTATAACTTGTTAATAGAGTGGGCCAACTTGCACCATCCTCGATGGACGGCAACCTTCTGTCTATCGGCTCGATACGGAAAATGACATTGTCCGGAGCATTCTTGCTCAAGAGATGCTCTTTGTTAATATTGGAAAGCGTAGGCGTATAAACTGAATAGCTTTGAAATATTGGGCGTGGGTTCCACGCGTTGCCCGACGCGATAAGAGAAGATTGATTGTAGGAATAAATGTCTGTAGTCCCCTGAAATATGGGGAACTTCGCTTGACCATTTAAATTTTTGATTGCTTCGTCAAACTGCAACTCCAGTTTGTCTTTACCAGCAAGTCGGTTTTTGGCCCCAAGCCAAGCTGATTTATAGTTTGAATTTATACGGCTAACCAATTGGTTTGTCGAGGACCTCGAATAATTCTGGTCAATATAAATCCACACCCCAAACGAAAGTGCAAACGAAATCAATACATACGGCGAACGGAGCGCAAAAGCCACAACAAATGATGAAATCACAAGAGCTATGCTAGCGATCTGCGCATGCCCATCATGCCGTACAAATCCGCCTTTAAATGCAATAAACAAGTAGGCAGCGAAAGCAAGAAAAATAAGAAATCGATGCTGAATCTCCATATCAGTTTCGCTAATAACGACAATTAGCAAAACAGATGCGGCAATAAGGTACGAGAAAACTTCAGTATTTGGACCGTCGACTGCCATCGCCTCGGTATAACCAGAAATTATCGGGGCAAGAGATTTTAGGTATGCATAGATACCTGCTGATTCCTGTCCTGACAAATTCCAAAAAACAAAAGCCGATACAATCGGCACAGCAACCACAGCAATGACTGAACTCCACTTCTTGCGTAACGAAAGCGATATCGCCACCAAGACTACTGCACTTACACAGATTAGCAGAAAGGAACCTTTTATCAAAGGTAACAAGCCAAACGGGAAAAACAAAATGACAATTTCCAGAAGCGTCGGACCCCTTTGCCGTTCGTCTTTGTAACCACAACCGTTCGCCTTGATACACAAGACGCTGACAATGAGAGGGTAGGAAAAAAATAGTGGATCATATAGTACAGGAGCGCCAACCAAAAATAGCGAGAAAACTCCAACCAGGAACCAATCACTTTTCTTCACCAAAAGAAAATAAACTAACCCATAGGATAGGGCTAGGTAAAACGATCCGAACAGCATTAGGTGGTCGGTGGCTGGATGGTATGTTTTGGTGTAGATTGATGCGAATGGTCCAAATGTAAAGATCACATCGCGGCCTACCGCCATCCCCTGCGCCAACGCCTGATTCATCCCAAACTGCCATGAGGGATCAAGACCCCCCGTTGGCATGTTTGGCGCGAAAGGAACGATCAGACAAATGACCGTAAAGATCAATAGCACTTGAACCCCACGGAGAAGCAATTGATCGATACCTTTTAGGACCGAAGTTTTGGCGGTGAAATTGCGCAAAGTCATCTAGATATCCATCTTGTTGAAAACGAACCTCGGCAAATGCCGAATGATCATCATGATCAGCGCCCACTTGCCAGGCGCATAGACGACCGGCGTGCCACGCGCTACGCCATCGACAATTGCTTTGGCAACGCCTGCAACGTCAGCCAGTTTCGCCCCCTTGCCCTTGAGTTGCGCAGTCATCGGCGTGTCCGTCGGCCCCGGCTTGATCAGGACAACTTTCACGTTCGTTCCGGCAAGGCGGTGTTGCAACCCCTGGGCGTAACGCGTAACCAGTCCTTTGGCCGCACCATAAACGTAATTTGACTTTCTGCCACGGTCGCCAGCCACTGAACCAATGATCGCAATGGTTCCAGAGTTTGCGTGTTGCAAATGCCCGGCAAAGGCTTCTGCAAAAAGGGCTGGCGAAACGCCGTTAACCGCAAGAGCCTCCTCGCACAGCAACAAGTCTTGCTGGTAAGCCATTTGGTCAGGCAATGAGCCATGGGCGATTAACACGATGTCGGGCAACCCATCCGCCACCACGTTATCTGCCCAAGCACGGATGCGCTGTGGATCCAGAAAATCGGTGGTGTGGGCAGTGATTGTCGATTGAGGACTGCGCACCCGCATATCTTGCGCTACCCGCTCGGTTTTGGTCGGGTCACGCCCCAGCAGCACCAAGTCTTTGGGTGATTCCGCAACCCACAAGCGAGCACAGTGTTCGGCCATGGCCGATGTCGCCCCAATAATGACAATTTTTTTATTCACAATTCACGTTCCCATCAATCGACGTGACAGGGCTGAACTGATGCCCGGGTCACGATATTTCATAAATTCGCCCAGGCGTGGGTAACCGGCCTCGAACAGATCACGCGGCATGCGCGCGTCTTTGGCCGCGTAGATACGCCCCCCGGCCTCACGCACGATGGCATCCAGCCGCTCAAACAGTTTTAACGTGCGCTCGCCCTTGTTCGGAAAGTCCAGGGCCAACGTGACGCCAGGCTTTGGAAAACTCAGCATTCCCAACGGCTCACGATTGCCAAAAGTCTTGAGTACCGCCAAAAAGGAGCCATCGCCAGAGTTCGCAATCTCCTTTAGCATGGCCTTAACAGCATCCTTGCCGACTTCGCGGGGTACGACGCTTTGATATTGATAGAAACCACGCGGCCCGTAGATGCGGTTCCAATTCTGGATGTTGTCAAGCGGATAAAAAAACTTTTCGTAGTGCGCCGTGCTGCGCCCGGCTTTAGCCGACTGCAAGTAGTAGTAAGCGATATTCAACGGACGCAGAGACAGACGATTGATCAGCGAGACCGGTGGCGCAAAAGGCACCGCCAGTTTCTTTCCAGCCGGCTCGTCCACGCCGCCGTGCGCTGCATGATTGCCGCGCATGAAAATGCCGCGTCCGCCACCGCGCGAAATACAGTCGATCCACGAAACCGTGTGCTCCCAACCCTTTTCTGATCCATCGGCCAGCGCAAAGAATTCTGCAAGATTCTGATATGGCTGCGTTTCAGTATCAAGCCATGGCCCGGCAACCCGTCTCAATTGCAAACAGGCCTGGAGGATCACCCCAGTCAGCCCAAGGCCACCAACGGTTGCAGAGAACCAGCCTGGCTTCAGATTCGGCCCACAGACGATGGCCTCACCATCGGACCGTTGCAAATGAATCTCGGCGACATGATCCCCGAATGAACCAACCCTGTGATGGTTCTTGCCATGCACATCATTCGCAATCGCCCCCCCCACTGTCACCAGTTGGGTGCCCGGCGTAACGGGCAACATCCAACCACGCGGAATCATCAGGCGCTGGATATCGCGCAACAGTACGCCAGCCTCGCAAGCAATGATGCCGGTGTTTTCATCGAACGAAATAAAACGGTCTAGCCCGGCAGTTAGCCATAACCCACCGCCCGGATTCAGGCACACGTCGCCATAACTGCGGCCATTGCCATAGGCCAGACCAAGTGCGTTCGTCTCGAAGACCGGTAAAGTGCCATTGCAATTCACAAGAGGACGCACTTGGTGGTCAAGCTCAGCCAAACGGCCCCAGGACTCCACCTTCACGGTACCCACCCAACAGCACCCAAGGCCATGAAAAGTGCGAAGGCTGCACCAGCTATCAAACTGGCCTTGTCCTTGACGGCAAACACCAGCGGATCGTCATGCATCTGCCCGCGATGCGCTTGCAGCCAGACCCAACTCACCCAGAACAGCAACACAGGTACGCAACCCCATATCCACTCGGGCGCAAGGTAGAGTCGCACCACATCCGCACTGTTTAAATAGAGGGCAAGCACCAACACTGCCGTGTAGCCGACAGCGATGCCCAGCATCTGCACCAGCGGCGCATCGTCGGTGAAATAGCCCCGCCCAGCAGCCTGGTGCTTGCCATGCAGCAGTTGCACCTGCAATTCGGCAAATCGCTTTACGAATGCCAGGGAGAGGAACAGGAAACCGGAGAAGGCAAGCAGCCAGAAAGACAGGCTCATCTCCACGGCCGCCGCGCCAGCCACAATGCGCAGGGTGTACAAAACTGCGAGCATCAGGCAGTCGACCAACACAAGCTGTTTGAGCTTGAATGAATACAAACACGTCAGCAAGAAGTAGCCTACGAGCCACGATAAAAATGCCCCGCCAACCTGGGATGCCAAACCGAGGCTTACCAACAGAAGAATGGGCGCTACAACAACACCCTGCCATATCGGTAAACTGCCAGCAGCAAATGGTCGCTTGCATTTGCGCGGATGTTTGCGGTCGCTCTCCAGATCAAGCAGGTCGTTGGCGATGTAGACCGACGAGGCGCAGAGGCTGAAGGCAATGAACGCCAGCCCCAGCGTAAGCAACATATCGAAATTGCCGGCCCGATGTGCCGCAAATAGCGGAACAAAAAGCAGCAGGTTCTTGAGCCATTGGTGCACTCGCAAGGCCTTGCGCCAGACGCCCAAGCCCTTGGGCTGCGCCTCAAACACCTGTTCGACCTCGGCGCAGGCCTCGGCTTCCTTTTGTAAGCTATCTGACGCATTTACCACGATGGCACGACGGGCATGCTCCCAAACTGGCAGATCGGCGACCGAATTACCAGCGTAGTCAAAGCCCTTTTCACCATAACGCGCGACGAGCGCTTCTGCCTTGTGTCGGCCTGCCAGGTTAACCACGCCATCACTGGCCAAGACTTCATCGAACAAATCCAGATGGACAGCGATCGAATCTGCCACGGATTGATCGGAGGCAGTGCACAGCACCAAGCGGCGACCCTCAGAACGCTGCTGGCGCAACCAAGCGACCAATTCTTCGTTATATGGGAGTGCTGCTGGGTCAAAAGTCAGGCGACTGGTCAGTTCGCGCTTGAGTACCGCCCTACCAGAGGCCAGCCAGAAGGGTATCTTCAGGACTGATAAGGGACGCTGACCCAACAGGCGCAAGGACGACTCGTGCAACATGTCCGTGTGGATCAGTGTGCCGTCGAGATCAACACATAGGGGTTCCAAGACCATCATTAAAGCTCGCCTACCCTGATTGTTTCAAGTGCGTGCAGTCGCTCGACAGAATTAGTCCCACTACCTTTAGCAAGCACAACACAAAACTCGCAGCCAGCAGTATCGAACCTCATTTCTACTGAAAACGAGGTTAGCCCAAGTTGCCGAATATCCTGGCTGATAAGGTCAAAACTTGATGGGACAAATCGCCAGCAGTGAACATCGAGGTACTCTTCCGACGATGATGCTCTGCGCCAAAGATCGACCGCGTGATCCGCCATGCAAAGTTCCCAGTTGGCATAGAGCTGCTTGCGCACAGACCAAATGGCGGCCTCTGCTATTTCAGACATCACTCGCCTTACTTTGTTGCAGCATCAAAAGTCTATCCATTGTCGTGGGATTAATCGCTTTACCAAGAGTTACATAAAACTCGCACCCAGTTGTTTCAAATTCTTTAACAATACCCAAATCGTTCAATTGCAATGTATTCATATCTGACAAAATGAGGTGAAAACTTTCAGGTGTGAAACGCCAGCAATGCACGTCAATATAGTCTTCACTATTGCGTGCTTGATGCCAAAGCGCTTTTGCTTGTTCCATACTATGAACAAACGTTAGTTCGTCGGTTGTATCTGCTGCCCAAGCAATACCCCCCCGCTTACAGGCATTGGAAACGTGGTCGAACACCTTGCCAACACTAGGGCGTTTTCTTTTCAAATCAAACGCATCTAAAAATTCGCCTGTGGAGCTCGGCGGATTAAAGTAATCAAAGCAATAGCGTTTGTCAGGGATGATCAACGAAAGTTTTCCATCCGGTTTTAGCAGCGACGCGCATTGTTGAAGGAACGACACCAAGTCGGGTACATGTTCAATCACATGACTGGCAATAATCCAGTCATAACATGATTGCTGCCCAATTAATTCGGGTAACGGCTCACCACTCCAAACAAAATCAACGTCTTCAATATTTTCGATCTTGACACCATGCATCGCATACTTATTACGTAATGCATTGGTATCCAAATGATCAAGAATATGTACGTTAAATCCCTTTTTCTTCGGCGCTACTGGGTTATGACTTGGTCCAATTTCTAACCCTAAGCCTTTTTTATCTAGCTGATACATGGCTTTGTCCACCCGCGACATGCCACCAAATAAATTCCGCATTCGGTTCTCTTTCTTTCCAAAAGACTCATAGTGCGCTTGACCACTTTTAAACTGACCTGCCGCAACAGCATCGGCCACGTCCGGGTTGGCGGCAAGGTAATCTTGCTCATTAAACAAAATATCACTCATAGGTATTGCTCCATAACTCACACTGTGACCATCCTTCATCCCAGCTGGCGCATACAAGGGGCTCAATTCCAAATGGCTTACTCTGCCAAAAAGCTAACTCAGGGTTGTCACGTCTGATTAAGATAGCAGTCTTGGGTCGCTGTGATTCTGGGATGTGAGCCAAATTACGCGCCCGCTGGCACATAAGCCACCACAGGCCCAATTCATCTTGACTTAGCCCAACCCCAGCAAACAACACGGGGCGGTAGAGCATTTCGGTGACCCACGAGAGAGGTAATGGGTTGTTCCCGAAATGGGAATGCAATGTTGGATAGCCATCCATGATCGGGCGAAGTGCTTCAAAATAATTGGCCCAGTCTGCCTTGGGGGTTGCCCTATAGGCGCGCTCAAAACTTTTTACTTGCTCAAATGCATTTTTTATTGCGCTCACCTGCATACCGAAATCACGCAATCCAAGACGCAGGCTTTCATGGTGCGCCGTACATCCGTTCGGAAACCAAACGCGCAAATCATCCTTGGTTTCAGAAGTTAGATTACAAGCGTTATTTAACCGTAATCGCTCTCTATCTGGGGATGTCTCAACTGAGCGAGTGCAAACACTTCCATGCAGCTTGGACCAATGGACATCTTCGTTACTGAACCACGCCATATCAAAGTTTAGCGAAACAACGGCACCCCAAAACCCACTTTTCGGAAAACTGGCTCGGGAAGATTCCCACGGGTAACGTTTTTGTAAATCTTTCAGGATCACAGCTGCTTCACGTTTCATTTCAGCTTCAATTCGGAACACCTGTTGCGCGTTTGGTGGGCTTACCCACTTGTTATAACGGGTATTGAGATAGCCGTTGTGCGCGGCAAAAAGCGTCAGGGTTTCCCACTGCAAGGCCAAACGATTGCCATGTGTGCTGGGCCAGGGTATCTGCATGTTAAAGGCTGTCTTGCGCAGTAGCGACTCCCAAGACACAAGGGAACCATAGTCTGTTGCATCGCCTAATACCCAATGGTGAAACCCCGTGCCCAAAACCAGGCAAGGTTTGAGTGAAGCTGTGTCACTCATGCAAGAAACTCTATCCGTGGTGGCCAGGCAAGACTAAAGTCTTCATGGTCTAACGTTAGGTTGGGGCTGTAACAAGGGTCATCCAACAGCTTTGCGCCCCATCGCTCTTTCATTTTTTGTACTTCGCTAGCAAACCTGTCTTGTTTTTCTGGTGTGTTTTCGTGACCACGCGACACTGATTCGTGATGAGTCATCTCAGCATAAGGGGTCCACACATTACGGTAACCAGCCACCTGTACCCGAAGGCAGAAATCGACGTCGTTAAACGCTACAGCTAACCTTTCATCGAGCCCGTTCACGGCATCAAATACGGTGCGCCGCACCAGCAAGCATGCTGCGGTTACCGCACTAAAGCTTTGGTGAAGTACTGCACGTCTGAAATATCCAGGAAACCCCTTTGGAACATATTTATGCGAATGTCCTGCCACGCCACCCAAACCGACAACAACGCCCCCATGCTGCAGCCGCCCATCGGGGTACCAAAGGCGCGCGCCCACACATCCAACTTCGGGCTGCACTGCAAACGACACCATTTCCTCAAGCCAATCAGGCGTAAGGATTTCTATGTCGTTATTCATCAAGCAAAGCAAATCGCCGCGGGCCGCTTGTGCCCCATGGTTGTTGAGGGCTGAGAAATTGAAGGGGGGGTCGTCTCGAAGAACTTTGACTCGGTCACTTGGCAGGCTAGCAAAGAAATCAGCTGTGGCAGGCTCCACGCTCCCGTTATCAATAATGACAATTTCAAAGGACGGATAGGTGGTCAGCTTGAAAATGGAATGAATACAAGTTGACAACAAGTCAACGTGATCTCGTGTGGGGATGATCACGCTGACCACCGGCAAGGGGTCAGGTAGTGCAAACCGTACCCTATTTAATGCAGGTGCTTCTGGCGCGGATGTGACCTCGGCGGCCAATCCACGCCGTTTCAAATGCTCGGCGACAGCGAGCCGACCTGCATCAGCCGCATAATTTTTTTCTTCAGCGGCTAGGGCTGTACTGCCTGGAATGGCGCGCCAGTGGTACAGCACGCGGGGAATGTGAATGATTTGTTTGATGGAAAGTTGCTCAACCACGCGCAGGGCAAGGTCGTAGTCTTGGGCGCCCTCAAAGCCTGTCCGAAAGCCGTTTAAGGTTTTCAACAAGTCAAACCGATAAGCGCCCAAATGGCAAACCATGTTTTGAGCAAGCAGTAGCTCGGGGTTTAGTTCACACTTGAAATAGGGATCGAAACGTCGACCTGTCGAGTCCAACTTGTCCTCATCGGAGTAAATCAAGCCAGCTTCTGGGTGACTATTAATGGCATCAGCCACCCAAAACAAAGCATGCTCGGTTAACAAATCGTCATGATCCAGCAATGCAACCCATTGTCCCGAGACCAAAGCTAGAGCACTGTTAGAAGCTGCAGAAATGTGACCGTTCTTTTCACGGAACACCACTTTGATTCGCGGATCCACCTTGACATAGCGCTCTAGCAACGCCTTAACGGCTTTATCGGTGGATGCATCATCGGCAATGCACAATTCCCAGTAGGGGTAAATTTGATTGCGCACAGACTCAATGGCTTCATTCAGCCATTGAGTCTGGGTGTTGTAGGTTGGCATCACCACAGAGATGAGTGGTTTATTTTTAAAGCCATTGACTCGGTTGCGCATCACAACCCGGGTATCGACTGTCAAGGTGTCGTAGCGTCGCACCCATTCAGCGTAGTCGTTTCGGTCAAACACATCTGAACCAACAGAAGGTGCAATTTGACTGGCCATTGCTACAAATTTGAATCCACGCTTGATACCTGCTATGCCTTCACGTTGATACAAGCGATTTGCTTTTATGAGCGTATTTTTCAAACCACCACCACGCGTAATAGCTTGCGGTGCTAATTCAGCAACACGCTTGGCACGCTTAGCTTGATGCGCAATAAATCGCAGTGGCATGGATATTCGCCAGCTTGATGAGCCATAGAGCGCATCGATCACGGCATCACGCTGCGCAATGGTGCTCGTCAAGTTGCCTATGTGGATTTCCTTGTCATGTACAGCATGGCTGAGCCCGTTGATCTGTCCATCGCGTTCCGCTACGGCCCGATTGAGCCCGTTGATCTGTCCATCGCGTTCCGCTACGGCCCGATTGAGCCCGTTGATCTGTCCATCGCGTTCCGCTATAGCCTGATTGAGGCGCGGCACCGCCAAACTCAAATTTTCTGTGGTCAAGGCTAAATCTGGCCACCACGCCATAAATTGCTCTGCAGATCTACCGGTCACCATTTCTTGAAATATCGACTCCGATGTTAGAAACTCCGAAAAATCGGCGACCTTTTCTTTCAGGCCAAGACGCGAAAATATTTCAACGATGAACTTCCAGCGCGTCAATGGCTGCACGGACTCAGCGGGTTGCCCGAACCGAGTTAGCCCAGACATTTGGAACAAAATTGATCTGAACAACAATCTGGCGATGGGTGCATCGGTGATACCCTGCCACTCCGTGTCAATGAGCCGAAACATACCCTGCGGCATGCAAATGATGTTTTGCGGGATCGCATCTATAAAGCGTCCACGCACATAGCCAGTCCGTTCATGTGCATCTACAACAATTTGCTCGCCAGCCGAATTGGTCAATCTGAAAATAATATCCAAATAGCGCTTGTAATAGCCGACTACATCATCGAATCGCCAACCATCACGGCTGACGATTTCGATGAATTCCCGCGACAGAGGTGTACCCAACACATAGTCGGACTCAGCCTCAGGGCGGAATAAGGTGAGAGCATCGTCTTGGGCAATGCTGGTGCTGGACAACAATCGACATACGACCTTGATATCGTCGTTGCCTTTTCTGATAAAACTGGTTTCCTTGCAGTATTGCGGACGTCTGTCTGTGCTGTAGTGGCAGGCAAGGACTTTACTGGTCACGACTGGTGGTTCGACACAAGATGCAATAACTAGAAAAGAATTGGCCAGGTCTAGCGCCAGTTCATTGTCAAAAATCACCGGCCACGCCAGTTCAGGTGAGAAAGATAGCAACGGCGGAAGCTGTGGGTCGCGACGCGCACTCTGCCATGCCAAGGACGATGCATCGAACTTCGGATCAGCAAACCCTGCCTCGGTCACTATTGACGCTGGAAGCTTGTAGTCGGGGAACGGGGCCATAAAGTTTGAATGGCTAAAACCGCTTTGGGTGAGGATATTTTTGAGCGCTTGCCGGCCGAAGGTTTGCGGCTGATCTTCCCTGTATCTGCCTTCAATTCCATACATGGGCTGCCCCAAATGGTCCTCCGGCGCACCAGCAAAATACTTAAGCCCAAGCTGGTTTTCAATAGCGATGATGACTTTCCCGCCGGGCTTCAGGAAAGTGCGCACACGTTCCAGCATTGCTTTAGCTGGCGAAGTCCCTAGCGTGAACATGTTGGCGTACTCGAGCACGCCGATCAGGGTCACGACATCGAATTTATGTTCACAGGCGAATTCGTTAAAGCGGTCCGCCACCACATTCACATCGTCAAGGTCTCGGGTTCTGGAACGCGCGATGGATGCACGCCGCAACGAACCCTCGAGTGCGACGACGTTTGCGCAGGTCTCACCTAGATATCGAGTGATCGCGCCACAACCGGCGCCAACCTCAAGCACATCTGCATTTACAAGAACCGACTCAAGTGGGCGAAGAATATTGGCCCGACTTGCAGAAAGATGATATAAAGATGGCCAATCGGTAGATTGTTGACTCAGTTCGGTGGAAAAAACGGAGAGATCGGTCGCGTGACAGATGATTCTGGCGAGCCTTTCCTCAATTTCGTCACCATCGCTGTAAGCAATGCTTGAGTAGCACGGTTTCAGCCAGATATTAGAAGCCGCGTCGAGTTGGTAGCCGGCGCTTTCAAGTAAGGAGAGTGTCGTCATAGTTGCTTGGCGGACAGATTAAAGCTTAGGTCGACCAAGCCAAAGAACGATTTATCAGGGCGGACTTGAAGGTGAATAGCGTCATAACGGCGGTCATGAGGCATGACGTTTTCACCTTCTTTTGTGGCAATGCCAAGAGATACAAAGTAGTCGCCCGGCGCCAGTCTGCAGGGGAATACCGCTTGCGCTTCGACAACCGTACCAGCAATGCCTAGAGCCTGGAACGAACTCAATTCAATGGTCTCGGAATTCACACCGTACACGGTCACGCCTTCCCGCGTCTTGATGGTCAACCCAAGAATCGGACGCACAAGGTGGCGCAAAAACTTGATCGACAGTCTAAGCACAATAATCTGCCCCGTCCTGATAGCGCTTGGATAGTGCTCGCCGTCAGCAGTCAGGCAATAGTCCAGAATAGCTGCTGCGCCATCACCCCAGCGATATTCATGTGGGTTATAGCCATGACGGGTCGAAAGCTCGTCACTGGTCGTGCTCAACAGCGAGCTTGGTAGCTGCTTGTTCGCTTGTTGCGAATCTGTGGCGTGACTGGTTAACTCAGTTGATTCCAGCTTTTCCTTGCCAAAAAGGATGTCCACGTAACGATTGACTACGTGGCGTGGCTCGCCATATTCAACTGCAACACCGCCATCAAGCAGAATTGCTTTGGAGCAGTGGGTCACGATCTGTTCGGACGAATGCGTAACCAGTAGGATGCTTGTACCGCCTTCTTTCAGTTGCCGAAGGCGTTCGAAGCACTTAACTTGAAATTTGGCATCCCCAACAGAAAGAGCTTCGTCAACTATCAAAATATCAGGCTCGACTTGCGATTGAACTGCAAAAGCCAGCCGAACCACCATGCCGCTGGAATATGTTTTGACGGGTTGATCAATAAATTGGTCGATATCGGCGAACCTGACGATATCGTCAAAGCGTGCGTCGATTTCAGCCGTAGTCAAACCAAGTACTGTGGCGTTCATATAAACGTTGTCACGTCCAGTAAATTCGGGGTTAAAGCCAGAGCCAAGTTCCAGCAGGGCAGCAATGCGGCCATTCGTTTGAATAATACCGCTGGTGGGGTTAAGCGTGCCGCATATCATTTGCAACAAGGTAGATTTACCGCTGCCGTTGCGCCCGATGATGCCAACGGTTTCGCCTTTTTTGATTTCAAACGAAACGTCTTTAAGCGCCCAAAATTCCCGAAAGTATTGCTTGGATACCTGCCCTGCCAGGCGTTGCAGGCGTGGCATTACAAACTGTTTGAGCCGGTCGCGTGGGCTGCCATAGATCTCGTAGCATTTGCTCAAACCCTCAACCCGAATGGCGATCTCGTTAGAGGACATCTGCAAACCCCTTGCGCGTTTTCTGAAACCACGCGTAACCAGCCCAGGCAACAACGGTGGCAACCAGGGTGTAAGCACCCAAGCCCAACCAGTTGGGCATATGCCCCCAGATCAGCACTTCACGCGCTTGCTCAATAATGAAGGTGAGCGGGTTGGCCATGATGAACGCCCTAAATCGCTCAGGCACGGCGGTTATCGGGTAAAACACCGGTGAAAGGAACATGAGCAAGGTGGTGACGATGCCAATGGTTTGCCCCACGTCACGCAAAAATACGCCTAATGACGCCAGCATCCAGGCAAGGCCCGTGGTGAGGATGACGAGTGGCAGCAGTACCAGCGGTATGAAAATTACCGTCCAATGCAGGTAGCCGTTAAACAGCAAAAAAGCCGCCAGCAAAACGCCCAGGCTGATCAGGCTGTGAAAGAGCGCGGCGCCCATGGCAATAACGGGCAGTATTTCGATGGGAAAAACTACTTTTTTAACGTAGTTGACGTTGCCAAGTATCAAGCTAGGGGCGCGGTTAAGTACCTCGCTAAACAGGCCCAGCAC
>Ga0210015_1002189_pt1 | contig 18605 bp, 16 predicted proteins | sample CryGeymeta201522_FD_185471 | JGI IMG/M metagenome (GOLD analysis project Ga0210015, IMG submission 185471) | Groundwater microbial communities from Crystal Geyser aquifers in Utah, USA - Crystal Geyser metaG 2015-22 (SPAdes) (version 2) | ecosystem: Environmental > Aquatic > Deep subsurface >... | reverse complement strand
ATGGGCAATGCACCCTTTCATTTCGATCGCCTCACCGGCGCCCGCCAACGGCAACAGCAGGCTGCAGGGCTGCTCAAGTTGCAAATTTTCCGCCGCACCGGTGCGAACCAGCGCACCTTTGAGGGCAATGTCGAGCAAGCTCACCTGCAGCGTGGCATCACTCAGGTGCAAAGTGGCGATGGCGTTGAACGGTATCCGTGAAAAAACCCGGTGGCTTTCTTTGCTGGTATTCATGGTGGAGGGCCTTGAGACGATGGGGTTGACACTGTGGCACGATGATAAGGCTAGAATCCGGCCCCACTGGAAGCGTGGCAGAGTGGTCGATTGCACCGGTCTTGAAAACCGGCAACGTTTCGCGACGTTCGTGAGTTCGAATCTCACCGCTTCCGCCAGTAACTGCATAAAAGCCTATGTAAATCATAGGCTTTTTTTTATTTATCTATTTCAACTATCAAAATGACTATCGAATGTGATTTTCGAGATTCGCTATGAATCCAACCACGGTGCAAAACATCAATCCGATCAGACGATAATTCAGCCTGCCGTGCCACACACTTCAGCTCCCATCTGCATCGGTTTTGACCTGCTGACAAGCAGCGTCAGCAGATCGCGGGGTATTTGCCCATCCGATTAATTTACACCGCCATGAACCAGTACCTGTCAGGACTTCCACGCCCGGCCAAACGCGCCGTGGTCGTGGGGGTGGATGTCTGTCTGGCTTTGTTCGCCACCTGGGCGGCCTATTCACTGCGCGAAGAAACCTGGCACTGGCCGCAAGGCATTCAGTGGTGGGTCTATTTTTCGGGGCCTTTACTGGCCATTCCCGTCTTTATCCGGATGGGCTTGTACCGTGCCATTTTTCGTTACACCGGGCTTGATGCACTGATCACCACCGGGCAGGCTGTCGGCTTGTATGCCGCGCTGCATTTGATATTGTTGCAGGTGATCTTGTGGCCAGTTTTTCCGCTCACTTTAGGTGTGTTGCAGCCCATTCTGTTCTTGTTGCTGGTGGGCACCAGCCGGGCACTGGCCCGGTTTTGGTTGGCGGGTGTTGGATTTGGCCGAGACCATGAACAGGGACGCATGCTCATCTACGGCGCCGGTACCGTGGGTGTGCAAACGGCGTCGGCCATGGGCATTGCGGGGGGGCTAAAACCCTTTGGCTATATTGACGAAGACCCCGCCAAAATTGGTCAAACCATCAATGGACTACAGGTTTTTTCCCCCGCCAAACTGTCAAAAGTGGTCAAACAATTTGGCATCACTGATGTTTTGCTGGCCATCCCCCAAGCGAGCCGCGAGCAGCGCAACCACATCATCCAGACACTGCGGGCATTGCACGTACACACCCGCACGCTACCGGCTTTGTCTGACCTGGCCAGCGGCCGAGTCACGGTGCAAGATTTTCGAGAGCTTGATCTGGACGACTTGCTGGGGCGTGAGGCCGTTAATTTGCAGGTGGATCTGTTGGCCAGCCGCATCGTGGGCCGGACCATTCTGGTTACCGGTGCCGGTGGCAGCATCGGTAGCGAACTGTGTCGTCAGATTTTGCAGCAGCAACCCCGACAGCTCTTGCTGCTGGAACACAGTGAATTTGCACTGTACACCTTACACCGCGAACTGCTGGGTTGGTGTGAAGTCAATGCATCACAAACCGAGCTGGTGCCATTGCTGGCCACGGTGGTTGATCGCCGACGCCTGGACTGGGTTTGCACCACCTATCGGCCGCACACCGTTTATCATGCGGCCGCCTACAAGCATGTGCCCATGGTCGAATGCAATCCGTCCCAGGGCATCTTCAACAACGTGTTTGGCACGCTCAACATGGCACAGGCTGCCAGCGCTGCAGGTGCTAGCAGCTTTGTGCTCGTGTCCACCGACAAAGCCGTGCGCCCCACCAACCTGATGGGGGCCAGCAAGCGCATGGCTGAACTGGTTTTGCAGGCACTCGCCACCCAGCCTGAGGACTTGGGGTTTTGCCACAATCATGGAACCTGCTTTAGCATGGTGCGCTTTGGCAACGTGCTGGGTTCCAGCGGCAGCGTGGTGCCACTGTTTCGCGACCAGTTGTCCAAAGGCGGGCCGCTGACCGTGACGCACCCTGAAGTTACCCGCTATTTCATGAGCATCCCCGAAGCCGCGCAACTGGTCTTGCAGGCCGCCGTGATGGCACAAGGCGGTGAGGTTTTTGTTCTAGAGATGGGCCACTGCGTCAAAATACTTGACTTGGCCTATCGCCTGGTGGAGTTGTCTGGTATGCAAGTGCGCGATGCTCAGCAGCCTGACGGTGATGTCGAAATCACCTTTATTGGTTTGCGCCCTGGCGAAAAGCTTTATGAAGAGCTCTTGATTGGCGACAACCCAACCCCCAGCGCCCACCCGCGCATCATGATGGCGCGTGAAGCCTTTATGACCTGGCCTGCCCTGCAAAGCCAATTGGAGCTATTGCAGCAAGCCGCCAATGCCGAAGACCTGCAAGCCATCAATACGGTGTTGCACACCTGCGTACAAGGTTTTCACGAGCAAGCTTCTTAGCTTGCGGTAGCCTCGCCAAGCACCTGCCCAATCACCGCGCAAGTCTTGGCAATCTCAGCTTGCGTCAACGTGGGGTGCACCAAAAACATCAGACTGGTTTCTCCCAGCTCGCGCGCCACCGGCAGCCGCTCAACAGGCCGCCAGCCGGTGTTGTCAAACGCTTTCTCCAGATAGACCTCGGAGCATGAGCCCTGGTAACACGGCACGCCCTGTGCGTTGATGGCTTCCACAATGCGGTCACGGCTCCAGCCGGTGGCCAGGTGGTCGGGCTGCACATACACGTAGCATTTGTAATGGGCATGGACGCAATCGCTACGTGCAGGGCAATCCGTATCACATTGGCTAGGGTCGCACCCAAAGGTAGGCACGTGCACTGCCGCGTGGGGGCGGCAAGCAGCCCAGATGGCCTCGGCATGGGCAGTGCGCTGCGCTGTCCAGTCCGCCATGCGACGCAACTGAATGCGGCCAATGGCAGCCTGCATCTCCAGCATGCGCCAGTTGGATCCAAAACTCTCATGCAACCAGCGAAAGCCCGGGGGGTGTTGCTTCTCAAACACGGCGGCGTAACTCTTGCCATGGTCCTTGTAGGCCCACATGGCACGCCACAAGGCTTCGTCGTTAGTTGTCACCATGCCGCCTTCGCCACCGGTGCTCATGATTTTGTCCTGGCAAAAACTCCACGCACCTATGTGGCCAATCGATCCGACGCTGCGGCCCTTGTAGCGGGCGCCGTGGGCTTGCGCGCAGTCTTCAATGACCTTCAGGCCATGCTTTTCTGCCAGCGCCATGATCGGATCCATGTCACATGGCCAACCTGCCAGATGCACGCAAATCACGGCGCGGGTAGCAGGCGTGAGCACCTTGGCAATGGTGGCAGCAGAAAGATTGCCGCTTTCCAACTCCACATCGGCAAACACCGGCGTGGCCCCAGCATTCACGACACAAGAAACGCTGGCAATGAAGGTGCGCGGCGTCACCACCACCTCGTCACCTGGGCCAATGCCCAGCGCCTTCAATGCCACGTCGAGTGCCAGCGTGCCGTTGGACACGGCCACAGCGTGCTTTGTACCCGCCCACAAGGCAAACTCTTTTTCAAATTCGCGACACTCGGTGCCGGTCCAATAGTTCACTTTATTGGACAGCACCACATCGCGAACAGCATCGGCCTCTTCAACAGTGAAACTGGGCCAGGGAGAGAAAGGGGTATTCAGCATTTAATTTCCAAACAAAACGTTATTTGACACGCAGCTCCATCACCCGCGCAGGGTTGCCCACCACCGTGGTGCCCGGGGCCACATTTTTGGTGACAACTGCGCCCATGCCCACGACGGCACCACGACCAATCACCAGCGGCTCGCCGGGCTTACCCTGGCGCAGAATGGCGCCGGTGCCGATGTAGGAATGGTCTTCTACCACCACGTTGCCATTGCAGTGCACGCCGGGGGCAAAGGTCACAAAGTCGCCAATCACGCAATCGTGCGCCACATAGCTGTACAGGTTGGCGTGGAATTGCTGGCCTATGCGAATGTTGCTGGTCAATGTGACAAACGGGCTTAGCACTGCCCCGGGGCCAATTTGCACGTCGTCCATCACCACCACATTGGCGGCCCGCACCTCGAAAAATGCCACACCGTCGGTAGCGCATCGCGTCACCAACTTCTCACGCACCGTGCTGCTGCCAATGGCCAGGCTGATGTGGCGGGACGCGGCCGGCTCGGTCAGCCACTGCGCGTAAGTCAATACTCGATGGCCGTTGAGTTGTGCTGCTGCCGGGTTGTCATCAACAAACACCAAGTCCCAAGGCTGACTCTCGATCTGCTGCAATTGCTGCCGCATTAACGGCAGCACTTCACGACCAAAACCGCTGCAACCAAAAATAGCAAACTGTTTCATGCGCTTTCTCCTTGTCTTGGTTAACTCACGACGACCCGCCCGTGAATTTGCTCATCGTTGCCTCACCCACTGCGCTAATGCCCTCACGCACCAGCACCTTGCGCACGGTCAGCCACAGAATTTTGATGTCCAGCCACAGTGTGTGGTGATCGACATACCAAACATCCAGCTTGAACTTGTCTTCCCAGCTCAGCGCGTTGCGGCCGTTCACCTGTGCCCAACCCGTAATGCCAGGACGCACCTCGTGGCGGCGTGCCTGCTCGGGCGAGTACAGCGGCAAATACTCCATCAGCAGCGGGCGCGGGCCCACCAGGCTCATGTCGCCTCTGAGGACGTTCCATAGCTCGGGCAATTCGTCCAGGCTGCTGGCGCGCAAGAAACGGCCAAAGGCTGTCAGGCGATCGGCATCGGGCAGCAACCGGTCATCAGGTCCGCGCGCATCCGTCATCGTGCGGAACTTGACCATGTTGAAAGGCTGGGCGTTCAGGCCTGGGCGCGTCTGGCGGAAGAACACCGGGCTGCCGAGCTTGCGGCGGATTTGCCATATTAAAAACAATAGCGGAATACACAAGAGCAGCAAGGCCAGGGAGGATAAAAGGAGGTCGAACAGGCGTTTCATGGAATGGCTATTGAATCAATTTACAGGATGTCAAAAAAGAGAGCTAATGACGCAGCATTGACGAGGGCTACAGCTCAAAAAGTCAAAAATTTATTGGAATCTGACCCCAACTAACTCCAACGTTTGAAAATCTCGCCAAACTTGGTCACGCCAACCTGCAGCGCCAGATGCTCTTGGTAATAGTGCTGCGCCTTCTGCCCCATCAGGTCCAATTGCTCAGGGGCCAGCGCCGCCAGCCTCTCGGCCGCCTTGCTCAGTGCTTCGGCGTTTTCAGATTCCGCCACCACACCACTGCCCGACTGCAGCAACAGATCCGCCGCGTCTCCATTCACAGCCATTAGCAGTGGCTTGCCCACTGTCATATAGGCCTGAGTTTTGGAGGGAATCGTAATCTCAAACAGCGGGTCTTTGCGCAAATGCACCAGCAGCGCATCGGCCGCATGCAGCAATGTGCCCACTTCGGCCATGGGCACAGGTGGCAAAAAGACGAGGTTTTGCAGCTTTAGATCGACCGCGCGGTGCGCGAGGCGGCTCACTTCCACGCCACCACCCAACATCACAAAACAGACACGCGAACCACGCACTTGTAGCAGGGCAGCTGCATCAAGCACGGTATCCAATGCCTGGGCCTTGCCCATGTTGCCGGCAAAGAGAATTCGGAACTTCTCAGCACCCGGAAAGTCGGCGGGTAGCAGCCCTTGTGGCGCGGCCAAAGCCGCCTCGTCAGCCCAGTTGTAGATTACATCGACCTTGGTCGCTGGCACGCCGCGCTGAACCAACAAGCGCTTGAAGCCCGGCGAGAGCACCACAATGTGATCCACGCGGCGATACACCCACTGGCAAACCGCCTCAACAACATTCAACGCACGCTGGTTATTGATCATGCCGGTGGCGCGCAAGGTGTCGGGCCACATGTCCTGAATGTCATAAACCACGGGAATGCGGCGAAACAGGCGGATTAAACTGGCCGTGATGCCCACCGTCAGCGGCGGGTGATAGGCGTAAATCACATCAGCCCGCTTGGCAATGAACAGGCCATACACCAACGCAGATGCTGCAAAACTCAAATAATTAAGCACCCGCTTGATGGCAGATTGCCCGTGGTTGGGGTACAGCGGCACACGTGTGACCTGCACGCCGTCGATCACCTCTCGCTGCAACCTATTGATCTTGTAGCCGGGGTAGACCTCACCGCCCGGGTAGTTGGGGAAACCCGTCAGCACCTCCACCTCAAACCCCTGACGCACGAGTTCGCGAGCAAACACGAGCCCCTTGAACGTAGGCTCCGGGTCAAACCACTGAGTCAACAACAGTACGCGAATAGCCACGTATCAATACTGCTTCCACACCACGCGATTGACGTAATCGGTATAGCTATGGATGATGCGCAGCACTTTGTCAGACACATTGGGCATGCTGTAGTCGGCAACCTGGCGGATGCCATGCGGGTCGGTCCGGTCAGCCCCGCGTGGCTGCGTGGCCAAAATCGCCAGCCCTTGACGCACACGCTCCACCTCCAGCCCCACCATCATCACGGCGGCTTCTTCCATGCCCTCGGGCCGTTCATGCGCCTCGCGCAGGTTCAGCGCCGGAAAGTTCATGATGGACGACTCTTCGTTGATCGTGCCACTATCAGACAGCACAGCACGTGCCGAGAGTTGCAGCTTGTTGTAGTCATGAAAGCCCAGCGGTTTCAGCAGCCGCACCTGCGGGTGAAAGACCGTGCCGGTTGCGTCAATACGCTTTTGCGTGCGCGGATGCGTGGACACGATCACCGGCAGGCCATAGTCTTCAGCCACTGCGTTCAGCACAGCCACCAGCTTGGTGAATGACTGAGTCAATTCAATGTTCTCCTCACGGTGCGCGCTCACCACAAAGTAGTCCTCGGCCGTCAACCCTTGGCGCACCAGCACGTCAGATGCGTCGATGCGCGGTCGGTAGTGCGTCAGCACCTCAAACATCGGGCTACCGGTCTTGATGACCAGATCCGGTGGCAAGCCCTCGCGCAGCAGGTAATCACGGGCAATGGTGCTGTAGGTCAGGTTCACGTCGGCCGTGTGGTCCACGATGCGGCGGTTGGTTTCCTCAGGCACGCGCTGGTCAAAGCAACGGTTACCGGCCTCCATGTGAAAGATCGGGATCTTGCGGCGCTTGGCCGGAATAACTGACAGGCAGCTGTTGGTATCACCCAGCACCAGCATGGCCTCAGGCTGCACTTCAGCCAGCACTTTATCGACTGCGATGATCAAGTTGCCGATGGTGTGAGCCGCACCGCTGCTGCCTTCGGCGCTGTTCAAAAAGTAGTCGGGCTTACGCACGCCCAGGTCGTCAAAGAATACCTGATTGAGTTCGTAATCGTAGTTTTGCCCGGTGTGCACCAAGATGTGTTCGCAGTGGGCATCCAATTGCGCCAGCACACGCGACAGGCGAATGATTTCGGGCCGGGTGCCGACAACCGTTAAGACTTTTAGTTTTTTCATATCAGCAATTCACAAATTTTTCCTGCGTTTTTGTGGGGCCGAATTTATTCGGCCATGCGGTTGCAGACCGGATTCAAACCGCACAAGCAAACGTATCAGGGCGAAGACGGTCAAACACCTCGTTAGCCCATAGCATGACGACCATCTCGTCATTGCCGATGTTGGTAATGTCATGCGTCCAGCCTGGCACGGTTTCCACCACTTCAGCCTTGGTGCCACTGGTCAACAACTCATGCGTTTCACCGGTTTGCATGTGGCGGAACTTAAAGCGAGCTTGGCCCTTGATCACCAGAAATTTCTCGGTCTTGCTATGGTGGTAATGGCCGCCCCGGGTAATGCCGGGGTGGGCCGTGAAGTATGAGAACTGGCCGCAATCGGGTGTTTTGAGCATTTCTGCAAACACACCACGCGGGTCGCCATATTGCGGCACGGTGTAGGCAAACAGCTCCGGCGGCAGATAGCTCACATAGGTGGCATACAGCGCCCGAACCAGCCCATTGCCCACGCGCTCGGTCATAAGCGTGTCGCGACTGTCTTTGAAAGCCTGAATCTGCCGCGCCAGCTCTCCCACAGTGGTGGTGTATTGCGGCGCCACGGTGGCAAAACCACCTGCATCGACGGCGGCATCAGCACCATCCGTCAATTGCAGAAAACGTTCAATCACATCATCTACATACACCAGCGTGACCGGTGCGGCCGGGTCATTCACCTGAATGGGCAACCCGCGCGCGATATTGTGGCAAAACGTGGCCACTGCCGAGTTGTAGTTGGGCTTGCACCATTTGCCGAACACATTGGGCAGCCGAAAGATATGCACCGGCACTTGGTGGCTGTGTGCAACGGCCAACAAGGCATCTTCGGCCCCACGCTTGCTCTGACCATACGGGTTGTCGCGCCCGGCCTGGGTGGACGAGGTGTAAACAATGGGCACCCTTTTGCCCACAGATTCAGCCACCGTGCCAACAGCTTGGCACAGCGCCTGCGTCAAATCCACATTGCCCAACACAAACTCCTGCGGGTCTTGCGGGCGGTTGACTCCGGCCAAATGAAACACAAAGTCCACCCCCTGCAGCATAGCAGGCAGCTTGGCCACGTCATCGCGACGGGTAAAGCACACCACCTGCACGTCCTTGCGCTCGGCCAAGTGCAATTGCAGGTTTTTGCCAACGAAGCCACTGGCCCCGGTGATCAGCACTTTCATGGGCTTAATCCTCTGCCAAAACGTGTTCGCCGCGCGCAATGCGCTGCATAAAGTCCAGCTTGAGTAACAGCGCCTTCATACCCGCCACATCCAGCCGCGTGGTGTTGTGCGAGTTGTAGTCTTCGCCGTGTGAACTGGCGGTGTTGCGCGCTTCACCTTGTTCGACAAACTTGGCGTAGTTCAGGTCGCGCGCATCCGGGGGGATACGAAAGTAGTCGCCCATGTCCTGGGCGCAGGCCAGTTCTTCGCGACCCAGCAGGGCCTCATACAGCTTCTCACCATGGCGGGTGCCAATGCTGCGCACTTCGTGGTCGGGCTTGCCCATCAACTCCAGAATGGCCTGTGTCAGCACTTCCACCGTCGCGGCGGGAGCCTTTTGCACAAAAATGTCGCCATTGTTGCCGTGCTCAAACGCATATAAGACCAAGTCCACCGCATCGGCCAGCGTCATCATGAAACGGGTCATGGCGGGGTCTGTGACAGTAATGGGCTTGCCCGCCAAGACCTGGTCTACAAACAAGGGGATGACCGAGCCGCGCGACGCCATCACGTTGCCATAACGCGTGCCACAAATCACCGTGCCCGTGCCCTCCAAATTGCGGCTGGCGGCCACCATCACTTTTTCCATCATGGCCTTGCTGACGCCCATGGCGTTGATGGGGTAGACCGCCTTGTCAGTGCTGAGGCAAACCACACGCTTGACACCGGCATTAACCGCTGCCTCAAGCACATTCTCGGTGCCGAGCACGTTGGTGCGCACCGCCTGCATGGGGTGAAATTCGCACGACGGCACCTGCTTGAGCGCTGCCGCGTGAAACACATAGTCCACCCCGCGCATAGCCCCGGCCACGCTGCGCGCATCGCGCACATCGCCGATGTAAAACTTGAGTTTTGAATGGTTGTAGCGCTTGCGCATGTCATCCTGTTTCTTTTCGTCGCGACTGAAAATGCGGATCTCAGCGATTTCAGTATCGAGAAAGCGTTTTAAGACGGCGTTGCCAAAGGAACCAGTGCCGCCGGTGATAAGAAGGGTTGTATTGTTAAAAATAATAGACATAAAAATTAATCCAGACCTTTAAAAAGTTGCCGATTTTCTTCGACGGCAGCTTGGTTACCAATGTTCGCCACAGCCCATTGCCGAATGTCGCGTCGCCACTTGTCATACGCATCGGCTGACTTTGTACAGCACTCCTCAATGCAAGCAACAAAACGATCTGGCTGACCGAGCGGAATATCCCATCCGAGTTTCGTCTGTTCAAGATCGCGCCACGGTGTCGTATCACTGATCAGAATGGGCAGACCAGCAGACAAGGCTTCAGCGATAACATGACCATAATTTTCACCAAACGTAGGAAACAAAAACAGATCATATTTGGCTAGTGTTGGCGCAACCTCTAAGGGCTGCAATAGACCGCAATACGTGAACACAACGTTCGCTGGCAGCACCGCAGCGGCCTCTTGGCACTCAGTCCAATAGGCCACATCCTCAGCCGGTCCGTACACATCAAAGCAAACTTCTTGACGGACGCTTCGCAGCAAAGACAACGCACCCCAAAGATTCTTCTTGCGCGATATGCGCGATATAAAAACAACGCGCAATGGGCCGCCACCAATACGGGGCGCAGGCTGGATTTCATCGCCGGTCATTGTTAGATCAATAGCCGTGCGAATAAAAGCAGCATCACCCATCACTCGTCTGATATCTTCAGCCTCATACTCAGTAGACGCATGCCAAATCACATGTTTATGCAAGCCGATCATCCGGGAGCCAGCTACAAAAATACGTTTCTTAAACGATTTCAATGAGAGTGCGCCTACGGAAAACTCCCCGCGAGGGCCAAGTATAATTGAAGCTTTTCGATGAAATATTCGAAGCATCACCAATGGCAGGATACAAAACTGAAACGATAAAAAACTATTAAAATGAACGATATCAAATTGGGTGTTTCGCAAGATAGATATCAGATTAATCACGCCAAAAAGACCACGTTTAATATAAAAAACTTTTGCTTTGCCTTGTTGCTTCCATTGATCTTTAACCACTGAGCCATATGGCGCTGCATCGCCAAGATCGCGATCCAAGCAAACAACACTAAATGCAAACTCATCACCCAATGCGTTAACCATATTAGCGACCGTGCGAACTGGCCCACCACTTTTAAATCCCGGCAAATAACCAGGTATGAATACAAGAATACGATTCATGTTAAGCAATTCACTTTGTTGCAGCAGCACGGGCGAAAATATCACGTACCACAGCAGACCAACTGCCATTCGCCTCAATCCACTCGCGACGGCGGGCCCGTATAATATTAAGTTCTAAATGGTTTTTAGCCATATCAATCTTTTCTGAAAGATCTGAAAGATCATCTGCCAACATCAGACATGAATTTTCTAGCGCAGAAGGAAAACCGTCAAACCTGTTTGCCATTACTGCGCCAGGTGCACAAATAATATTAAATAATTTCGATGGAAAAAAATAAGCAGCCTCGATTCCCTCAGAATATCTTAAGCAAAAATTAACAAGCGCATTCTTTTGCCAACTAGACACTTCCTCCTCTGACTTAAAGCCATGAAAGATGATCGTTGGGTATCGGACTGCGGCATCATGCACAAGGGAATCAGAAGAACCCTTGCCAAAAACATGAAGTTCAATCTCAATATTCTCAGAAATCCACCTCCGAACCAACAGGTCAATTCCATTGTACGGCATAAGTGCGCCAGCAAATACTGCATAAGGTTCTAGCTTATCGTCGCTTGCGGCAAGCAAACTGCGCCCTTGGCGCGTAAGACCACCATTGAATACTCGAGTTTTTTCAGTGGAAAAGAAAAAATCATTCTTTATTCTTTCAGATATTGGAATCAACATATCAAAGCGAGTCACAAGCTTCATTGCGAGTAATTCAAAAATTTTCTTAACGCCAACACCCTTATTTTTTGTATAGTGCACATCTTGGATAACTGCAACAAGAAACGTCGCCGGATTTACTATCCTATAAATCAACAATACAAAAGCTTCAACGGCAGTAATATTATATTTGACAACAATTGATGGTCGCGTGCGAATCAAGGCAATAAGAATAAAGATGGAAAAAATTAAACGTTTCAAGCCAACAATATTTATAAATGGAGGCATGTACACATTCTTTTTATGAAGTCCAGACCACAGGAACGCGCCCACAGGCCATGTCTTGAGTGGCTTCATGGATATAGATTGAAACGTTGAAGATTCTTGAATATCAACTTTTTTATTTAGCTCGTTTGCTATTTCGAATTGCACCTGATTGCCAGCCGAAGAAGTAGAAACGTCATCACTTGGATTTAAATCAAAAGCGCCAATAAATAATACAAATTTACTTTTTTTAATCATATACATACCTGATTAGCAATGAACTTCAGCCAAGCCCCGAATCGAGCCCTGCGAGTTCGGCCCGCACTGCGCCGCTGCCACCAGCAAGCGGTGGGTGAGCCTCTTGAGATCGAATCTGCGGTTGAAACGATAGGCGAAAGCGCCAAGATATTGGGCTGCATACTTTCTAAACCCAAAGCTATGGTAGCTGCCACTCAGGCTGGTCTTGAGGTTTCCCAGCACCGTGTTGATCCACTGCAACTCGGGCACCTCCTTGGGTTTGCGCCCGGCAACGACTGTGCACTCATGTGTGCAACCGGCCTGGGTCACCGCGCTGAAGCAGGCCAAGCCGTCAGAATAGACGGTGCTGCCAGCGGCCAGGCATTTGCTGGCCCAATCTGCGATGGCTTTGAGCTTGAAGCCCGCCACCGGGCTGAGCTTGACCCGCAAGGGGTGCCCCTCATCAGTGAGCGAGACAGCGGCCACAAAGGCCACCTTGTTTTCCGAGCCGCGTCCGACCTTGCCGCCAATGCGCTCGCCACCCAGATACGCATCGTCCACCTGGACTTTGCCACTGAGCGTGTAGCGATCTTCTCGCTCAGTCATGGCTTGCATCAGTTTGTGATGGATCAACCAGGCAGTTGGGTAGCTCACACCCAAGTGGCGTTTGAGGGCCAGGGCCGACAAACCCGTCTTGGCCTGGCTGACGAGGTAAATTGCCAGAAACCATGTCGTCAGAGGCAGTTTGGTCGATTGAAAGACGGTGCCCGCTATCAGCGATGTCTGATGTCGACAGGCATTGCACTGAAAAACCTTGTTGCCGCTGGAGTGCAAGATGCAGTGCGCAGCGCCACCACAGTCAGGACAACGAAAGCCTTCGGGCCAACGGGCACTCTCCAGTGCAGCAGAGCAAAGTGCTTGGGTGCCAAAGAGCTTGTAGAACTCCGGCATCGACAGGCCGGGTTGGAATTGGATGCGGTTCATAGCCATGATGCACTCCTTAAAACTAAGATATGGCTGCAGATTACGCCCTCACAAGCTCACCAGGTGAGCCTGGCTGAAGATTGTTGCTAATCAAGTATACATATTAATTTGTATAAGTGCACAATGGTCGGATTTAAACTTGGCTACTTCTGAATGGAATAATTGAATTCCCGCGTTTGCCAATGGCAACTCTTGTGCGAGCATTTTTGCTTACCAATGCCATACCTACCAAATAAAATCCAAAGAATAGTCTGAACTACTCACCGCAAAGCGATGTAGCCGCCCGTCAATTCTCGAATGGTGAAATTTCACGAGAAATCTCCTGAAAGTCCGCCATTTTGGGAGCCTGTTTTGGCTCTTTTCGCCCTCTTCAGGGCTCTTGCCCTGTTTTTGGGCGTACTCATGCCACGGCCTCCATCAATTTGCTGCGCACCATCCACAAATTAGACAGTGCAAACAGGGTGAAGAGCTGCGCCGTGTTTTTCTTGAGGCCGCGATAGCGAACCTTCACAAATCCAAACTGGCGCTTGAGCACGCGAAACGGGTGCTCCACTTTGGCCCGGATGCCCGCCTTGAGTTTCTCCGCCTTGTCGAGCATGGTGTCGGCCGCGTTTTCTTCGTTGAGCGCACGGCGCTTGCCCGGACGCATGGCCACATGCCAGGTGACCCCCGTCTTGGCATCAGGGCGCTTTTCGATTCCCTGGTAACCGGCATCGCCAAAGGCAACCGTTTCCTGCCCGTGCAGCAAGGTGTTGCCTTCTGCAATATCGCTGACGTGGCCAGAGGTTCCACGCACGGTGTGCACTAATCCAGAATCCGCATCAACGCCGATGTGAGCCTTCATACCAAAATACCATTGGTTGCCCTTCTTGCTGGAGTGCATGTCAGGGTCGCGTGCCTTGTCTTTGTTCTTGGTTGATGTGGGTGCGGCAATCAGGGTGGCGTCTACTGCGGTGCCCGCCTTGAGCAGCAGGCCACGCTGGGTCAGCAGTTCGTTGACGGTGGTCAGAATTTGCTAAGCGAGTTTGTGTTTCTCCAGTCGGTGACGTGGACTTGGGGTTTTGCCAAAGCGCAAGATGGTGGACTCATCGGGCAGGCGGGCAAACTCCTCAAGCTGGGCGAACTCGCGGTACAAAGGCGTGTCGAAGAACGCCTCTTCCATGCCGGGGTCCGACAAGGTGAACCACTGCTGCATGAAGTGAATGCGCAGCATGGTCAGCAACGAAAAGGGTGGCCTGCCAGTTTTTCCTTCTGGGTAGTACGGCGCAATGAGCGCTACCAAATCACCCCACGGCACTACTCGTTCCATCTGCTCCAGGAACTCGCGTTTACGGGTTTTCTTCACACTGAGATTGAGGTTCAAAGCAACTTGTTTCATGCTACGTATTTTATAGCGATAGCAGGATTTACTCAACACATTTTTGACGGAGTTATGCAGAGTTTCCTTAAGTGATTATTTGTCATCCGCTTCGGGAGTCTTTAACTCAAAATGCGCATTTGATAACACGCCCCCCCCTCTTGATGTGGACAAACAATAAAATACATAGTACAACGAAATCAATCGCGTGAAACTAGTTGAAATATTGAAAGAATCACCTTTAAAATTAACGATCAGTAATGACCCGAAAAAAATAGCAGCCATTAACGACTGACCGCGGGCAAATGCCAATCTGTACCACATGAAAAAGACCATTACAAGCAAAGCAGTCAGATATAGCACTCCACCGAAATATATCTGGTTTACATATCCCACATCAGATCTAGGATCGTACTGCTCGTAAACATTAACACCTGCGCCAAAAAATATCTCAGCCATGGATCTTGGAAAAAAAAGCATCTCTCTGGTCAACACATCTATAGTCCCACCAGCTTCGCCATGAGTAAACGTAGTCAATTCAATTACAAAATCCGCTATCCAATTAATCGTTCTTTCATACTGGGAAAAATCACCAAGCAATACAAGATATGATACGAAAAATATCATTGAAAAAAATATAGCAGCTTTTTTCAATGTACTTTTGAAATCAACTAAAGCCAACACAAACAAACCATACAACACGACAACAACACCTGTTCTTGCATTTAAAATTATGGAAACAAAGATCATCAATAAGCTCGGAATATAGAAAAATTCGTATCCTTTAACTTTATACATCATAATAAATATTAAAGCGCAAGCTATGCCATAAGAGAATGTTGTTCCCTCAGCGAGTGCAAAGCCTCTGAAAAGATGCCCTTCAAGCCCATACTTGTTAACGAGTTCATCCTTGAGTACATTCACTCTCACATAGACACTCCAATCAGGGTTTAGCAAAAGTATGATACTTATCAATGCTGAAGTAATTGCAGTCCAAAATATTATTTTTTCTAAGCGGCCTTCCCTATTTAAGCCCACAAAAGAATTTATAATATAAAATGATGCAACAAAGCACTCAATAAGAAATACCACATTCAAATACAAGCGATGCACTGCATAGTTGAAATTGACTAGCATTACAGGAATCGTTAGCAGTGTAGTTGCGATTAATATTAATATTTCATACTTAAACTTATTGATAAAAAATAGGATTTTACCGTGTTTAATAATATATACAAAAGAGAGTACCCAAAAGATCTTTACTGGCGAGACTGGTAAGCCAGAAAATGGAGGATTAAATATATAGAAAAAGCAGGCAACATAAGCGGAAAATATTTTTAGAACGCGCACTGGTTTCAACCTGAGTCCGTGACTTCATTGCCAAAAAAGTCTAATTATACCCATATAAATAAATGGCTTGGGTGTAAAATACTTTTCACCCTAAAGGTGAATACGATCATGAACGACTTCATTATCAAAAAACTCTCCTACGACCTCAGTTCTCACGCCGATTTGGCGCTGATTGGTCAATATCTCAAGTCCACCAAACTTAAATCCCTGCTCGATTCTGCCTGCCCCATCCGAGCAGGTATCGCCAACAGCGATGTTCACAAGTCCTACATCGCCCTGCTGAGCCTGGGCAAGAACGACTTTGATGCCATCGAAAACTTCCGAGACAACGACTTCTTCAAACGTGCGCTGGACTTGACCTATATCCCCTCCTGCCCAACCCGGCGCTAACGTCTGGATTCGTTTGCTGGGCAGTGGTTTGATCTGATTCCTCAAATCAACCACCGGCTGCTGAGTCAGCGCATTGCAAACAAGCCCATCGACTTCGGTACGCTGAACTGTGGCTACACCCCAGTTGATCTGGACACCTTCGCCATAAATAACAATTTTACCAAGAAGGAACTGGTCGGTCGCACCTATGTGGGTGTGGATGGCTACTGCCCGTTTGCGGTGTATCTGGGATACTGCCTGGAACTGGCACTGCGCCCTGGAGTGCAGCATTCGGCCTGTGCGAGTGAATACAGCTTTGAGCGCGCCTTGCCAATGGCCACCAGTCTGGCGGCAGGCTCTTTGCTGGTGCTCGCCGATTCTGGCTTTTGCTCGCTCAAGCTGATGCAAGAAGTGACACGGCAAGCCGTTGAACTCAAACGCGAGCTCGCTTTCATCATCAAGTGGAATCCGCGTCGCGCGCCAGTCGAGACCATTGCAAGCCAAAAAACGGCTGATGCCGCCACGCAATGGGAAACGCTGCGCCCCGGCAAGCGTTAGTGCATCTGGCAAGAAAGTCTGGACTTGCCCAATATGGGAAGTAGCAGTAACCCGGCCCAGCGTGTCTATCGCCTCACCGAGCGCACGATTGACAAGCGTGGCGTTGACTTGCGGTTGCCCGAGTACGTACCGGAGCGACAAACGACGACCCCGCTGCCTGCTAAATTTAGCCCGGCTGAGATCATTGCCCTGTACCGCGATCACGCTACGCATGAGCAGTTTGGCAAAACCCCAAGTCAGCATTCCTCGTTCAAGACTGACATGGATTTGGAGCGGCTGCCCTCTGGCAAATTTGACGTCAACTATCTTGTGTGCCAGCTTGCCGCCTTGGCGATGAACCTGCTGCGAATGATTGGGCAAAACACGCTCAATGAACCCGACTCCCCGGTGCGCCATAGCGCCAAACGCCGCCGCATCAGGACGGTGATGCACGAGATGATGTTCAAGACGGCGCGCGTGATCAAGCATGCCGGGCGCCGGATTCTGGGTTTGGGCAAGAGTGACTTTGCGGTGTTTGAGCACCATTACGGACAGCTCAAGACGGCGTAGCGCTTCAGCAGCAATCAGAAAATCACGCAATACGAAAGATATTCCGCCCGCGATGATTGAGAAGGGAAAGTGCTGTGCGCAATTTGGAATAAGCGCCGGCATATCGCCAGAAAATCCACGTGCGTGGGCTTCCGCGATACTTTGGACGCCTGATGGATCTGAATTCACAGAGTTTCTGAAAAATATTGACACAGTAAAGGGTGAAAACTGGTGACTTGGGTTTTTGGGTTACGGATACAGGTTCAAGTCTTACATCAAGATATTTCCATATTAGACCTTAAGTACTTTATTTCCGATAATTCTTTTACTCCCTTTCGTTTCTTCATGCTAATCCAATAGATTGAATTTCCGAAAATCGAAAATGCTATCCAAAAAAAATCTTTTAGTCCTTTTCTAGAGTTTTTAAAAGATTTTATTTTGTAATCAATCGATTCTAAATATTTTTCACTGTTGATTCCATTAATGAAGTAGAGTGATGACATGAAATCACGTCTAAACAACTCCAAATCAACGTGCTTTGTTATTTGTTCTCCCCAATATTCAAGAATGCAGTTTAATCCCGAAATTCTTTTATTGATGTTGACACTCGTTCTGTCGCCGCCATGATGACACATGACAGCTAAGCTTTCATCGAGACCAATCATTTTGCCATATCTTGTGACCTTTAACCACATATCCAAATCCTGAAAACTATCTAGGCGTTCGTTAAACAAGTTGTCTGGACTATTGTCTAATTTTTTAATTACAACGAAGGATGTAGATGTCGGACAACCACCTTTTAATAAGTCTTCTCTATCGTATCTTAGTTTAGTCATCACTGATTTTGCAAAATAATCTCTGTTTTCGTAATAGTCGTAATGCCCGCAATAGCACCCCACGATGTCTCTGTCCTTTTCAAACGCCGCAACCTGTTTCTCAATTTTTTCTGGTAGCCAAATATCATCATCATCTAAAAACGCAATCAGATCGCCCCTTGCGGCCAGAATTCCAGTGTTGCGGGCGCCGCATCCACCTTTCGATCTAGTATTTTTTAAATACACAACTCCTAATACCCTGCAGATAGCCACCAATTCATTCGATATTTCATTTTTGGTATTATCATCAACAACAAATATTTCTAAGTATTTATATGTTTGGGATTGCACTGACTTTATTGCTCTGCTGATAAACTTATTTCTTTCGAATGTTGTTATTATAACGCTGACATATTTATTGCTTACTGTCATTATTTTTTCCATTGATTAAATAACCATCCCCCGGCAAAGCCGGGGGTATTCAGATTGTGAGCCGCTCAAAGCGGCTAAACGGGGTCGCTAACGCGGCCCCAACTCTTGGCGCCACCGAAACGGTGGCAACTTATC
>Ga0210015_1002177_pt1 | contig 18643 bp, 10 predicted proteins | sample CryGeymeta201522_FD_185471 | JGI IMG/M metagenome (GOLD analysis project Ga0210015, IMG submission 185471) | Groundwater microbial communities from Crystal Geyser aquifers in Utah, USA - Crystal Geyser metaG 2015-22 (SPAdes) (version 2) | ecosystem: Environmental > Aquatic > Deep subsurface >... | reverse complement strand
TCATCACTTGGGGGCAGCGCCGCGACCGTCGCCTGCGGCCCCAACAGGAGGTGCATGGCGGCCGCCTCCATGCGCGGAGTGAGCTTGTCGCGCCCGTGGGTCACCTGCAGGTCGAACCCGTTGGTGCCGCGCAGGCGCAGCGAGGCGCACCCCTTCTCCAGCGCCCAGTTCGACGCCAGCCGCTTGAAATTCTCGACTAACAGGAAGTAGCCGGTGTCGGTCAGCAAAGAACGAAACGGCGTCGTGGCCGGATCCGTCGTATCGTACCCATCGCGCTGCCAGGGGAACGTCAATGCCAGCGCAGGCACAGCGCTCTTCAACGCCTGCTCGCGGACGGTGAAGCCGCACCGCACCTGCGCGCCGTCGAGCGTCGCCTCCCAGTCCAGCACGCCGACATCGGCCACCTCGTAGCCGAAGCATCGGTCCTGCTCCGCAACGGGCTTCCCGCCGAGGAACGCCGTGCCGTCGGGGTACACGCTGGTGGCGCATCCCCACCAGTAGCACGCGCCCGTTCGCTCGCCGACCTCCAGGTAGAACGCCCCCGGCGGAACGGGCTTGGGCAACTCCAGCGACACCTGCGCATTCTCGGGAAGCGGGTCCACGCGGCGGGACGCGAGCACCTCCCCGCCCGGGCCGTCCCGCCGCAGCTTCAGCGTGACCGCAGAGTCCGGCTGACGACTGCACGTCAGAAACGCCCACACGCCGCACAGCCACCCACCCCCCTCCGGCACCACAAAGCTCTGCCCCATGCTGCCCTCGTCCAACAGGTTCTGCGCCATGTCGAAGGGAGCCAGATGGCCCCAGGACCCGGCGTGCAGAGAGAAGTACCGAGCACCCGAAGCGCGGACGCTCGTCCCGTCCACGACGACCGTGCCCGGCTCGACCACACCGTAGGGACCAAGCTGCGCCTGCCAGGAGGAGTACTTGCCCTGCCCGGTGGGGTCGAACGCAAGCGACACCGCGCCGCTCTCGGCGACGGTGAGGCGGGTGTAGCCGTTGGCGACCGCGGAGCGCTCTTCGGCGCGAGCGCCGCGCGAGAATGCTACCAGGAAAAACAGAGCAAGCGCGCGAAGGGCCGCGGCATCCAGATCGGCCCGGCGTTCAGGCAATCGCGACCACCTCCTCGCGCAACCCCTCGCGATGCACCTCCAAGCTGTCGCTGGCAGCCAGATCCGCAACACGAGTGTTGCTCACGTCAAACGGAAACAGCGCCGGACTGCGGATGAGACCCGAGAAACGTGCGCGGCCGGAAGTCTCGGCCCGAAGCGCAGCCTCGATCAGCCACGCAGCGAGCGAGGAATCGTCGACGGACCGAGCACCGGCAGGTTCATAGAGGCCCCTCTCGTGCGTGTCGTTCAGAGCACCCCACGCCACGAGCGTGCGGAGAACGTGGCGGGTCGCCCGCGAGACAATCTGGCGCTCACCGAGTTGCTCCTGAAGGCGCCGCTGCACCTGACTCGCGGAACACAGCCCCTGGAGTCGCAGCAGCCGTCCTGCCGCCTCCGCGACCTTCCGAAAGAGCGGGTACCCAGCCAGAGCCATGCCCCAGTGGAACACAAGCGGGGTGTCCGTTGTGCCCCCCTGGCGCAGCTCCACGGCTCTGTCGCGCAGCTCCACCAAGTCACCAGGCGGCGCGAGCCACAGCCCCGAGAGCACGCAGACGGTCTTCTGAGCGGCGTCGGCGCCGGAGACCTCTGCCGCGATCACGTCCCGTAGCAGCTCCCGGACCTCGGTGGGAGGACTCCCTTGTGCAAGCAACGCCAGGGCTCGATCGACCCACGCGAGCTTCAGGACTCGGTCGAAGCCGATCTCAGGCCGGTCTCTCTGTGTGGTCGAGGCTGCGGCTGATCTCATGGCGAGGTGGGGATGACTCGGACGAATGGCACCACGACCTCCTCCAGACAGGCGCCGCCGTGGGCGACGACCCGGGTGCCTTCCTTCTTGAACGCGGTGCGTCCGGACGCAATGAGGGCCAGGTAGTCCTCGGGGAGTCCGCAGGCTGGCCAGTCTAGGGCGTCTGGGAACTCCTTCCTCACTTCGGCTCTGAGGACCTGTTCCGGATAGACCCGTGCCCGTAGTCCGAGCAGTTCAGCCGTCGCGCCCTCTTTCGGGCTGCCGCAGCCAATGGCTTCGATGTTGCCATGGTCCGAAGTCAGGAACACCGTGAAGCCATATCGGTGCAGGAGGTCGAGCAGCTTCGCCAGGAAGCCTTCCTCGGCCCACTGCCGCACCTGGCTGTGCATCCCTGCGCTCCCCAGTTGCATCCCGTGCATGATCTTGTCGACCTTGTCCACAACCAGACCGACGACCTGCGTCTTGGGGCTTGAGAGGAGCTCCTCAACTTCCGCGAGACAGCTCTCGCCCACACCTCTCCGGTACGCGACTTCGTTGGCGCCCCTCCCGGCATCGGCCCAGAACTGCGTCCACGCGGCGCTGTCGTTATTGGTGGAGCCGATCGTGGAGGGGAAGTAAAGCGGAGCCCGACCCGCGAAGATCGCCTGCCTGCAGACAGAGGTCAGCGTCGGCACCCAGGCGAAGACCGCGGACTCGTCGTATCGCAGCTCCGGCCGCTGTCTGACCAGCACCTCCCGGAGCGTCACCCACTGGTCGAACGCCAAGCCGTCCAGAACCACCAAGGCTACCTTGGTTGCGGGCCGTCCGGCCGCCACCAGCGGCGCCAAGTACCGAGGGAGGTGATGGCACATGACAGGCGGGAACGGAGGCAAGTTGTGGAGAGTGTGATAGCGCTTGCTCATCCACGCGCTGAACTGGCCATCCACCTCCTCGCGCAACTCCACGAAGCGACGCTGTTGGCCGCCCTGGGCTGTGGCGCTGCAAGCCGCTGCGGTCAGCGCTGCCCAACGCGGGGCGAATGCAGTCCAGTCCTGGTGTGGGCACTCGCCCGAGGGCAGGGAAGACCCCGCCGACTCAAGCAACCTCTCCAGGTGCTTCGACGGATCGCGTTCCCGGCCGGCGCGAAGGCCGACTGCGACCCACTGCCCCGCGAGCTGTTCGGCTTGCGGATGGTCGATGGGGCGCAGGGCTCCCTCTGTGAACAGGTTGCCAATGTACGGTCTCGCGCCATCGTGACCGAACGGGAGAGCGGCCGGTCCGCCGAACTGCAAGCCGGCTGGTGCAGTCGAGTCGCCCAACTGCCGCTCCTCAAGCGCCACCAAGTAGCCCACGAAGACGGGCCAGCGCTCCTGGAGGAAGGAGTAGAAGGCTTGCCTGTCGGACACGATTTGGGAAAGGGGCCAGTCGTCAAACCTGCCCGTCTGACGAAGCACGAAGACCAGCCGTTCGTCGAGGACGCCCGGCAGGCGGTGCTCGCCGTAGTGCTTCTTGAGGAGGAGGCTGAGGAGGTCGGAAGGCTGACTGACCACTTCGGGGGCCAACTGGTAGACGTGGCAGAGGAGGAAATCCTTCGTCGCGTTGTCTCCCAGCATCCCGGGTGCGTGCTGTGTCTGAGCGAGGTGGAGGACGTCGAGTCGGCTGCGATCCAGCGCCTCCACAACCGGAAGACTCAGGTTCGGGAACAGGTCGCCCAGGCAGAACCGCAGCTTCCGGCCCGCCTGCAGGAGGTCAAAGGGAAGGTGATCCAGATCGCGGCTCGGCGACCGCAACACGACCACCAAGTCGGTCAGCTCGCCCCGGTCCCAACGCCCCCGGTACTTGGACTCGTATGCGAATCGGAAGGCGAGGGGATCCTCGAACGGGATGATCTCGAAGCCCCGCTCCCGCAAAGCCGCCGACACGCCTTCTTCCGTGAGCAGACCGTCCGGGTCAGCCACAAGGGTCAGCCGCGCGACACCCGGCGTGAACTCTCTGAGTATCTCCTCTCGCCAGCTACCCACCGGCAGCTCCTTCCACCCGCACCAGTACCACGCAAGTCATCTCCGGGGTAGCCTCGGACCGCTGGTCCAGTTCGTGCCGTCGCTGTCGTTCCTCGGCCCCCAACTGGGTCAGCCGGTGTTTGCGCACCTCGGGCAGCCCGATCCGCTCGAGGGCGCGGCGACGGGCAGCAAACGCCTCCTCGAGCTTCGCTCGCTCTGCCGACAGACGGCGGCCGTGTTCTGTCACCAAGTCGTCGTAGACGGGCTTGCCCTGTCGCTCGGCTACTTCCCAGACCTGCGCAAACGCGGCGGCCGCCGCCTCGCCCTCGACGTGACGGTCCCTCTCCACCTCCGGTGCGAGCAACTGGTCCCACAGGAACCGGGCCGTCGGCGCCAGCGTGCGGCCGTCGTCGTGGAGGAACACCGGCATCACTCGACGCCGATGCCAGTCCGCGGCGTGGAGCTCAATGCGCCATAGTGACCACAAGCCTCGAATCCCGGCAGAGGTGGCAGTCGCCCGGATGACAGGCACAGGCTGGCCGGACGCGAACCGGGGGAGCCGCATTGCCAGCCCGCGGACGCGGGGGGCCTCGATCGTCAAGTGCCTGACGGAGGCGTCGAGCTCCGCCTCTCGGGCACTGAAGACCACGTCGCCGGACTCGCTGCCATCCGGCCAGGTGAGCTGCCAACCACGATCCGTCTTCGTGGCCGATCCCCCGTGGGCCGCCAGGTAGCTCGTTGTCATCCGCTCCACCCAGTATGGGAGAGGGTGGGACCTCAGGCGCTGCGCCTCCGTCGGGTCGAAGTCTTCCGGCGCACCCAGGAGCGACGAACTCTCTCGCACGGTCTCGGCCCGTTCTCGCACCTCCGCCACTGCCTTCTCGACCCTCGTCTCCAACAGGTCCGGGTTGACCAAGGCGTCCACGTAGAGCTCATCGAACAGGCGCCCCGCCTCTGCCGAGTCAAGCACGTCGCCGGCCTTGTCCACGCCGAACTCGTGGAGGATCACGGCGAGCTTCTCTTCCAGCACCTCTCGGACTCGGTGTTCCACGGTGCCTTCGAGCACGAAGTTGATTGCGCGGACCGCCTTCGTCTGCCCGATGCGGTCCACCCGACCGATTCGCTGCTCCAAGCGCATTGGGTTCCAGGGGAGGTCGTAGTTGAGGACCACATGGCAGAACTGCAGGTTCAGCCCCTCGCCGCCGGCATCGGTGGACACCAGGAGACGCGCTTCGTCGGCGAACTGCCTCTGGACCAGACCCCGCTCGTCCATGTCCATCGAGCCGTTGAGGCAGGCAACGGTGAACCCACGATTCTCCAGGAACTCCGTCAGCATCTGCTGGGTGGGCACGAACTCGGTGAATAGCAGGACCTTGAGGTTTGGGTCCCTCTCCTCCTGCTGCAGCCGGTAGAGCAGGTCGAGCAGTGCCTCAGCCTTCGGGTCCGCCCCCCGAGCCTCCGTGCGCCTCGCCGCTTCCAAGAGCAGCTCGACCTCCTGCCGTTCACTCTTCATCGCCCGCAGTCGGGAGCTCAACAGCGTGTTGAGCTGCTCCTGCCCATCCAGGTCCGCCCACTCCTCGTCGGATAACACCGGGAACAGCGACAACTGCTCGTCGGGCTCGCGGAGCACCTCCAAGCGCCGTTCGAGCGTGGTCCGAATGGCACGAGTCGAGGAGGTCACCAGCCGCTGCATCAGGATCATCAGGAAGCCGAGGTAGTTCTTCTTCTCCAGCAGCGCCTGGTTGTAGCCGTTGCGGACGTACTCCGTCACGGCTTCATACAGGAGGCGCTGATCGCGGTGACGGTCGGTCCACGAGATCGGCTCGAGCTTCGTCGTCCTCGGTTTGAACAGCGACGCGCCGTCGGCGTCGATTGCCCGGCGCTTCTCAGCCCGGATGAGGTATGGCTGCAGTCGCTCCCGGGTGACGCTCTCGACATCAGGAAAGGCGTCGGCGTCAAGCAGCGAGACCAAGCGGTGAAAGGCGTCGCTCTTGCCCTGGTGCGGCGTGGCGGTGAGCAGCAGCAGGTAGGGCGCCGCTTCAGACAGTGCCCGACCCAACCGATGCCGGGCCACCAGATCGGTGCTGCCACCCAGGCGGTGCGCCTCATCCACGATGATCAGGTCCCAGCCGGCGCTCACGAGGTCCAGGAACCGCTCCTGGTTGTGCGCCGCCAACTGCTCCCGCGACCATCCTCGGCGCGAGTCCACCGGCTTCACCGAGTCCACGGAGCAGATCACCTGGTCGAACGTGCGCCAGAGGTTCGTGTCGGCAAGGGCGTCGGCTGCCAGCCACGGACTGTCGATCCCCGCCCCCGGCGCTCCCCAGATCCGGCGATAGACATCGAAATCGCCGGGGTTCAGGAGACGGAAGGTCTCGCCGAAGTGGGTGCGCATTTCCGCCACCCACTGGATGAGCAGTCCCTTGGGGGCGACAACCAGCGTGCGCTGCACCAGTCCCCGCAGCTTCAGCTCACGCATGATGAGCCCGGCTTCGATGGTCTTGCCCAACCCAACCTCATCGGCCAGCAGGTATCGCACTCGATCGCCGGACACCGCCCGCGCGAGCGCCCGGATCTGGTGCGGCAGTGGAATCACCGAGGACTCGATGGGGGCGAGGAGGACGTCCTGTGTGAGGGCGTCGGCGACTCGGGCGGCGGCGACGACGTAGGTCAGAGCCTCCGATGAGCTCCGCTCAATCTCGTTCAGTGGCTTCAGGTGATCAGCGTTGACCCGAACGACCACATCCTGTCCCGGCAACCACACGCGGCAGATGGTCTCGCCCCACAGCGAGGCGGTTTCGACGACGCGGCACGGCTGCCGGTGGTCTTCGCTCCAGGCCCAATCGTCCGAGCTCATCGCTCACTGTCACCCTCGTCGGTCTCGTCGTCTTGGTTGGGCAGTTGGGCCGACCAAATGGTGAGCAGGAGTTCGGCATCGCCAATGAGTCGATAGACGGGCTGCCGGCCTGACAGCTTCTCGCTCTCCGCCAGTATGACCGGCACGCCGTCTCCGCGCTTCTCCATGGAACATTGGCGGACGACCTCTTGGGACAGCGGTCCGACCGGCGAACGGGCGAGCAGCGTGGTGAGCAGTTCATTGCGCGTGGACTGCCGCACCGCCAGGTCCTCTACCCTGACGGTGTTGGGCAGCGGGCCGGGTGAGTATAGGTCAAGCCGATCATCGAACATGAACAATCGAACCTTCGAGCCGTGGATCGAGTAGTCGCGGTGGGCGACCGCGTTGACCACCGCCTCGAATACCGCGCGAGTGCTGAACTGCGGCGTCTCCACCCGTTGCGGTGTCTTGACGGCGGCGACGGTCATGTTTCGGCGGACAAACGACACGGACTCCAGAATCTGGCGATCCAGGGGCCCGGTGATCTGGGAGGCATCCACCTGGTAGTTCGAGTCCTGGCGAACGCCCCGGTAATGCACCGCCTCAACATAGGCGCTCGGCAGCCAGCGCTCCGGTTGCCGAGCGCACATCAGCACGCCCGCCACCGTGGCTCGTTCGAGTCCGCTGTCGTCCTGCGAAAGAAGCTTCAACTTGTGGAGCGTGCCCACAGGATCGGGAGTGTGGGTCCCCACGAACCGACGCCAGAGCGTCTCCTCCAGTTCTGCCGACGAGGTGTCCGGCACCGCCTGCTCCTCAAAGCGGATGAGCTGCGCCTGACTCCGCTGCTGAAAGAGCCGTGCGAGCACGTCGGGTGACATCTCACGCTTCGAGCTGCCCGTCCGCTGGAAGTAGCCACCGGGGCTCCGGTGGACGAACAGGCTTCTGGGCACCTCAACCTTCAGCACCGGTCGGGGGACGCCCGTTGTATCGGGTAGCTCCAGCCGGATGATGTGGACAGCAAGTGGCGGCACGATGCAGTCGTGGCAGGCTTCGCGGACGTGCCGCTCAACATCATCCAGGCGCTCAAGGGGGATGCCCACGATCTCCCGCGTCTTGTGGTCCACCCCAAGGACGAACGTCCCGACGCCGCTGTTGGCCATCGCCGCCAGCGCATCCGACAGGTCGGCTGCAGTTGGCCGTGCAATCTTCGAGCGGTCACTCCGGAAGGTAACAGCTTTCAGTTCCAGGGAGGCGTCTTCGCCCAGGTTGATTCCCTTGAGTAGATCCGCGGTGTCCTCGAACATCGCTCGTCGGTACCTCACTTGTGGCACTACACCTGCCCCCTGCGCCCCAGGTTCAGCGCATGGCGGTAGATCTCAGGCACGGTGTACCGCTCCACTCTGTCCTCGGTGCCTTCGTAGACCGACAGCACGCCGACCTCGCGGGCAAGCATCACGAGGTCCTCGAGGTCCCGCACTTCCCTCGCCTGGAACGGAGTGCTCCCGATCTGGCGGAGATGCTTGAGGAGCGGGTCAAGCTCGCCGAACTCCTCGGCGAGGGCGCCCAGAGCTTCTTGTGAGACCTTGGGCAAGCACACCTCCATCGCCCGGGGACGCACGATGCTTCCATCGTAGGGACTACGCTTGTGCTCAAGCTTCTCCCACTCCACGACGCTGTGGAGGAGTTGCAGCAGGTACCGCGGGCTGTGATCGTCCTTGCCATCGGCGAGCCGCTTCCACACCCAGTTTCGAGTGAAGGTGGTCTTGCCGCCTTTCATCCGCTCGCCCACTAACAACCCCCAGGCCTCGAAGGCTTCGTCTTCAGACCAATTCTCGATCTCTGTCTCCGGCCCCACTCGCCCCTGGGAAGCAGTTGTCACCAAACCACGGAACAACTGGGAGTTGCGGGCTTGCTTCAGAGCCACCTTCAAGAAGGTCGCCTGATCCTGCCAATGCAACATCACCGATCGACCGAACAAGTGGCTCTTGTTTTCGAACTGGACTTTGCGCCAGATATCCTCTCTCAGGAAGATCTTCAGGCGCAGATTCCTCAGTCCAGCCCCGCGGTCGATCCAGAAGTCGAACAGCCCGGCGATGGCGTCGAGGCGTCTCTGGCGGTCCCCTGTTGTGCTACCGAACCCCGTGTCCAGCCCATCGTACAGAAGGAGTATCCCGGAGTCGATGTTCTGGTCCAGTCGAGCCAACCAGTCATTAAGCAGCAGACCGTGGCTCGGCAACTGGCTCACTCGGTCGAAGGTCTGGACCACATCAAGCTCGCTCTTGATCGGCGCCTGCACGACCTCGGCCAACTCTGGTCGAACGTCCCTCTCCGTCTGGTCCTGACTGGCAGCCACACAGGTGTAGAAGGTCCAGAACTGACGCCACTCGGCACTCGTCTGCCCGAGGACGTTCTCAATGCCGCGGAACCCCTCGGGGCCAAGCACCCACTGGCGTTCGCCACGGAGTTCGCCCGGCGACTGAGCGACCACGCACCCTTCACCAGCGTTCTCGGCGAGATGCCTGAAGACGGCTGTCTTGCCCGTGCCTTTCCGCCCGAGTACGAGCGCAATCTCGGGAGCCATAGCCCGCCGGACGGTGTCTGTCTCCACGAAGGTCGCCGGCAGATCGTCCTGCTGCTCAGCGGTGCCCGTCGCGAACCGCAACTCCGCGAGGACTTCGGGTTTGGCGTCCTTCAGCGGCAGCTTCGTTCGTTGTTCGGTCTGCGTCGGGAGGAATCGCTCGACCCACTCGGCGACAGGCTCGAAGTCGCGCCACTGCTCTCGATCGCCAGAGATGCAGTCGGAGGTGGCCAGCGATTCGCGGTAAGGCACGAAGTGGGTAATGTCCGACTCCGCGACCTGTCCTTCGGCGGGTGACTCATTCAGCGGCGCCAGCCACTCCGCGATCCACTCAAGTGCGCGGTGTTGGTACCGCTCCACGATCTCGCGAGCTCGGCTGGGAGGGATCGGCGAGATCAGGAAACGGGGCTCTGGCGTTAGGACCTGCCCATTCGATTGTGGTCGCCAGGATTCGGCGGCGAGCAGTGCGCGCACCAGGGCACCGGTGCCAGCACGTGCTTGTGGGTGGGGGAAGAGCACGATCACAGAAACGTCGGCCAGGTCGAACAGCAGCGGCGCGCTCAGCGGCGTGATCCCTGTGCGCGCATCCAGCAGAATCACGTCTGGTCTGAACGGCAGCCCCGTCCGGAGCTGCTGCAGAAGCTCGCGCAGGGGGTTCCGCTCCTCCCGGTACCACGCTGCCGGATCGATGAGACGCAGCAAGCGGGCATGGTTGGCGTCGGGAACACCGGCAGGGAGGCAGTAGAGGTCGTGCTCCGGGGTCACCCGGATCAGGTGGTCGGCCAGATCGCATTCGCCACCTGCGTCGAGTTGCACGAGTAACTGGGCGACGCCGGTTTGGTGCCGAACTTGGCCTTCGCAGTCAAAGAGGGCTGCGAGTCCTGGCGCCTCCAGGTCCATGTCAACGCAGACGACTTTGCGCCCCTTGGCGGCCAAGATGCGCCCAGTATACGCCAGTGCTGTTGAGCGTCCGACGCCGCCACGCAGCGAATAGAAGCTCACGACGATGGGGGGATCGAGGTCCTCATCGAGATCCGACGGATACACCCTCGGCTTCGTTGCTGTAGCCCCTCGGGCGAGTGACTCGGGCCACAGCGGCAGATTCTCGAGGTCACCGTCAAGCGGGAGTGCACCCGAAGACTCCTTCTCCTCCGGAGTGAGCAGGTCCAGCCACTCCACGGTGAGGTCGCCCAACCCATTCATCGCGATCTGGTTGCGCTCGGTCATGCCCTTAGTGTCAAAGCCGGACGAGACTACGGCAATCCGCCAGCCGCCGTATGGGTCGGGCTGTACGCGAACCTCGTCAGCGGGTACATCCGCACCGGTGAGGTTCTGCACGATCCGACTCCGGATCTCATCGTGGTTCATCGCGTTCTCCTGCGCCGCCTTGTCTGGTTCATGATCCATGCCTTGAGTTGCCCAGCGCCAGCGACAAGCTCCGCCGAACCAAGGATGGCCGGAATACTGGTCTCGTACCTGAGGTCCGTGGACCAGCAGTTGATGAAATACCCTTTGGTTCCCGCATGGTCCGCCAAGTCACGCAACCGGAAGCGGCTGCTGCGCCAGAGACCCCTCAGATTGTGCCCTTCGCGTCCAGCCTTTGGGAACCGAATCCCTGCCCGCTGCAGATAGGCTTTCAGGGCGCACTCGATGGCATAGCCAGCGAGGTACGCAGCCCCAACCGATTCGGCACGTTGCTCGGATAGCGCCCGGGCATCAGACTGACGTTCGGTGGCAACCGCTGCCCATCCCTGTGCCGTCGTTGGATTCATCCTTCTCCTCCCACCCTCGTCACCGCCTGGTCGTACCACATCAGCAACTTCGGGTCTTCCTGCAGCACGTTCTCCGGAATCCGTTGGGCGACGGCGATGAGGGTGCGGTAGTCGCGCTCCTGCCAGCAGTGCTTGAAGCCGGCGCGGACGGCTTCGAGGCGGAGGACTCGCATCTTCTTGCCTTTTGGTACGGGGGCGCTGTCGGCTGCCAGGCCGGGGAGGGTGGACTGGGTGGCGTCGCGCTTGGCGGGCTTGTAGCCGGGCGGGAGGTACTCCCAGAACTCCCGCAGCAGGGCGCGCTCGCGGAGCTTCTCCAGGTCGGCGGCTTTGTTGGGGTCGGGGACGTACCAGCGGTCCTTCGCCTTCGCTTGCAGCGTCGGGTCGTCTTTGGGCAGGTTGCGCAGCTCGCGGTTGTTGGACGACAGGTAGCTGTGGATCTGGCTGGGGACCTCGCCTTTGCCTGCCCGCCCCGCGGCAGGCACGTCGTAGCAGAGGAAGTTGTCTCTCAGCAGGTCCAGCAGCTCCAACGGCTTCTCGTGCTTGACCCAACCGCCCAGCTCCCGCATGAACTGGGGGTGGATCTCCTGGAAGGTCTGGGGCTTGTCGGTGAGCTGCTGCTTGAGCCACTGGATGGCGCTGGCTTCGTCGTTCACGATGAGTTGAAGCTGCTGCAGCTCCTTGGTCGTCAGCCGCCTCTTGTCGTACTCGGCGACCTGCTCGGGCAGGAAGTACATGCCGTCCCGTTCGGAGAACCGCTGCGTCAGCCCCTGGTAGAACTCCCCGGCGGACAGCGGCACCGTCACTCCGCGCTGCACGTGGAAGGCGACCATCCGGTCGAACAGCAGGTAGTTCTGCCGCTCGGCGATGACTTCGAGTTTCAGGTTTCTGGTTTCAGGTTTCAGGTTGTGCCCCGAGCCAGAAACCACCACCACCGGAAGCTGCCGAAGATGGGTCCGCACGAAGTCCCAGACACCTTCCTCGGTGCCGGCTTCGAGCTTGAAGCGTTGCTCCAGGCCGCCGTTGGGTTTGTAGGCGGAGATGACGAGGTCTTGCTTGACGGCGGTGCTGGTGACCTGTTTGAAGGACCCCTGCTGCTTATCGAGAGTGCGCACGTCCGCCACGACAAACCCGGCCGCCAGCATCGCTTCCTGGATCGCGTTCCACACGGCGTTCTGGGAGTTGTGGAAGACGACCGTCATCCAGCGGCCTGGCTTCAGAACGCGGTAGTACTCCTCGAAACACGCCCGCATGAGCCCCTGGTAGTCGGGGAGGCCCTTGTGCTTGGCCCTATCCACTATCGCTTCTGGACAAGCGTTGGTGAGCACGCCGTACCAGGACTCGACAAGGAAGTTGAGGTCGGCGTAGTAGATGTTCTCGCCGAACGGAGGGTCAGTGAAGACGTAGTCGACCGAGGCTTCCTGAACCTGCAGGCTATGTGCTGAGACCGTTCCAGTCGCCGCTGAGCCAGACGCAGGCTTGTACTCGCGGAACCCCGCCACGATGCGCTGCAGCTTGTTGGCGTAGGCGATGAACGGAGATGCTTCGCTGATTAGCGAAGCAACGTAGTAGACGCCAGTAAGTGGATTGTAAGGGAAGCTGACTTCGGGACGGTACCGGTTCTGGAGCGACAGGTTCACGAAATGGCTGTCAAGCCAGAAGCGCAGGATGCTCCGCAGTCTTGCGGATGGCGATACCGTCGCCTTCCTGAGAAGGCGTGCCAGCGTCGAACCCGTCCGCGGGGAGTAGAAGTGGTGCACATGAGTAATCCCCGCTTGGTCGAGCCGGGCCCTCTCATGCGTCATGTGCATGTACGGGATCGCAGCGGTTGGGATGGTGCCATCCCACGCCGAGGCCTCGACCCTCTCTATGAGGGAGAGATCGGTAATGTCCGGCGCCTTCTCGTGCGCACAACCTCCCAGCCTATAGCGCACAAGGACTGGTCTACGTGTCGGGGTCGTCACGGACGCGCCAACGATCTTGTCCCAACGCGCCTCGAACCTACGGTCAAGTACGCGCTTGGTGAGTGTCGCCTCGCAGTTAGGACACGGGAACGATTCCCTCACCCGCCCGGTTCTCTGATCCAGAGCCGTCTCGAAGAACACCACCTCCCCCGCGCAGTCCGGGCAGGTAAAGACTTCGCTCCACACCGTGTACTCGATTCGCCCCTTCGTCTTCCCGTCGGTGTGCAGCGTCTCGTACATCCAGCCCAGTTCGGCTTCCACGTCGTCGAGGAGTTGCCTGCCGGCGCGGGCGAACTCGTCCACGTCGAAGGGCACGTTGTAGTTGTAGGCGATGAAGGTGGCGGCGGGCGAGAGGTCGTTCAGGATCACGCGCCGGGCGCCCCACTTGGGCTTCCCCCGCCCTTCCTTCTCCCACCGGGCTTCCAGCTCGCGCCGGCACCTGTCGGGCGCCGTGCCGCACCACTGCGCGGCCACGCCGGTCATGCCCGACCCGCAGAAGCCGTCTAACACCAGGTCGCCCGGTTCGGTGTAGTGCAGGATGGACGGCACGATAGCCAGGTGCGGCACCTTGGTGTGGTACGAGTGCGCCTTGTAGAGCGGGTCCATCTTCCCGACGCTGACGTCGACGGCAAACGGCTCCCGCCGATAGTCATCCGTCTCCGGGTCATACGGTTTCCCGTAGCAGGCGACGAACTCACCCAGGAACGGGTTCGGGCACGCCGTGTACCAGGGCGGGTCGGAGAGATTGAGAATGTCCTCGATCTCGCCGTGGGGGAAGCCGACTTCGTCCTTCCAGAGCTGGAGGAGTTCAAGGCTGGAAGGTTCAAGGCTGGCAGGTTCAAGGTTGGCAGGTTCAAGGCTGGCAGGTTCAAGGTTGGCAGGTTCAAGGTTGGCAGGTTCAAGGTTCAAGGTTGGCGGGACGCGCGAGCCTTGAACCTTGAACTTTGAACCTTGAGCCTTCAACTTTGAACCTTGAACCTTGAACCTTGAACCTTGAGCCTTGAACCTTGAACCTTGAACCCTGAACCTTGAACCTTGAACCCCCTCCCGCATCCGCTCAGCAAGCTCGCGCAGCCGGTCGGGCTGGCCCATGGGCCACTTCTCGAGAGACTGCATTCGCGCCACCGCGTCGTCCACCGTGGTGAACGGCACGCCGCCGAGCTTGTCGTGCAGCTCCTCTAAGCCCTCCCGCAGCCGCGTCAGGTAGTGCTCCCGCCGGGCGTCGTCACTCTCGAAGGTGATGCCGAGGCACTCGACGGGCCCGCTGACACGGGCGGGTTTAAGGTTGGCAGGTTCAAAGCTCAAGGTTGGGTGCGAGTTGGCGCCTGTCATTGTGTTGCTTTCTTCTCGCCTTGGAGGGGGCTCGACTTGAGGTACTTGATGAAGCCGGCGATCAGCCTGGAGACTGTCTCCGTCAGCTTCTTCAGGTCTCGGAGCGTTCCCTCGTCCACGTACCCCAAGTCGGCTGCGACGTAGAGCTGCGATCGTACTTCGCCGGCTGATCCCTTGGCAATGAACAGGAACTGAATGAACTCCCTGTTGCCGCCCCGCTCAAAGCCCTCGGCGATGTTCGACATGACCGAGACAGCGGCCCGTCGAATCTGGTCTCTCAGTCCGAAGTCGCGGGCGAATTCTCCAGTCCCGCTGATTCGGTAGATCGCCCGAGCCAAGGCTCGTGCCTCCTTCCAGGCATCGACATCCTCGAACCGCTCAATCTTGCCCATTGCGACACCTCCAGCGAGCGACTGCCGAACCCCGAGCCTTCAACCTCGAACCTTGAACCTTCAACCTTCAACCTCGAACCTTCAACCTTCAACCTTCAACCTTCAACAGGTCAGAGACCTATATCGGCTTCTGGTACGTGTCGCGGCGATCTCCATCGCACCGGTAATCGTTGGACTCTTGGACGAACGGTTCTCGTGCGATTGCCCTGCTCCTGAGTCCTTTGAGGGGACGGATGAACGCTCACCGAGCCGGTCTCATCCCCCAAACGATAGAAACCCTTTCCCCTCAAGCTCTGCGATGGCAGCATCGATGCTTTTGGGGGAGAACCTCGGCTTGATCTGCTGGACAGTACGCGCAAGTTCGTCGCGAGAGGGTTGATCGCCGTTGCGGCCCAGGTCCCGGTCTGCGTAGACAATCGTCGATCGTAGCTCCAGGTCTTTGGCCGGGAAACGGCCAAAATCTTCACGCAGCCGCGTCAACGAATCTTGTACCGTCCCGTTGTCCAGGAATGCCTTCGCCTTCTCTCGAATGGCGTCGCTCCGGGGTCCCGGCTCGATCTGGTACCCATCCAGTCCCCAACCGAGGGCGTGAACCTGAACGCCTCCCAGAGTGCCGGTTGTGTCCAGGTCTCCGAGCAGGTCCGAACAGAAAGGACCATAGGCATACAGGCTGAAGTCGTAGCCGCAGTCCACGCCGTATAGCGCCTGGAGCAAGTAGACGCTCTTCTGGAGCGCAGTCTTGCCGAATTGGGGACTTGCCCCCTTGAGACGGCAGGCCAACTCGGCGATGATTCCATAGCGATTCCACGGTATTGGCAGCGAGTCCATCATTCGAGTGCCTCCCTTTCCCTTTCCAGGTCTTCGACGATCCGTCGCGCCTCTTCCCGCCTGCCGTACGGAACGTAGATACGTGTCTGGCTCACGGGTTTCAGACCCTTCACGACCGCCGACAGCCTTGAGAGCGACTCCAAGCGTTCCGTGGCGGTGTCTGGATGGCGAAGTATCGGTATGTCGGCGCCATCGAACTTGTAGAACGAGTCCTTAGCGGTGTCCACAAACGCCACCTCCTCGGCGAGCGCCTGGCGAACACGTTCGGCGAATGTGAGGTCTTCTTCGTGTGGGATTTCTCGCGTCTCGTAGACGCGCCGATGGTGCGTCCGTGCACGGAGAATCCCGCCATGCTCACCACCTCCGCCAGCTTCGACAGCGCCGAGTACGCGCCAATCGGTCCACGCCAAGTACTGTTCGACGTTTCCCCGATCCGTAGGGGGCGGAAACGTGCCGTTGCCTCCCGGAGTGGCATTCGTCTCCGTGTTGCACAGCAACTCCTGCACCGTCCTGGCCAGATGGTGGTCGTAGGCGCGGCGTGTATGCTGGAAGTATACCTGCGTGAACATCAGATATCGAGCCAGAATCAACGCTTCTGCCGCATGAAGTCCGCCTTCCTCGACGGCAAGCTTCGGCGAGTCTGTGTCCGGATCGATAGCCACGGTCAACGTCACGAGCAGGCGGCTCAGGTCGTAGCGCCCGTAGGCCACACCAATGTGGTGGGAGTCGCGGAGCAGGTAGTCCGCCCGGTCAGCGTCGAGCTGGCTGGCGATCAGGTCGCGCCAGAGAAGGCATCTTCCCAGCGACCCGCGGCCGTTGAGGAAGTCGGCAATGTCCCGAGCCTTCAAACCGTAGTTCTCGTTCAGCGGGTGGTTTTCGATGACGTCTCGCATCAGTAGCTGAACGGCCGCGGCGGAGTAGTTCTCGTGTCTGTAGGGCTTCGACTCCGGCGTTTCCCGTGGCATCAGCTCTTCTGCAGCGTGGGAGAACGGTGGATGACCGAGATCGTGAAGCAGAGCGGAAAGACGCACCAGTGTGCGGTCCTTCTCAAGCCCGCCATCAGTGAAACTGAGTTCAGACTTCAGGAAGTCGTGCCGGCGAGTGACGATCTCGTCGAACATCCGGGTAGCCACGTGCATGACGCCGAGGGAGTGCTCGAAGCGCGTGTGCATGGCCCCGGGATAGACCATGTCGGTCCACCCAAGCTGGCGGATGCGCCGGAGCCGCTGGAAGACAGGGTGGTTGACGATGTCCCGTTCCCAGTCGCTCAGGACCACGAATCCATGGATGGGGTCGCGTATCTCGTAGGTTTTGCTCGACATCGGTGTCTCACTCTAACACGATTCTCACCTTGGCGGCGTCTTTGCCCTTGGTCACCTCGCCAAGATAGGTATCGAGGCGCTTACGGATCTCGTCGGGGGTGAGGGCGGGGCCGCCGGCGCCGAGGGCTGCCGTCAGGTCCTTCGTCTTCACGGGCACTTTGTCCAGACCGGACAGCGCCTCCTGCAGTGCCTCGATGAACGCCTGCGTTAGCTTCTCCGGCAACGCTTTGCTCTCCAGGAACTGGCTCACCAGCTTCCGCCGCGCGGGCTTCAGCAGCTTGAGGCTCTCCTGGGTTGTCGGGTCTTCCAGGTTCCGGATCAGGGTCTGGGTCCAGAGGCTGACAAACCGGTCCAGTTCGTCCTCCATCGCCGACAGACGAGCGCCGGCCGGCGCAGCGATCGGCTCCTGCGAGGGGCGGAACGAGCAGTGCGGGCAAACGGGCGTCGCCTGCAGCTCCTGCTCGGTAACGGCGAAGCACGAGACACGCCCGGCCAGGCGGTTCTGGAACTCGCTCAGTTGTCCGGTGGGCATCAGGTCGATGGAGGCCAGTTGCTGGAGGTCGGCGAGGCGCGCGTCTTTGAGCAGGGAGGCTTTCTGCCGATCCTCGTTGGCGCCGAGCCGGGCTTTGGTGTGCAGCGCGAGGTACTCGGTGACGAAGTCCTTCTTCAGTCCGTTGAGCGTCCCAAGGAGCTGCCGGCGGGTGGCCGGCGAGCCGAGATCCTTGCCGGCTTCCACGAGCTTGGCAACCTCGCCCTTCTCTGCCTTCATCCGCTTGATCCAGGCGTGGTCGTCGGGCAGGACCATCTCCGCCTGCGACAGGTAGCTCGCAGCCGGGCCCAGTTCGGCGGCGAACTGGTGAAGCTGCTCCACCTCGGTCACGGCGGCGAGTCCCGGAGCCTGCGCCTTCACCTCGTCGGCGCTGTGGCGGAAGTTCTTCAGCTTCCCGGGCGTGGAGTAGGCCTGGAGCGACTCGAGGAATCCCTTGGTGTCCACGAGGCGACGCTGCACCGCTGCCTTCCTCTCCGCGCCGAGGAGCGGCTGTCCCCAGAAGGTGAGCCCTTCGTTGGCGTGCTGCAGCGCCATAACCAGCCGCTCGACCCGCTTCGCGACTTCCGTCTGCAACTGCTGGACAGGCTCTGCCTTCCCTTGCGCGACAAGCTGGGCCAGGCCGGGCGTCAGACCGATCAACTCGAACAGCGCGGTCAATGCGGGCAGATTCCATTCCTTGGGTTGCTCTAGATGCTTGAACGCGGTGAGCTGGTCGAGGGGCGTGGCGACAAGCTGTTCCAGGTTGCTGGCATCGAACTTGGCGCCGGGGAGAGCGAGGACTGCTTCGCCGGTGTACACCAGCGAAGCCAACACGACAATTAGCCAATCCGGCTCCAGTCGGTATCGCTCCGGCGCGAAATACTCGACGCCCCTGTCTTCCTGAACCAACTCGGCGCGGTTGACGACCTGCCCCTGGCCCTTCTTCTTGAGGCACTCCAGCACCTGCCGAGCGTAGGGCGAGCCGGCGGGAACCACCTTGTCGCCGTCCAAGAGCGCCAGCCCGTCCAGCACCGCGACGCCCTGCTGTGTCCGCGTCCTCCCCGCGAGGCTCTGCAGGGCCGCCTCGGCGGCTTGCCGGCGGCTGTCGCTGGTGATCAGCACGCTGAAGCGCGGGTACTCCGGCGCCTGGTCCTGGAAATGGGGGGCCAGCGCAACGCCGGCGACTTGGTTGATCAAGTCGCGAACGTTGGCCCGGCCCCCGCTCGGCGATCTTCCCTTCAGCCACTCCGCGAGCGGCTT
>Ga0210015_1002159_pt1 | contig 18774 bp, 22 predicted proteins | sample CryGeymeta201522_FD_185471 | JGI IMG/M metagenome (GOLD analysis project Ga0210015, IMG submission 185471) | Groundwater microbial communities from Crystal Geyser aquifers in Utah, USA - Crystal Geyser metaG 2015-22 (SPAdes) (version 2) | ecosystem: Environmental > Aquatic > Deep subsurface >... | reverse complement strand
CAGGTCATAGTCGTGCCGGTCCATCGCCTTCGCCGCCACCGTCGCGGGCAGCCTCGAGACCTTGGCAACGAGCGTGACGCCGTCGTCTCGGTGGTCCCGCAGGAACGTCGCCGCTCGGGCCATCGCTCGCAGGAACGGTACCACCGCGTCGGGATGCGCCTCAATGAACCGGTCGCGCACGACCAACAGGACGGGGTAGGTGTTGCCCAGCCCCCCCAATGTCGCGAGCTGCCGACCCAGCCCCTTGGCTTCAAGCTGAGAGGGCGTCGGCTCGCTGGCGACGAGGGCGTCCACCGCGCCACTGCCCAGCGCCTCCGGCATGTCGCCGGGACTCAGGTCGATGATGTTGGCCTTCTTCAGGTCCAAGCCCTGCTTCTTCGCCCACAGCAGCAGCCCCCCATAAGTTGAGGTGCCCTTCTTCACGGCGAGCTTCTTGCCGACCAAGTCTGGCGCGGTGCGGATGCTGCTGCCCTTGCCCACCAGGATTCGGTGCCGGCGCTCGCCGTTACCGTGGCTGGCGATGATCTTCACCGGGGCCTCCTGCGCAGCGGCGATGACCGCCGTCGCGTCGCCCATGGTGCCGAAGTCGGCGGCCCCGGACAGCAGCGCCTCACTGCACGCGGGCCCACTGGTGAAGCGACTTCCCTTGACGTCAAGCCCCTCCTCGCGGAAGTATCCCTTGGCTATGGCAACGATGGGGACCGCGTCGACGACACGGTCCTGATAGGCGAAGCGAACTGCCGTTGCGGGCTTCTGCTTGACGGCCGATTTGGCGGCGCCGGGTTGCGGCCCGGATGGCTTCGGCTGAGAGCACCCGCTCAGCAGCCACACACCCACCACTGTTGCCGCCGCGACGACTGGGTAGGTCCTGCGCACTTCATGCATTGTCCTGCTCACATCCTTCCTTTCCGCAGAGCTGTGTTGGCTCGCACTCGCCGCAGCACGGTTCTGCTCCCGCCGTCCCGTTCGCCCCTGCTTTGAGCTCCGTCAGGAGCTTCCTGCGCACCGGGCAGACAGACTCTGAAATCCGCGACCTGGGTCGCGGCAGCGAAACCGTCTCGTTCGCCTGGACACGCCCCGGCCGGGGCGTGAAGACCAAGACGCGGTCGGCGAGGTAGGTCGCTTCATCGACGTTGTGCGTCACGAACAGGATGGTCTTGCGGGTCTGGCTCCAGAGCCGCAGCAACTCGTCCTGGAGCCGCTCGCGCGACTGCGTGTCCAGCGCGCAGAACGGCTCGTCCATCAGGAGGACGGCCGGGTCCATCGCCAGCGCCCGCGCAATGGCGACGCGCTGCTTCATCCCGCCCGACAACTCATGAGGGCGCGTGTCGGCAAAGGCGGCCAGCCCGACCAAGTCCAGTTGCGCACGCGCGCGTGATCGGCGTTCGCCTCTCGCCATGCCCTGTTCCTTCAACCCGAACGCAACACTCTGCGCCACTGTCAGCCACGGGAACAGCATCGACTCCTGGAAGACGACCGCCCGGTCCGGCCCCGGCTCCAGAACCGGGTTCCCGCGGACGCAAACGGTGCCTTGACTGGGCCGGTCGAAGCCAGCGATCAGGTTGAGCAAGGTCGTTTTCCCGCAGCCACTGGGGCCGAGCAGAGAGACGAACTCGCCCTCCGAGATGCCGAAGCTGACGGCCTCGAGCGCTGTCACCCGTCGACGCTGCTCTGAGTCGTCGAATACCTTTGAGACTTCCTCAATCTCGATCAATGAAGACATGACCTGTAGCCCGGGGCCGCGCTTTGTTGGCAGCGATCTTAGTCTGCAACCTTGGCAGTTATTTTAGCAGGGACCGCGCGCACGGACACCCTCTGGAAGCTCAGGTTGTGCTCAAATCTGCCGGAGCGAACGCGCTACCCTTGGTGGACGACGCCCCAACGCTCCGCCGTCGTCCGCTCCAACGGCGTGAAGACGAGCCTCTCCACCGCCAGACCCAATCCCACGATCACGATAATGCAGGCAAATGCCGAAGGGTAGTCCAGTGTCCATCGGGCCTGGAGAATGCTGTAGCCCAACCCGGTCCCCGTGCCGACAATCATCTCGGCCGCCACCAAGACGCGCCAGCCGTTGGCCAAGCCGGCTCGCAGTCCGCTCAGCAGGTGCGGCACTGTCGCCGGCAGGAGCACCCGGAAGAACAGCGAACGCTGAGTGGCGTCCATCATCCGGGCGGCCCGGACGTAGCCCGGGTCAACGCTCCGCACGCCGGCCACCACGTTGATCACCACCGGCGCAAGCGCGGTCACGAAGATCATGAAGATCGTCGCCCGTTCGCCGACGCCGAAAAGCAGCAGCGCGATGGGAATCCACGCCAAGCCCGGCACGAGCTGCAGCACGTGCACGACTGGCCGCGCGACGCGATCAAGCCCCCGCCACCAGCCCAGCGCCAACCCGAACGCCACGCCCGATACGGCAGCCATACCGAAGCCCATGCCCCAGCGAAGCAGACTGGTGCCCACATGCGTGTACAGCGAGTGGTCGAGCAGGCGCTTGCCCACCAGCAGGCGCCCGAGCTGCCCGACCGCCTCCTCGGGCGTAGGGAACGGCACGCCCTTTAGCTGGAACACCCACCGCGCCGTTATCTCCCAAGCCAGGTAGACGAGCACGACGGGCGCTGCGGCATAGGCGCCACGCTTCCAGCGCGCTTCCGTCGGCACTGCGGCCGCGGGCAACTGCTCGATGCCCGGTTCACCGACCGCCGAATCGTTGGCGGAACCACCCGTTGCATCCACGACACTCATTGGCTCGCTCTGGCCCGGGCGCCTTACGCGTCCGCAGCCTCGCCCGCCAAGAGCATCTCGACGGCCTCCAGGTACTGCGCCGCCTTGATCGGCTTCTCCAGGTAGGCGCAGTTGCCGAGCGTGGTCACCTTCTCGAAGTCGTCGCGCCCCAGGTCGTCGCGCGCGTGACCGGTCACGATGAGGACGGGAATGCCCCGCCACTCTCGCTTGGTCTTCAGCTTCTGGTGGAGCTTGTAGCCCGAGAGTTTGGGCATGACCAAGTCCAGCGAGATGAGGGCGGGCTTACTCTCCTCCAGCCGCTCCAGTGCCTCCTGGCCGTCGGCCGCGGTAACCACCTTGTAGCCCTCGTCTTCCAGGATGGCGGACATGTAGGCCCGCGCATCGGCCTCATCGTCCACGACCAGCACGGTTGTCTCTTCTGGCGTTGGCATGTCGGGACTCCTTTGCTCGAGGTCCGCCTTGTGTTCTCTACGAGTTCCCGGCTTCCTCTTGCAGCGGCGGTGGCAGCCGGTCGCGAGGCAAGGTCACCCGGAACAGCGAGCCGAGCCCGGGGCGCGACTCAACTTCGACGGTGCCGCCGTGCTGCTGGACGATCTTGCGCGTTGTCAGCAGGCCGAGGCCGGTTCCCTCGCCGCCCTTGGTGGTGAAGAAGCTGGTGAACACTTTCTGCTTCACGTCGTAGTCCATGCCGGCGCCGTCGTCGATGACCTCGAAAATAAGCGTGCCGTTCTCTTCCCGGACGCGCACGACCACGTGAGTCACGGGCTTGTCGCTCATCTGACAGGCGTCGATGGCGTTGGACACGAGGTTGGTCAGACAGGTGTGGATGCCATCGGGATCGAGCGCCGCCGGTCTGGTCTCCGCCGAGACCTCCAGAGCGAGCAGGACGCCGGACTGAGCCGCCGTCTCGCGGTAGAGGTCGACGATCTCCTGAGCCAGGGCATTCGGGGCAACGACCTTCGTCGCCGGCGGCCGGCCTTTGGCGAAGCTGAGGAAGTCCTTGACCAGGGAGGTGGTCTTGGTCAGGTTTCGCTCGACCATCTCCCAGCCTTCCTGCAGGCGCTTCTGGTCGTTCTTCTTTAGCCCGGAGCTAAGGTAGTACATGCCGCCCTCGAGCCCCATCAGCATGTTCTTGACGCTGTGGGCGAGACCGGCAACTGTCTGCCCGACGGCGGCAAGGCGCTCGGCCTCGAGCTTCTCCTTCTCGAGCTTCTTCACGGCCGTGATGTCGGTCGACATCTCGACGACGTACGGGATGCTGCCATCTTCGGCGACGATGGGCGCCACGTGCACGAAGTACGCGGTGAAGTTGCCCCGCGAGTCGGTACCGAACTCCTCGCTATGGCGGATCTCACCGTCGGCAAAGGTGAGCTTCGCCGGGCAGTCAGCGCACGGAACTTCCTTACCCTTGTACACGCGGAAGCACTTGCGGCCTACGCACTCGCCAAACGACAGCTCAAAAGCCGGGTTAGCCTGGACGATGCTCAGCTCGCGGTCGATGATCGCGATGCGCGACGGCACCTGCTGGAAGAGCTGTTCGTGGAGCCAGCGTTGGAGGGATTCAGTAGGCAAGGGCGTGTCCATTGGTGAGCGGTGCGTGGTGACTGGCGGGTGCCAGCAGCTTACTCGGTTCTGATCGCCGCTTCAACCTTCGAGAGGAACCGGGGGACGTTGATCGGCTTCTCGGCGTAGCCCTGCGGCTCGGGCACGCTCTCGTCGGCCACCAAGTCTCGGAAGCGGTACTCCTGCTCCGTGTTGACGCCGCTCACCAGAATGACGGGCACCTCACGGAGAGCCTCTTCGGCGCGCATTGCTCGGTAGAGGGACACTCCCGATCTGCCCGGCATCATGATGTCGAGGAGCACAATGTCCGGCCGCTCGTTGGCCGCAAGCGCGAGTCCTTCGTCACCGTCCTGGCAGGAGAGCACCTCATACCCCTCGTCCTCCAGCACTGCCACGAGGTACTTGAGCGAGTCAAGCTCATCGTCGATGACCAGTACTCTCTTCTTCATAGGGCGAACGCTCTCCCTCGGTTCAACGGGGTCGTTGGGGTGGGTCCTCCCCTTGCTGCCGGGGCCGGCACACACATACCGGCGGTAGTAGGCGCACGAGGAGCAGTCGTCATGACAGTGCAGGCGCTGGTGCCCGCCGTAGTTGCGCAGCTCGTGGCACCTGCGTGCCCGCGCGCGCCGCACCACGCACGTCTCGCAACCGCGGTTCGCCGCCGGGCGTCGCTCGGCCGTGAAGAAGTCCCAGCAGGGCAGCGGCGAGGGAGGCGACTCGCCGCGGTCGAGAGCCTCGACCGACATGCCGTGCCCAACCATGAACCGGCGGAGGTCGCCCCGGAAGATCCGGTACTGGCCCCCGGCCGTCCGCTGTGCCCGCAGCCCGCGTTGGCGGATCCAGTTCTGCACCGTCTCCTTGGAAACGCTGCAGTATCCCGCGACTTGACCGGTTGTCAGTGCTCGGGAACGGCGATCCGGCCGCTCTGCCGGCCCACTGCTCGCGCTCACGATCCTGGTTGCCGCATCCCTTTCTGTGGCTTGTGACAGGTGGCGCACTCGCCCAATCGCGGCTTGTCAACGCGGGCGGCTTCCTTGTCGTGGCAGGTCACGCAGAGGTCGTGCATCGCGTCGACGTAGCTGCGCGCCATATCGTTGAACGCCTGCTGTTTCGGCCCCGGCGCGTACGCGGGGTGGCACTGCTTCTCGCTGCACGCCTTGGCTGTTGACCTGTCACGAGTGGGCCGGTGGCACTTGTCGCAGGAAGCCGCGTCGCCGAGCTTCTTGAGGTGGAAGTCATGGTCGAAGATGCTGGAGGGCAGGTACATGTCGGCGTGGCATTCGCTGCATGAGGTGTTCTCATCTCTGGGCTTGCTGAGGTGGTGGCATTGCTTGCACGACTCGTCGCCACCCAGGCGCTTCATGTGGTCGCGATGGTCGAACGCCACAGACTGCTTCGCGCGATTCCCGTCAATATTCAGCACCTTCCCGCCGCGCGCATGGAACACCGGCGTCCGGGGGACGCGGTACCCATGCAGGGCGCTGGGCCAGAGCGCCGCCACGGCAATGGCTGCCGCCCCGATCATGCCGAGGGCGCGCCCGGTATCGAAGCGCGGGAGGTGCGGATCGACGCTGACGTGCGTCTGCGGGTCAAACGCCGGCTTGGCGTACGGATCGGCCGCCTTGGCGTCCAACTGCGGGCCGCCTTCCATCACCTTGAAGTGCTCGACGCAGAACATGAACACCAGGGCCGCCGCCGAAACGATCCCCATGCTGACGGCGAACTCGATCCAGGTGGGCACGTAGGAGAGCCCCTCGGGCCGGGTCTGGACGAAGATACTTGTTGACAGGCGGTTGAGAATGACCCCGCAGACCACCAACACGGCCGCTGTTCCCACCCCCCACGGGTTGCTGCGCAGCCGTTTGGACGACAGCAGCGCCGCCGGAATCACCGCGAGAATCAGCAACTCAAGCATGAACAGGCCGCTCTGCCAATTCCCCTTGAAGGCTGTAGCCAGGCTGCCCCGAACTGCCAGGTCGCCCAACCGCAGCGCCGCGTACAGCCAGAGCACCACGGCTCCGGCCTTGCCGAGCCCTGCCAGCATGTCTGTGTCCGGCCGGTGGTCGTACAGCGCGCCGGACGTTAGCGACTCGACAGTCACCATCGCCAGCCCGACTCCCACGGCGGACAGGAAGAACAGCACCGGTAGCAGCGGGCTGTACCAGAGCGGATACAGCCGCTCAGGCATGAGCAGGAACAGGGAGCCCAACGACGACTGGTGCAGCGTCGACAAGGTGATCGCGGCGATGACCAGCGGCAGCATGAGCCTTCTCAACAGCCCGCCGATTGCCTGGAAGAACGGATGGGCGAAGAACGGGTGCTCCAGCGCGACGGGAATGAACTCCATCGCCAGCACCGAGAAATAGAGCATCACGCACCAGGCGACCTCAAACAGCGCCGAGTGGTGCTGCCACCGGATCATGGGGAAGTAGATGTGCCACGGAAGCCCGAGATCGAACAGCAGCCCGACGATGACGGCGCCATAGCCGAGGAACGCCGTCAGGACTGCCGGGCGCGCGACGGAATGGTACTTCTCCAAGTGGAAGATGTGCACCGCGCCCGCAATAACGAACCCGCCGGCCGCCAAGGCAACGCCTGCCATGACGTCAAACCCGATCCACAGCCCCCACGGGGTCGCGTCGTTGAGGCCGGTGGTGGCGCCGAGTCCGTTGCGGAAGCGCACGATCGCCGCCACCAGGCCGATGATGGACAGCGCCCAAAGGATGTTCTTCACCGCGGCGCGCTTACTCATCGCTGCCTGTCGCCTCCTGTTCGCCGGCGGGAGCTTCCCGCCGCTGCCGTTCCTCGTCTGCGACCTTCATCCTGCGCCCGATCACGAAGTTCGTGCCGAGCATCAACCCGGCGACGCCCAGCGCCACCCCCGGCACTTTGCCGAGCGCTCGCCAAGTCAGTTCGGGCAGGGCGTCGTCCTTCAGCTTGCCGCCAATCGCGAGAAAGTCCAGCGGGACCGGCGAGAGGTAGAGCACCGAGGTTCCGCCAAACTCCTCGTGGTCGCCGTACACACGATTCACGTACTTGCCGGGACTTGCCGCCAGTCGCGCCTTGGCTTCGGCCAGCAGGTCGTCGCGGTCGCCGAAAATGGTGGCCTTCTCAGGGCAGGCTTCGACACACGCCGGCAGCTTGCCGTCCCTGACTCGTTCGTAGCAAAGAATGCACTTGCGCACGTAGGGCACGGCCGTGTCCCACTGGTACCGGGGGATGCCGTAGGGGCAGGCCATCATGCAGTAGCGGCAGCCTATGCAGACTTTGTTGTCGTACACCACCGGGCCTTCGGGCGTCTTCTGCATGGCCGCCACGAGGCAAGCCGACACGCAGGCGGGCTCGACGCAGTGCCGGCATTGCTTGCGGACGTAGTGCGCGCCCGGCCGCTCGACGATGCTCGTCCAACGCTCCGCGGACAACCCATCGGCCGCCGTCTTGTCCGAGGGCACGTACGGCTTCAGACCGTACGTCTTCGTGCACGCTTCCACGCATTTGCGGCAGCCGATACAGCGAGTGACATCGGTGAGGATGGCTGCTTTCATATGACTCGCTCCTCGGTCCCTGTCAGAGTCTTCAGCACGTCTCGACCAGCCTGCGGTCGGAAGTGCCACGCGATCTCGGAGCTGAGCCGGATCACCGGGAAGAGCACGCAGTGCGTCAGCTTGGTGAACGGCATCAGGAAAAACACCGCAGCGGCGCACAGCACGTGCACGAACATGGTCCCGTAGTACGAGAAGGGGTTCCACGAGCGCGACGCCAGGGCACCCGCGGCTACGGCCGCGATCAGCAGGAGCATCAGCGCGTAGTCCATGGCGCGACTCAACTGCCTGGTCTCGAGCGTGAACAGCCGCATCCCAAGCAACCCCAGCCCCGAGACGAGGGTGATGACCGCAACCACGTCCGAGGCAGGGCGCGGCAGTGTCGGCCAGCCGAGCCCGACATTGCCCTTGAGCAGGGCGAGGTGCTCAGTCAGGAACAGCGCCCCGACGAGAAGCGCCAGGTGGAACACGAAGGATCCCACGCTGTAGAGCACGCGCCGCCGATGCAGCTTGAAGAAGGGGAACGCCCAACCCAGCGTGCGCAGGAGGACGTCTCGGTAGGGGATTGCCTTGTCCTGCGCGTGCCGGACTGCGTCGGCCATTCCCCAAACGGCGACGACAAAATGCCGCAACAGCCCGACGATCCCCACGACCAGGGCCAGCCGAAGCACCGGGCCTCTCGCGAACTCGTACCACTGTTCCAACCTGCAACCTCCCAGGACGTGCTGTTGCTGCCCGAAGGGCCGGCGACGGCCCCCACGATCGGGGGCCGTCGCCGCTTGTCCCCGCAGCGGCCACGCTGCCAAACTCGTTCGGCTACTTCAGCCGAATCGCGCGCATGACCAAGTCGTGCAGTCCCATCATCTCGATGGGGATCTCATGCGCGTCGATGATCTCGCGAATCTGCTTCTTGCAGTTGGCGCACGGCGCGATCACGATGTCGGCGCCGCTCGCCCGGAGCTGCTCGGCCTTCCGTCGGCCGCCGACAGTCATTCGGTAAGGGTTCATCTCGTCGATGGAGACGGAGCCGCCGCCGCCACCGCAGCAGTAGTTCGCCTTGCCGCCGTCGGACATCTCAACGTAGTTCTTGCAGAACGACTTCAGGATCTCCCGGGGCTGCTCCACGATCCAGCCGGATCGGGCGATGTTGCACGGGTCGTGGTAGGTGATCCTCTCGGTCACGGCATCGGGGTCGAAGTCGAGCTTCCCGTCACGCAGTGCCTGATGCGTCAACTCTATGATGTTGACGACCGGGGGCGGATTGTCGCCGCCGAATGTCGGCATGAACGCCTTCGCCGTCCGCGAAGCGTGCCCGCACTCGCCGATCAGCATCTTCTTCCCGCCCAGCCGCCGAATCTCCGCCGCTGCCTGTCCCAACACCTCGCCAAGGACCCAGTCGCTGTAGAACAGGCCGTAGTTGATCCCGTCGAAGTTGCCGGTGCCAATGGTCCAGCTTGTGCCGGCGGCGTGCATCACGGCAGCAATCCCCATGAGCGTATCGGCTTCCATGAGGTAGTCGCTGACTGGCGCGAAAAAGACGTACTCGGCGCCCTCGACATCGACCGGGAACTTCACTGCGACACCGGTCGCTTCCTCCAACTCCTCCTCGAGGAACTCCAGTGAGTTGAGCATCGCTTTCACTGGAACGGCCGACGTGTTGTGCGTCTTGCCCTGCAGTTGCTCGCGGACGCTCACCTTCAGCGCCTTCGGGATGATCCCGATCTCGCTCAGTACCCACCGGCCGAGGTGAGTGATAAGCCCGTGGTCGAGACCCAACGGACACTCAAGGGAACAGCGACGACACGCCGTGCATTTCCAGAGCGATTCCGCGAGTTCGTCCAGCTTCTCCTCGGTCAGCCCCGGGTCGTTCCACAGCCTTGCCCGCAGCGACCCGTTCCAGGTGAAGTGCCGGCGGTAGACGTCCAACAGCAGCTTGCTGCGGTGGCAGGGGATGTCCTCCGGGTCACCGCTGAACTGGTAGACCTGGCACATCGTGGCACAGCGCCCGCACTGGGCGGCCGTCCGCGCGTACAGGTCCATCACGAACCGGTAGTTGCTGTGCCGCAGGATGGCCGCAAAGGCGTCGAGAAACGCCTGGACGCGAGGACCCGCTGGGGGGGTCTCGACGTAGTAGAGCGGCTCCCTATCGGGCTTCTTCTCAATGGCCACTTCTGCCACCGCCATCATTCACTCCTCACCGCCGCTGCATTGACTGAGGCGAACGGTTCCTCGCGACGTCAACTCGCTTCGCTCTGCGTCGCCCCGCTCTGCGACTGGAAGTACGCGCATTCGGCGCACTCTTCGGCGCAGTGGACTTTGCCATGTTCGACATGCTGTCGTAGTTCATGACACCGGAGCGCCTCGCAGCGGTGCACGACGCAAGATTCGCACTGCGCCACATGCAGGCTGTGCTCCGGGAACGGCGCAAAGAACTCCCAACAGCGGAAGCGTTGCTCGCCACAGAGATCCTTGTCAAGTTCTGCCACCGACATGCCGCACTGGATCATGAAAGCCCGCAGTTCCTCCGCGCGGACGCGGTACTGCCCGCCGCCGGTTCGCTGGGCAGGAAGCCCCCGGTCCTGAATCCAATTCTGGATCGTCTGCGGCGACACGAGACAGTAGTGCGCAACCTCGCCCGTGCTGAGCGCAGCGATTGGCGTTCTATCTCGTTTTGGTTCTTTTGGCACTTCCGCCGTCCTATGCACTCATGTTGCCACCCGCACGCCCGAGGGGGTGCCGTGGCAAACTCGCGGCTCTGGAAGGGCGATTCCCCCACTCGCCGCCCGACTCCCTGGCCCTGGACCGATTCCCTGGCACCGCGCTCTCGGTGCTACCGGACTGAGTCTGCGGTCCGCACCCAGCCCACGGTCTCTTCCACCTCGGGCACCCGCCCCGCACACTTCACGTTACCGGCGACGACCACACCGGGCGTGAGCATGACACACCGGGCGATCTCCGTGAGCGCCTCCACTTTGCGAACCTCTGCCGGCACTCCGGCACGCTGCACAGCTTCCTTCGCCCGCTCGAACGTCTTGCGGCAGTTGGCACAACCGGGTCCCAGAACCAGTACTTCCATGGGTCTGACGGTCCTTCTGGAATAGGGCTTCCCCTGTCCGGCTACCCCTTGGTCGCCAGCCGCTGGTATCCCCACTTCTCCCAGATTCCCTGCGCTTCGTCACTGGTCAGGAAGTCCAGGAACCGGCGCCCAAGTTCTTGCTGCGAGGACCCCTTCACCAGGACGGCCGCACACGCAACGGGGCGGCACCCCTCGGCCGGCATGACGGCCAACAGGTGGGTCGTCTTCGCATGCCCGAAGGTGTAGCAGGAGCTGTAGGTTACACAAGCCTCGGCGCCCGTGTTCTGCTCGACCAGTGCCGTGGCGTACTTCGGGATCGGTTTGGTGAGGATCTTCCCCTTGATCTTGTCCCACAGTCCCAAGTGCTTCATTCCGGCCACGAAGGCGGCTCCAGCCGAGTTGAACTTCGGGGCGGGAATCGCGATGACTTTGACTTCGGGCTTCGCCAAGTCGTTGAGCGACGTGAGGTTCAGCGGGTTGCCTTTGACCACCAGCACCGACACCGTGGTCACCGCACACTCCCGCAGGCTGCCGACGACCAGCCGCCCGCGCTTGCGCAGCGTCTCCAGCTCCCGGATGCCGATGGAGAGGAAGAGGTCCGGGCTGGACTCCTTGGCCGCAACCTGGTCGACAACCTCGTCAACGAGTCCTGCGTCACCCACCACGGTGACGCCCGCATTGCTCCGCTCGAAGGCGGCCTTGAGATCGCCGAAGACCTTGCCCAACACGTGGGGCAGCGAGACCACGAGCTTCGCAGTCGCCCCAGCCTCCGGCCCTCCCTCGGCGCGCGCGATGCAGACCGGGATCAGCAGCGCCGAGAGGGTAAGTCCTGCTGCGATAAGGTGTGTGCAAATCATGTCTTGCCTCCAGTTTGCGAGGGGCTCTACGACCCTGCCCTGGAGAGCGGTCATTTGAAGCACTTGGACTCGTCGAGCCGGGTGAAGCCCGATTCGGGGCGCCAGAACCTCGACGTTCTCGACCTGCTTGGCGACCTCGATGTCGGGGTACTTCACCTTGAACGCCTGGATGATCTTCACCGAAGGCGGGTTGAAGGCGCAGGGCACGAATAGTTCGAGGGTCCCGCTCACCGAAGGCGCCGCCTTCCCGGACGCGGTCTCCGACTTGGGCGTCGCCGTCTCCGCTCGGTCGCCCGGAGCCACAGTCGCCGTCTCAGTGGGCGCCGACTCCTTGCCGCAGCCGGCCAGCGCTGCCAACACCATCACCATCACCAAGCCCAAACTTGTCAATCCGCGCAGCATACGCAGGTCCTGCCTCTTCAGGTACTTGCTCTGTGCCGCCAACCGGCAGGGCGCTGCCCACCTACAAATCCGGCAGCATGCAGGGGCAGACGTAGTCGCCCAGGTACAGGCCGAAGAGCCAACTGGTCAGTGCGACCAGCAGCACCAGTAGCCCCACGTAGGCAGACAGGCGGCGGTTCCCCAGCACCTTCCGCACGATGATCATCCCGGGCAAGCTCAGGCCGGGCGCGAGCAACAGAACCGCCAGAGCGGGCCCGACATGCATGCCCAGCCGTAGAAATGTCTTCACGAACGGCACTTCGCTGAGAATCGGGAAGTTGGGGTATGCAGTTGACTCTCGTGCGCTTCGTGTGTGCGCTCGACGGCCGCCCCGAAGGGGCAGAACGAGAATAGCCCAATGGCTTCAGCCTTGGGACAGCCCGGCGACAAGAGGAGCCGCAGTCCTGAAAGGACGACTGACGCCGTTCGCCTGCAGTATCAGCAGTCCTTTCAGGACTCTACGTTGATTGGTACCGAGTGGTCCCAAGGCTGAAGCCATTGGGCTATTCTCAATCGTCCCGTTGGGACTGAGCGATGCCGTAGCGAGAGTCAACTGCATACCCCCATTGTCAATTTCGGCTGCGGCTGTGCCGCCCTGGGAGACGAAGATGAAGTGTGTCATGTGCCGCACCGGGGAGCTGGAACGAACCCCTGTTGAGGAGGAAGTTCGTGTCGGAAACGAGGTGCTGCTCACGCCGATTGAAGCCCTGGTGCGCGACGGCTGCGGGGAACGCTATTATGATCGCGCCACCATGAAGTACCTGGAGCGTGTCGTCGAAGAAGCGGTAGAGCGCCGCGACACGTTCCGCCCGGTGGGGCAGGTATTCGCGGTGGCGGCCTAGCGGAGGGACGGCAGGGAGATTTCAAGAAGGGGAGAGAAGGGGAAGGGCCGGAAGGGCGGCCCGTAGGAGGCACCGAGCGACTCAGTAGGAGCCTTCGGGCGGCATGTAGGGAACGCTCGGAGACGGGGTGGGTCGTTGGGGCGAGTAGGGAGACTGCTCCGGGGGGCCAAGCAGATCCGTCGGTTGGTGTGTAGGGGCGATTCGTAAGCGGGAAGGGAATCGGCCGCACCAGGTCGCACACCGAGCGCGACCTGGAAGAACGCACAGGAATCGTTCATGCCCGCCCTCCGGGTTGGGCACCACACCGGGTGAGTACGCAGCGACCAGTTCACCACCGGTCTTCAAATCTGCAATCTGCAATCTCAAATCTGCATTCACATAGGAGACGACACCGTGGCAAGCAAACCAAAACGCACCATTGAGGAACGGCTGACGAGCGCGCACATCGCCGTCAGCAACGCGACGGCGGACCCCGAGATCCAGACCCTGCTGGCGCAGTACGGCTATGGGGCGGAGAAGATGGCGGAAGGGCGCGGGCTGTACGAAGCAGCGCTGCAGGGCGTCAACGACCAGACCGCAGCGGAAGACGCCCAACAGCAAGCCACGGCGGCCGCGGTGGCAGCCGAGCAGAAGGCGCGCGATGCATACCAGGCGCTGGCGCAGGTCGCTCGAGCGGTCTTCGCCAGAGACCGCTCCCCGCTGGCGACGCTGGGCCTGACGGGCGCGATGCCGCGCCCCGCAGCCGGCTTCCTCAGCGCCAGCTACGCCCTCTTCGACAACGCCGTGCGCGTCGCCTCGATCCGGATGGCGCTGGCTGAGTACGGGTACGACGAAGCCAGGCTGGAGGGCGAACGCGCACTCATCGAGGCGTATGACCGAGCGCGGCAGGCGCAGGAGGCGGCGAAGGCGGCGGTCCAGCAAGCCACCGGCAAGCAGGATGTCGCTTTGCAGGCGCTGGGCGAATGGCTGTCGCAGTTCCTGAAGATCGCCAGAGTAGCTCTGCGCGGCAAACCGGACCTGCTCGAGAAGCTCGGGATCAGACCCCCTGGGGCGAGAACGTCCGGCAAGGGCCCTGGCGGGAAGAAGGCCGCTGGTGGCGCGGAGCCCGCGAAGACCGACGCCGCCTGAGCCCGCCGACGGTGGTTCGTGGCGGGTGCCGGGCACATGCCTGCCTGTGACCGGGATGCCGATTCTGGCGATGGTCGCCCCTGCCGTTCGGTCCAGCCGCTCTGAGCACGAGAGCCGTGCCTGGCAGTCGTGTCGCACGTGTCCTCCCTGCCGCGCGCCGGGAGAGCAAGCGCTGGGAGCGCGTTAGACAATTCGCGATACTGCCCTGCGAGTGGATTCCTCTGGGTCGAGCACCCCGAAGCGAGTGGCCTGTCGCTGCGTGCGTTAGCAGCCCGTTGAAGAACTCGATTCGCGCCGCTTTCCCGACGGGAAAGCACGTGCACGTGGCTGCTGCGAAGGCCCGTTGAGCGCGAATCGAGTTCTTCAACTCGCTCGGCGAGGGTCTCCCGACCCCGCCGCACTGCCGACCGATAGGTCTCCAGCATCGTCTTGAGACCTCCGGTCAGGCGTTCCGGGGCGGTCAGAGACCTGCCCCGAGCGAAGTTCTTCAACGGGCTGCTAGGCCATCAGGCGTGAAGGTCCGCGATGCAATCAACCGACTTCAGGAAGACGGGTGGTACCTCGACCGGGTCAAGGGGAGCCAGAGCAGGGCAATCGCATGAGATCGGGAGAGCGCATGGCCTTCGCCCTGAAAGGGCAGTTTGAGAGTAGCCCAGTGGCTTCAGCCCTGGGACCACCCCGCCGCGAAGAGCCGCAAAGTCCTGGAAGGACGACTGAAGGGGTGAATCAGCCGTCCCTTCGGGACTTCGGGAGGTCTGCGCGCCCCAGGTCCCAGGGCTGAAGCCTCGAACCCCTGGGGTTCGAGGGGCTACTCTCATTTGGTCCTTTCAGGACCCGAATCTGCCCAGCACAATCTCATGCGATTGCCCTGGGCGCCATAGGCGGTTCAGGCATCCCACGAAGCCCGGTCAGGTCACTGTTCCCGGCCATCCGTCGGACGACTTGGCGCCCGGCACGCTCAACAGCATCCGGTTGCAGGCCGGACTGAGAGCGTGTTTGGAAACGCGGAATCCGGGGAGGGCGAGGCTCCCGCCGAGCCGCCAAACCGTATAGAATCGGCTCAGCGGGAGCTTCGCCCTCCCAGTCTTCGCCCTGAAGAGGCGCTTTCCAAACACGCTCTGAAAGGAAGACGGTGATGAAGGAGTACGCTGTCGTCTACGAATGGGCCGGCCGCAATTGGTCTGCCTACTCCCCCGACGTGCCAGGCTGCGTGGCGACTGGCAAGACCCGGCAAGCCGTGGAGCGCAACTTCAGGGAGGCCCTGGAGTTCCATCTGGAAGGGCTTCGTCTTCATGGCGATCCACCCCCGCAGCCAAGGGCCGAGTTCGGTCGCGTGGCCGTTGGCGCATAGCACTCTCAGGGCAACGGGGAGGAGTCCGGCTCTCCGTACCTGGCGTTGTCGGTGCCGCCGTCCGGTGGTGTTTTACCATAGGGCCGCGGCGGGAGACGCGTGCAACCGGATGGCGTCGCTCGCTCCGGCCGTGCCCGCGGACTGTCCGAGGTCGTAGAATGGGTGGAAGACAACTGGCAGCAGACCCGCCGGCAGCCGCTGGAGTATCAGCACCGCCGCTGACGGAACGAGTCGTGATTGGCGAATGATGAAAGGAAGTGAGAGGGCACCGATGGAGCTGCACTATGCTCTGCACGTTTCGAGGGAGTCCCGCGGCTATCAAGCGGCAGTCTTGGGCCATCCCGCCATCAGCGGGCATGGCTCGACGCGCGACGCTGCCATCCGGGGTGGCCCAAGGCGCGCTCCGCGAAGCGCCGGCGAACGGGGAGATTGTGTCTGTATCGGTGAACATTCTCGATCCGAACCCCTGGCTGGAATACGCCGGGAGGTGGCGCGACATGCCCGAGGACGAATGGGCCCTCTACCAGCAGGCCATAGAGGATTACCGCCAAGAACTGGCGGAGGACGAGGCGGTTGTCTGAGCCGTTGCGGATCCTGGACACGGACCATGTCAGGCATGTGGATCACTGGCGGACACTGTTCGAGGAAGTCGGTCATACCGGCGACTACTACTGGTTCATTGCCGAGTAGGGAGGTGGCAGTTCGTGTTCACTGTCTACCGTATGCGGGCTGACGAGCTCGACAACCGGTTCCTGGAGAGTGTGAAAGCTGCATTTCGTGACGAGCAGGTTGAGATCGCGGTGTCATCCGCAGACGAGACCGAGTACCTGCTGTCTTCGCCGAGGAATCGCGAGCGACTGCTCCGGGCTGTCGCCGATGTGGAAGCCGACCGCAACGTCGTGGTGCCGGACCAAAGCGTGTTCCGATGAGGACGGTGGCTTTTCACGGCGACGCATTCGAGGACTTCACGCAGTGGCACAAGACGACCCGAAGGTGTTCGAACGCATTGTGCGGATCATCCGGGACTGTCTGCGAGATCCGTTCCAAGGGCATCGGCAAACCGGAGCCACTCAGGAATCAACTGCGGGGGTACTGGTCGCGGCGGATCAATGACCAGCACCGCTTGGTCTACAAAGTGACCGATGTCGCCATACACACGCGTGACGTTCCCGCGAACTGGTGCAGACCTCCGCGTTCGGGGAGGTGAATGGCGAAAATGCCTGCCCGTGAACAACGAGTCGAGACGGCAGAAGACCGCATCGAGGACCTGGGTGAGTTCCTGGCCCAGCTTGCCCGGCAGGTGGCGACGGTCAATGCCTCGACCAGGCGGTTAGAGCGGTCCACCATGGCGTTGGACCGAACCATCGTCGAAATCAGGACCGAAGGAGAGAAGGACCGGAAGCAGTGGAACAAGCGCTGGGGCGAGTTGGCGAACAAACAGGGCACGCTGGTGGAGGACATCGTGGCGCCCAGCCTGCGGCGCCTGGCGGCAGAGGAGCTGGGGTGCGGCCCCGTGGAGTTCTCCGCAGCCCGGGTCGAGCAGCGACAACCGGGCGACCGGAGTAAGCGCCGTGAGAGGAATCTGCTTCGTTCTTGCTGGAATTGTACTCATTGACTCGGCCGGCCACTCTTCGGGTACGTTCCAATGGATCGCTCGAAACCCATCGACATCAGCCTCCACGCGTCGGAGAAGATGGGTGATCGCGGCGCCTCTGAGGAGGAAGTCAGAGCCGCCGTACGCACTGGGAATGAAGAGCCCGCTCGCAAGGGACGCTCCCGTTTCCGCAAGAGCTTTTGCTTCAACGCTCAGTGGCGTGGACGCCACTACGCAGTCAAGCAGGTCGCGCCCGTGGTAGCCGAGGAACGCGACCGCTTGGTTGTCGTCACCGTGTACACGTACTATTTCTGAAGGAGCCGATACGCCGCCATGAGAATCAGATACGATCCCGAGGTGGATGCGCTGAGCATCCGCTTGGTAGAGGGACCCGTTCAGTCTCAGGTCATCCAGCTCACCGACCAGGTTGCCGTGGACATTGGTGCCGATGAACGCATCGTCGCGTTGGAGATACTGGACGCCAGCGAGGTGCTTCCAGGCTTTCGAGACCAGGGCGTCAGCCTGGAGAACCTCTCACCTTGTGTCCGGTGCCAGCAGATCCAGAAGCCGGAACTTAGCGCCGTGACCGCGTAATGCCCAGGACTGACCTGGCCCCCGCGGAGGCAAGGCGTTCGGTCTTCCCGGAGAAGCGAAAGCGTCAGCGTCGAGCGCCACTTCACCGACCGATACCCAGGCTTCGATCCACCCGGGCCGTGCCTTCAATATTTAATCTTGCCGATGACCGGGGAGGGGAGAAAGGGAAGGCGAGTTCGGAACGACAAGGTCGAAACGAGAAGGGCGGACTACGGCCAACGGACCACAGGACCACGGACCGGAAGGGCAAGGTCGAAGCGAGAGACGGGCGGACAGGATGAACAGGATGGTCAGGATTGGGAAGGGCGAGAGCGGAAGGGCAAGCTGGAAGTGCGAAACGACAAGGTCGGAACTCGAGTGGTGTGCTACACTCATTACCTGACACTTGGACCCGGGGCGGTGAATTGCACTCATGCTTGCACTTGACGAACGAGTCACGAACGTAGAAGAACGTGTCGAGGACTTGGGCGAGTTCCTGGCCCAGCTTGCCCGGCAGGTGGCGACGGTCAATGCCTCGACCAGGCGGCTAGAGCAGTCCGCCAGAGAGTTCGAGAGATCCGCAAAGTCGCGCGAAGAAGCCGCGAAGGCTCTGGAGCGGTCGTCTCTCGCCTTGGAGCGATCCATTGACAGGCTGAGCCACCAGGCGGAGCAGGACCGGCAGCGGAGTGACGAGGAGCGCAGACAGGACCTTCAGCGGTGGGAAGAGGAGCGCAAACAGGACCGGCAGCGGAGTGACGAGGAGCGCAAACAGGACCGGCAGCAGTGGAACAAGCGCTGGGGTGAATTGGCCAACAAACAGGGCACATTAGTCGAGGACATTGTGGCGCCCAGCCTGCGGCGCCTGGCGGCAGAGGTGTTGGCCTGCGGCCCGGAGCAGTTTTCCGCGCCGCGCGTCCGTCAGCAGCAACCGGGCGACCGGAGCAAGCGACGGGAGTTCGACTTCCTGTACGTGGGCCGAGACGCCGTCCTGCTCAACGAGACCAAGTCCACCGCGAAGCCCGAGTACGCCAAGGACTTCGTCGAGTTCTTGCGCAGCGGCGAATT
>Ga0210015_1002152_pt1 | contig 18799 bp, 17 predicted proteins | sample CryGeymeta201522_FD_185471 | JGI IMG/M metagenome (GOLD analysis project Ga0210015, IMG submission 185471) | Groundwater microbial communities from Crystal Geyser aquifers in Utah, USA - Crystal Geyser metaG 2015-22 (SPAdes) (version 2) | ecosystem: Environmental > Aquatic > Deep subsurface >... | reverse complement strand
AAACTACTACGCCAATGAATTACAGTCGGACGAGATAGATTAAGAGTTCTTGCTATGACACTATTAGATTTTCCTTTAGATGCCATTAAGATTATTTTTGCCCTTAATACTACTTTTTGTGGCAAGGTCCTGGATCTTTCTCTTCTTTCCAATTCTTGCCACTGGTCATTGGAAAGAACTATTTTTGAGAGTAATGTTTTCATACTCTCTTTATAATATATTTAATTTAGATTGTCAAGTTATTTCGGTTACAAGACACTAGTAATAAAGATCTTTTTGTCTTTTATCACAACAAATCCAAATTTTTTAAGCGGATTTATCGACTGTCTACCCCTCATCGCAGGGTCTTTATAATTTTTAGCATTAAAAATTTCTTCGGCTTGTTCAAAAGAAATTTCTTTTTTTTGATCGTCGATCAAGTCAATTTGCTCTTGAGATAAACCATTATAAAATTGACTTTTTCCATAGCCATAAACCCTATCTTTAATCAAAAGAATTTGATATTTCCTTTGATTTTCTGAATTCCACTTATAATTTTCAAGTTGCTTCGAAACAATTAAGAAGTTTCTTAATCTTTCAGGATTTCTAACCGTTGTTGTAATTGACCAAGGTTTTTTCATAATTTCACCTTACTTTACAATAATAAATTCGTTCAGCGTTTCCATCGCTATTACTTTTTCCTGCGGTAAAAGCCCTATAATCTTTTTCAAAAATTTCAACTTTTCCTTTACTTTCTAATATTCGTAAAATATCATTATCACTTATTCTCGCATTTGAACGCCCATCTTTTGAATCACCAGTATTATTATAGGACAATAAAATATGTTTACAATCTGCATTTCTAATTAAATCTTCAAATACCTGTGTTGCATTTTTAAGACAATAGAAACTTTTAATATGTGAACGATCCATTTTTTTTGCCACCCCTTTAACATTTGGCTTTTTCCATTCAGCTAAATTTTCTAATAAGTGATAAGCATCTGAATATTGGCGTGAATTATAGGGTGGATCAATATACAAAACATCGCAAGTAATTTTTCTAATCAGAATATTTGCATCTTCTTTGTAAATTTCGTTATTTCCATTATTTAAGTAGTCGACATCAGGGATTAAAAGTTTTAATGGTTGCAACATGTCTAAAGCTTTACGAAAAGCATCGTAATGACCGACCGTATTTGCAACTTTATCAACCGCATAAATTAAAGAACAGATTAAAATATTTTTTTCTTCTTCTGTTTCCGCAATCTTTTCGATTTCTTCACGAATAGCCCCGATTTTTCTAGCGTTTTCTAGAGAGAAATAAGTATTTCCAAAACACTCTGAAAAATAATTATCTCGATCAGTTTTTAAATTATTAAGAATATCAATTTTATCCGCTATTTTTTTAACATTCGAACTTGCACCAAGAAATGACTTTAAACAAACATAATTACTAAAAAGAAAATCATTAGAAATAATTTTTATTTCTGGTTTATTAAATCTTTCACCAACAACACCAGTGCCAGCGAAAATATCACAAAATGATTTTATCCCATTGCATTTTTCTGTAACAATATCTTCAATAAAACCAAGCAATTTGTATTTATTTCCTAAATATCTTCTGTTTTGCAATTGGAAAGTATTATCTTTAACTTTTGGAAAATGGAAATAAGATTTTTCAATTTTTTGAATATTTACCTCATAGAGAGGTTTTTTTATCTCAAACAAATCAAATAAGGTTTCCTGTATTCCGTCTGCAATATAATCAAAGCCTTTGTTTGAATCCTTTATCTTGTCATAAAAACTGTAATAATTCTCTTCGGAGATGATAATAAAATCAATAACAGGTATTCCCATTATTTCCCCTGCCTGCACGATTTTTTTGACAATTTGATGATCTTTTCCGCTCGGCAAAGAGTTTCCTGAAGGGTGATTATGAATCAAGATTATGCTTGCTGCATGTAATTCAGTTGCTGGATAAAAAATTTCTCTTGGGTGAATAAGTGCTTTATCAAGCAGTCCAATACTAATGACTTCTTTTTTTATTAAAGCATTCCTCGCGTTGAGATATATACAAATAAGATATTCCTTTTTTTTGTCTCTTAAATCATAAGAAAGAGAAAGTACGTCTTTTGCATTTTTAATAATAATTTCATTGCCTTTTTCTTCTTCATAAAATCTTTTTACTAAAGAAATTGCAGAGATGATTTGTAAGGCTTTAGCTTGCCCAATTCCTGAAATTTCTAATAAATCATCAACAGTAATATTTAAAAAATTCTTGCCAAATTTTTTGATAATATGTTCTGAAAGCTGTTTTACATTTTTACCTTTTATGCCACTACCTAAAAGGATAGCCAAAAGATCACTTTTTGAAAGCGCATCGGCTCCTTTTTGGAGAAAGCGCTCTCTTGGGCGATCGATCTTTGGAATATCTTTAATTTTTACCATAATTTGTACCCAAATTAAATAGAATTATTGTATTCTAATTCCCCTTTATAATAAATAAAAAACAAATTCATTCCCATTTTAAAAAGCCTATCAAAATTCCTTATTATAAGAAAAATATTTTTTGAATTGCGTATAACTTAAAATAACCAAACTACTTCGTTTATACTACCATATCGGCATGTGGGTCAGTGGACGGTTATTTGTCACACTTCAAGGATATATATTTACCTTATTGAATCGCCCCCAGCGGTCAAAAATATCAATATCTTCAAACTTTTCTATATCCTAATATTAATTCAACAAAAGTTTTATAAAATCCTTCTTTTTTGTGAAAATTTTTAGTTTATCATTCTTGGTTTATAGTTTATAAATAATAAAAGGGGGAAGAAAAGTTTGTATATTTAAATTTTAATAGGATTGGTGTTCTGTTCGACTGATGATTTCATCCTGCAAGGTCTTGCTGAGGTTATTAAAATAATCACTATAACCTGCTACTCGCACAATAAGATTTCGGTATTCTTCAGGTTCTTTTTGAGCGGCCCTTAGAGTATCTGCACTTACTACATTAAATTGGATATGATGCCCACCTAATTTAAAGTAAGCCCTAATCAGGTGAGCAAGGTTATTTATTCCTTCCTCTCCTTCCAGTAATTGAGGGGTAAACTTTTGATTTAGAAGGGTCCCTCCGGTTTTTACCTGGTCCATCTTGGCGGCTGATTTGATCACTGCTGTAGGCCCCAAACGATCTGCCCCCTGTACTGGTGAAATTCCTTCTGAGACAGGTGCTCCGGCCTTTCTTCCATCAAGGGTAGCTCCCGCTACTGAACCAAAATAGATATGACAGGTAGTAGGAAGCATATTTATTCTATAAACCCCATCCTTGGTATTTTTTCTTCCATTTACTTCCTGGTAAAAAGCATTAAATACCAACTTCATAATATCATCGGCATAATCATCATCATTCCCGTATTGGGGGGTCTTATTTAAAAATAATTGACGTATTTCTTCATGACCAACAAAATTATCTTTTAATACTTCTTTTAATTTTTTCATATTTATATTTTTCTGGTCAAAGATATGGTATTTAATTGCTGATAGACCGTCAGTAATGGTGCCAATTCCTACGCCCTGAAGGTAATCGGTATTATAGCGAGCACCACCAGCATTATAATCCTTCCCTTTTTCAATACAATCACTAATTATTATGGAGAGGAATGGGGCGGGCATATAGATAGCATACAATCTTTCAATGATATTATTTCCCCTAATCTTTATATCTATAAAATGATGAAGTTGATTTTTGAAAGCCTGAAATAATTCTGCAAAAGAATTTAATTGGGTTGGTTCGCAATTTTCTATCCCTATTTTCTTACCAGTCCGAGGGTCAATGCCGTTATTTAAAGTTATCTCCAGCACTTTTACTAAATTAAAATAACCGGTTAAGATGTAACTTTCTTTGCCAAAGGCACCGGTCTCCACACAACCACTGGTTCCCCCACAGCGGGCATCTTCTATGGATTTACCCTGTCTTAACATCTCCTGGATAACCTCATCAGCGTTAAATACTGAAGGTTGTCCCCAACCCTTTCGGATTATTTCGCCAGCTCGTCTTAAAAATCTATCCGGACTCTTCTGGCTCAACTGAATATTAGTGCTGGGTTGTAATAATCTCATTTCATCGATTACCTCGAGTAGCAGATAGGTTAAGTCATTTACCCCATCAGAGCCATCTATCTTTAATCCGCCATTATTAATATTAGCAAAATCGGTATAGGTCCCACTTTCGGCTAAAGTTACTCCTACTTTGGGTGGTGCTGGTTGATTATTGAATTTTATCCAGAAGCACTCTAAAAGTTCCTTTGCCTTTTCTTCAGTCAAGGTCCCCTCTTCTAATCCCTTTTTATAAAAGGGGTATAGATGCTGGTCTAATCTGCCTGGATTGAATGAATCCCAGGTATTAAGTTCGGTAATAACCCCTACATGAACCAACCAATACATTTGCAAAGCTTCCCAAAAGTTTCGGGGTGAGTTAGCTGGAACATGAGAACAAACCTCGGCGATTTTTAATAGCTCCTTCTTTCTTGGGGAATTTTTTTCACTCTTGGCCATCTCTAAAGCTTTATCAGTATAACGTTTAGCAAACCTGATTATAGCCTTGGCGCAGATAAGCATAGCCTTTAATTCTTCTTGTTTTGGATAGGATTCAACATCATTTAAATAATCAAGGTTCTGCAGACTCTTTTTAATATCTTTCTGGAAATCTAAAAATCCTTTATGATAGATCTTATCATCGGCTACCGTATGCCCAGGGGCTCTCTGTTCCATAAATTCGGTAAAAATACCTGCTTCATAACAGTCCTTCCATTGCCGGGTCATCTCTTTAAATATCTGACTGCGCATCGACCTGTTTTCCCAATAAGGGATAATCTTCTCTTCTTGAATTTTTTTATCTTCTTCACTCACCTTAAAGGCAATCTTTTCACGGTCATTTATTAAATTAAAATCTTCCATACTATGACAGCATAATTCTGGAAAAGTAGGAGTAGCTTTGGGAGCCTCCCCCCGCTCTCCCATAATAAGCTCCCCTTCAGCGATAGAGATAACTTTATTTTCCAGCACCTGTTTAAAGGTTAAAGCCCGAAGTACCGGAGAAGAAACTGTTCCGGCATATTTCTGATAGGCTTCAGTTACTAAACTTGCTCGCTCAATAGAAATATAAGGTTGAGTATCTAAACTTTCCTGTCTTAATTTTTCCACTCTCTTATTCATATAAATTAACCTCTTAATTTTACATTCAGATTAAACTTCTTTAAAATCATTGCAGACCCCATTCTCTTTAAAACTAAAATAGCCATTTCCACCGATTATAATATGGTCCAATAAAACAATGTCCACAGTTCTGAGGGCAGCTTTTATAGCCTTTGTTATACTATAATCATCCTCTGATGGCTTTAAGGATTCTCCCGGATGATTGTGTGAAATAATAACGCCTGTGGCATGATGGTATAATGCCCGTTCAACAATTTTTCTGGGATATACTACCGATTTATTAACCGTTCCTTTCTGTATAGTTTCAATTGCCAGCAAACGGTTCCTGCTGTTTAAGAACATAACTTTAAACTCTTCGTCAGCTAATCCTTTCAAAGAAGCTTTTAGATAATCATAGACAACATCTGGTGAAGAAACTAAATCTTTTTTATAGAGCCCTTTCTCAAGGTAAATTATTGCAATATCCTTTAAAAAATTGAGAAACAAGGCACTATGTTCGGAAATGCCACCAACTTTTTCCAGCTCTTTCCTATCAGCATCCAATACACTATTGAGTGTTTTGAATTCAGACAACAACTGCTTTGCAATAGGCTTGGTGTCTTTTCTGAGAATGGTAAATGATAAAGCAAATTCCAACACCTCGTAATCAAGCCACCCTTTTATCCCACTGCTCTTGTACTTTGCCTTTATTCTCTTGCGATGCCCAAGATAATCTGCTTTTAAAGCTTTACTCACCTATCTACCTTTAGCCTTTCACTGTATTTCTCCCAATCTGGCAAGAAAGAAAACATCAGACTTTTAAATAATTTACCATGATTAGGGACTTTCATGTGCAGCAGTTCATGAACAATTACGTAATCACAAAGTTCTCTCTCCATTTCAAGAAGTTCCGTATTAAATGTTAATCTCCCATTTTGCGATAATGACGCCCATTTGTTTTTCATAGAACGCAAATGTATCTCTTTCGGCTCAACATCCAGTTTCTCTGCCCATTTAAAAACATTAGATTTAAACTTTCCTGCCTCAGTCGACTGGTCCAGACATTTTCTATTTTTACTTAAAAGCATTGGCATCTTATCTTCTTTCCAGTTTCAAAATCTTTTCAACAAGTTCAACAGCCTTTGTTTTATTTACTTCTCTTAGCAATATCTTATACAACTGTGTGGTTAGCTCTCTCTTCTCCTTGCTGTTTAATTTCCAGTTGGGATAAGTCTCAAATATACCATTAATCGTTACTGCTAGTGTATCTGGTTTTGAAATTCCATTTCTCTTAAACAACCAGAAAATCGTGAAAGTATTAACATCAAAATTCTTTTCAATCTGCTCCCTGCGTGCCTGAATAATCTCTCTGATAATTTCTTCCAATCTTTTCAAAGCCTCAAGAGTCGTAACGCGTCTGTCGTCATATAGTTCAATAATGGCCTGTGCCTTTTCACCTATGGAAATCAAATATGGCTGGATATCCTGATTATCATCAATGAACTTAAGAATGCTCTTCCTTAGATTGATTATCTTAACATTATCTGACTTATCGCTTTTCTTTAATGCCTCAAGGGTGTCTTCTTTTATCTCATAAATCGGAAGTGTGGAGGAAATGTCTGTTGTATAAACATGCTTTTTAACCAGGTCAGAGGTCTTCCGCATCAACTCCTTATCCAGAAGAATCCTTCTGGCAAAGGCATTTCTGATAATGCTGTAAAGATAGGAAATTCTCCAGTAATCATTTATATAATCCCTTAAAAATTTATCCGGTGAAATAATCTCATAAAGCATCTCAAGCTGCTTAAAGAACCTGTAGAACTCTTCTCTCTTGTCTTTATCACTGAAATATTCAATCGTTCTTTCAACTGTTTTATCATCAAATCTACGTCCTATCAATTCAAGATATGGCCTGGCTTTATCTTTCATCAGGTTTTCAAAGGTTGATTTCAATATGTCTATGTTCCTGATAACACTTGCCACAACATCTGAATCAAAAGCCAATGCTTTTTCAAGTCGTTCGAATATGCCGACAAAGTCAAGCACAAATCCAGCAGACTTCTTTAAACCATCTTCATCCTCATAAGGTCTGTTTACCCTGGCAATTGCCTGTAAAAGAGTATGGTCTTTCATGGGTTTATCCAGATATATGCAATAAAGAATAGGAACATCATAACCGGTCAGCAATTTATCAGTAACTATCAGTATTTTTGGCATCTTTGTCTTGTTTGGGAAAATCTTGCCCTTTAATTCCCGCTCTTTATATTCGCTTAAATAATGCTCTTTTAGGAATGGTCCGTCATTCTGAGCCTGACTATAAACAACTATGGAATATTCAGAAGGAAGATGTTTATCCAGTTCTTTTTTATACAAAGCACACGCTTCCCTGTCTACCGCAACCAGAAATGCCTTATAGCCCATAGGTTCAACATTTTCCTGGTAATGTCTGGCCACAAATTCAGCAACCTTTTTAACACGGTCTTTTGATTTCAGAAAATTCTTCAGGTTTACTGCCTTATCCAGTAGTTTATTTAATTCTTCAACGTCGCTCACCCCTTCCTTTTCCATCAATTCAAAGAACTCCTTTTCAAGCATTTCTTTAGGCACTCTTATCTCGCTTGGGGCAAGTGTATAGTGTAAAGGAACTGTTGTCCCGTCTTCGATTGATTCAGCAATGGAATACTTATCCAGGTAGCCTTTATCATCCTCTTTGCCGAATATCTTGAAAGTTCCCTTGCCATAAAGTATTTTGTCAATTGGTGTTCCGGTAAAACCAAAATAAGTAGCATTCGGGAGAGCTGCCATAAGATAATTCCCCAAATCCCCGCCTGTGGTTCTGTGTGCTTCATCAACAAGCACAAAAATATTGTCTCTTTTATTGATGTCTTTTGGCATGCCTTCAAATTTGTGAATCATTGAAACTATAAGCCCCCGGTAATCTGAGGAAAGAAGGTCTCTTAATCCTTTTTTGGAATTTGCAATCCTCATGCTTTTACCTTCTTTAAAACCATAGGCATCAAGATTTCCGAAGAGCTGACTTTCTAATTCATTCCTGTCAACAAGCATAATAATTGTCGGCTTTTCAAATTTCGGCTGCTGTAAAATCTTCTCTGCTGCCACAATCATCGTAAATGTCTTTCCAGCTCCCTGTGCATGCCATATAAGCCCTGTCTTCTTTTCCTCCTCCAGAGCTCTATCAACTATTTTCTGAACTGCTCTGATCTGGTGCTGACGCATAATTATCTTGGATAATACGTCATTTTTCCGGAAGAAGATAATATAATCCTTTATAATCTGCAATATACGATCCTTATCAAAGAAAGTCTTGACCTTCTTCTCAAAATTTCTTTTTTCAACATCCTTCCAGTTAAAGAGCCCTTTCCTGTCCAGATTCCAGGTTACCCCGTAATAAAAATCAAGTAAATGGGTAACATTAAATATCTGATTTGTAGTCAGCATTTCGGGTGTTTCTCTATGATATCTTCTTATCTGAGCAATTCCTTCCTCAATTCCTTCCCGCTTGTTGGCATTTTTTGTCTCTGCAATTATGATGGGAATGCCATTTATCAGGAATATAACATCTCCTCTACTAGTAAATTTGCCATTGGTGTATTGCCATTCATCTGTTACGTGAAACTGGTTGTTGTTGTTGATATTTCCAAAATCAATAAATCTTATATTTAACTCACGTTTATCCTTCTCATAGTAAATAGATTTCTCACCTTTAAGATATTGCAGAATTTCCTGATTACCTTCTATTGAGTTCTTTACATTTTCCAGCCGTTTTATGATTTCATTCGCTTTTTCGTTGTTAATAATCCCCTCACTACCGTCATTGCGAGGCGAAGCCGAAGCAATCTCTTTATTTAATTTCATCAACTGTTCTTTAAGGATATTGTAAAAAAATAATCCTGCCTCGCCTTGTCTTAGGACTACAGCTTCATCTCTGGTTAGATAAGTCCATCCGATTTGCCTGGCATATTTAATCAACGGTTCCTGGACTATTTTTCGTTCAAACATTTTAATTAACCTCAAAATCAAAATCTTTTACTCTAACTTTACCGGTCATCAACTGGTTAAGCATGGTTCTGAATAAAGCTTGAAGGGATTGTTTTTTGGATTCGGCTTGGGAAATTTTTGCATCCAAACTGATAAAAATTCCAGAAATTTCCACCTGTTCCGCATATCTTGGAAAAGGAATTTTTAAATTCTCTAAAACGTTTTTTGGAACTCTTTGCCTTCCAGTACTACCCTCCATCTTTCCAGCTATTTCATTTCTTATATCAGGCTTCTTTAGATAATAATGTAGGAAATTTATATTACTTTCTCCCTCTCTATTATGAATCGGCCAAACTTCTGTTGTTGCATAGACAAACTCGAACGGTATGTTATCTACAATTCCTTGTTTGCCGTTTTCGAAAGAAGGAGTAATTTTCGCAACAATTAAATCACCTTTTAAAACAAATGTTCCGCTACTAATCTTTTCCTTTAAATCATATTTATCTACAATTCTTTGTTGTTCTGAAATGTATTCCATTGGAATAAAAGGTATTTTCTTGTGCTGTTTTATATCAAATTTATTATGCTTCTTCTTAAAATTATAAACTTCAGCCACTCTTTCCACATCCCAGCTCTTTGGCATCAAACCAATTTCAGTTTCTTTTTGTTCTTCGCCATGTAAGCCTTCAGTGAAAAGTTTATTCATGAGCGATTTTTTTAGCTCTCTTGTTGTTTCAATTATTCTATCCTGTTGTTCAATTGCCTGCTGGATTTTTAAGAGGACAAAGGCGATTTTCTGTTGTTCTTGTATTGAGAAAAAAGGAATTTTTATGTGCAGTATTGCCTTGCTTGAATGCTTAATTGTTACTCCTGTTGTATATTTTTCAATAGTTTTTTGTACATAGATTGTTTGCAATACATAATAAACGTAGTCTGAAAATAAATCCTTGTTTATAATTACTACTTTACGTATTCCTGATGAATATGCACCTTCTAAGCCTTGCTTAACTATCCCCGGGCTACCATCAAAAGTAATTAAAATATCTTTCTTTTTGCATAGTTTTAATTTTTTTGAAGTTGTATAAGTCTTATCATCTCGGCTACCTGAGATATCAACTACTCTTAAAAATCTTACCCCCTTCTTATCTTTATTATAATTTTCACTTCCTGGCTCAGTGCCTCTTTCAAATTGAATATATTTATCAACATTAACAACTTCCCAATCTTCAGGGATCAGTCCGATTCCAGTTTTTTTAAATCCGTTTTCTATTACTGCTTTGGTTTTCATTCTTCCTTTAAGAATCCTCTTTGTGTGATTTTTTTCATTACCTCGTTAAGTTCTCTGTCTGTCTTCTGTCTCTCCTCTTCAAGTTCTGCCAGCTCAACAAGTATCTCATCAATATCCCGATATTCCTCTTCCTTACCATTACCAACATATCTTGAGGGGCTTAAATTATAATCGTTCTTCTCAGCTTCTTCGTTAGTGATTATTTTTGTAAATTTATCTATGCTCTTCCAATCATGAAATACCTTGGCTATTTTTTCAATCTTATCATCTGGTATGAAATTCTTAGGCCTGCCTTTTTCAAACTCTAAAGAGGCATTTATCAACATAATCCTGTTTTTTCTTTCCTTGGGCTTATTTTTGTTCAGTATTAAGATAATTCCTGGTGCAGTTGTGTTGTAAAAGAGATTTTCGGGCAAAAGCAAAACTGCCTCTATCCAGTCATTATCGACAAATTTCTGCCTGATATTTTTCTCACGATTGCTTCCCTGGTTTCCTGAACCTCTTGCCACAGAACCGGTATCCAGAACAATTGCTGCCTTGCCATTATCATTTAAAGAGGCAAACATGTGTTGAACCCAGCCCCAGTCAGCAGAACTTGCAGGCGGATAACCTCCTTCAAAGCGGCTGAAGGTATCGCTTTCGTAAAAACTGGTATCATAGCCATCCTGATTCCACATAGGATTGGCTACAACCAAATCAAATGTTTTTAATATACTTCCTTCAAGAAATTTCGGGTTGCGTAGGGTATCACCTATTGCAATGTCTCCCTCCATATCGTGAATAATCATATTCATCTTTGCCATTGCATAAGTAACAGGATTCTGTTCTTGTCCGTAAAGTCTCAAAGGCTTTGAAATCTTCTTCTCTTTTTCCTTAAGGGCAAGCTGGGATTTAACAAGTAATCCTCCCGAACCACAGGCCGGGTCATAAACCTCCTGCCCCTGTTCAGGATCTAATATGTAGGCCATAATCCACCCAACTTCTTTGGGAGTGTAAAACTCTCCTGCACTCTGTCCCTGCCCTTCTGCAAACTTGCGAAGCAAATATTCGTATGCCCTTCCAAGAATATCAGGCTCAGCATCTTTTAAACCAAGCCTATGCCTGCTGATAATCTCTATCATATTACTTAACTTACCATCATCTATTATTCTCTGCCCGCTTACAGTGGCATTAAAATCAACTATGTCAATTACCCCCTGTAATTTTGGGTTTTCTTTTGCTATCGCACGAATTGCATCCGTCAATTTCTCTCCGATTTTGGTTGTCTGCTTTCTTATTTCCGACCAGACTGCCTGTTTTGGAATAAATAATCTCACCAGACTATGGTCTTTTGAGACAATCTCCAATGCGGTTTTCCCATCACCAAATTCCTCAGAAAGCCTTTTAATCTCATCCTCAAAAACATCAGAGAGTCTTTTCATAAAAACCAAAGGTAAAATATAATCCTTAAATTTCGGAGCATCCACGGCCCCCCGAATACTACAAGCAGCATTCCATAACCATGTTTCAAGAGTTTTTATGTCTAACATATATCAACCAATCTCCTTAAAATTTAATAACTTTTCTATGATCTCTTCTCTGAACAATTCTTGTCCCATCTGATACAAAGTTACTTTTCTTCTCATCTAACTCCAATGAGCCATTATATTCCTCAACTTTTGGATAAACCTTAAAGATTTTTTAATTCTGGGGTAACCTTTTAATTTTTAGAATATGGTATTGACTCATAAAGACCGATTTTTTTATAGCAGCGCTTCCCAAATCCTCGGGCTTGTTGCGCTACATACTATTTCCAAACCTTCAACTGTTCAAATTTCACTTTAAATTTCTTAAAGAATTTCTCAATCTTTTCCTTTTGCTCATAAGGGATCATTACACAACCTGCAGAAAGTTTCTGGCCGCCTATCTCTTGCAATAAACCTTTATACTTGTATCCTTTTCTGGTCTGTTCGTAAAGTTGTCTGTTAAATCGCACCTTATCTTTCTGAGGTAAGCTGCTTATCTGAAAAGAGTAAATCAGATAAGGTTTTTGTTGCAGTAATATAGCAGACGGTATGTCGGATGGTTCTCTCAGGTAGAGAATCTTCCCCTCCTGAAAGATGTTCTGCAGTAAACCCGTATCTGTTTTCTGCAATTCAACTATGGTTCTTATGGTTGGCTGGATATTTCTGCCTATTTCAGATTCAAGCTCTATTACTTTATCGTGTATCTCTTTCTGGGTCTTATCTTCGGTGGTAAGTATAAACAAATCAAGGTCTGATCTTGAAGTAAATTCTCCTCTGGCAAGACCGCCATAAAGGATAATAGATTTTACATCCTCAATTTTGGAAAGTTCTTTGGCTATCTTTTTAAGTATTCTCTTCATAAATCTTCACTTCAAATCTTTTTTCATCCTTTCGCCTTTCGTTACTGTAACGAATTATAGCTGTTTTGTCAAGTTTTTCGTTATTGTAACGAAGCGGATAGATTATTTTAAAAAATATCTCTCGATCACTAATCAGTTCGAGGTCTTCCAGGGTGTACAGCATAATTCGGGAAAAGCATGAGTTACCTGGAATATTAACCTCTTAATTTTACATTCAGATTAAACTTCTTTAAAATCCCGGATATCTCGGATAATTTTTCTTCCGAAGGAGGTGGTGTGGTTGCTAACTTATAAGTCCTTCCCAATCTTCTGTATTTATCTATGCCTATATAGTGATAAGGGAAAAGATTCACCTGAGCTATCTTTAAGGAAGATAAAAATTCTCCCGTTTCCTTGATATTTTGATCATCATCATTTAGGCCAGGAATAACCGGAAAACGAACCAAGATATTATGGTGTACCGAGGAGAGGTTCTTTAAATTTTCTAAAATGATCTCATTAGATACCCCGGTATATTTGTGGTGTTTTTTGCTATCCATTATTTTAAGGTCGTACAAAAATAAATCTACTTTGGGGCTTATTTTATTTAAAATTTCCCAGGAAATATATCCGGAGGTATCGACTGCAGTGTGAATCTTCTTTTCTCTGCAACCATTAAGGAGCCCCCCTAAAAATTCAGATTGTCCCAAGGGTTCCCCACCGGAGAAGGTCACTCCCCCGCCAGATTCTTCATAAAATACCAGATCTTTTTCTATTTCTTTTATTACCTCTTCGATGGTTAGTTTTTCCCCTATCATTTCTCGGGCTAGAGCCGGGCATTTTTCTATACACTTTCCGCAAAGAATACATTTCTCTTTTTCAGTAACCGGAATACCATTTTTTATCTGAATAGCATCGGAAAGACAAATCGTAGAACATGCTCCGCAACCTATACATCTATCTCCCCAAAATATCATTTCCTGCTCGCTTAACTGGCTTTCCGGATTTTGACACCACCAGCAACTAAGCGGACATCCTTTTAAAAAAACGGTAGTCCGAATTCCTGGTCCATCATGAATCGAATATCTTTGAATATTAAAAATTATTCCGGTAGTCATGGGTATTTATCCTTACTCATCATAAATGGGTTATCTATAAATAAATAATAATCAGGTAGACCATTTTACTTTATCACAATTATTTCTTTTGTAAAATGATTTATTACTTCAGGCCCATCTGCTCCAATTACGACGATATCTTCAATTCTCATACCAAATTTATTTTGCATATAGATACCTGGTTCTATACTAAATGCCATTCCTCTTTCTAGTACTTGTTTGTTTCCAGTCTTTATATAGGGTGCTTCATGAACACTAATACCAATACCGTGACCGGTTCTATTAAGAAAATATTGGCCATAACCTTCGCTTTTAATTATATCTCTTGATGCTTTATCCACATCTTCTGCTTTCACTCCTTGTTTTGCTGTCTCTTCTCCTGCTTTATTTGCCCTTAGAATAATATCATAGACCTTTTTTTCTTCATCAGTTATTCCACCTACAAATACGGTTCTGGAAATATCAGAGCAATAACTTTTATATTTACAACCTAAATCTAAAATAATTATATCTTTTTCTTGAATTACTCTTGAATCCTCACAATAATGTGGCATCGAACTATTAGGGCCTGAAGCAATAATAGGTTCAAAGGATAATCCATCAGCTCCTTTTTGCATAAATAGCTCTTCTATCTTTTTCTTAATATCTCCCTCTGTTATACCAGGGGATATATAATCAATGATTTCACCCATAACTTCATCAGCTAATTTTGCGGCTTTTCTTAATTTTTCTATTTCACTCTCATCTTTTATAACTCTAAGCATTTCTAAAATATTGTGTCCATTAATAAATTTAGCATTTATTTTTTCTTGAATATCTATCAAATTTATCGCTGCAATACCATTGTTGACACCGATATTCTTACCCGCCAATTTATAGCGGTTAATCGCAATCACAACTGTATTAACAAATCCTTCATGATCTCCCCATTTATAAATATCGGTATCATTATCAAGCCTATCCCTAATTTCCTCATAGGTAATTTCTGGTGAAATATAGAAATATCTTTTATCTGATAATAGAAATAGTGCTTGAAATCTTTCATCAGGCTGTGGTGAATAGTTCATTAAAAATTCTAAATCAGCTGAAGGACCAATCATCATAGCATCAACATTATTTTTAACCATTATCTCACCAAGCTTATTACCATATTTTTTATTTAGCATTTTAATTCTCCTTCAATTTATTTTTTATATTTTTTTTGATCATCGAAGAGACCGAAGCACATGCCCAACAATTTCCTAAATTACGCAAGATACTCAGAATAGAGGGTAAGGACACCATAATGATACCATCTACCGCTTAAAAGATAAAGATTTAAATCTTAAGAGCTTTTTGCTTTGTAAGATATTTTTTGGTTTTTAGTCACTGATTAAGCCTGCTCAAGAGGTAAATTACAACAGGTCTATATGAAGTAATGACCTATTTTTTATTGATTTAATTATTTTCCTTAATTTACCCTAATAATGGGCGCACTTCTCCCCTTGTCCACATTTTAATGTGGATCTCTTCGCGAAAAAGTTATCCTTAAGGTGGATAATGGTTCAGGCAGCTGCCACCAGACTTCGCATTTTCTCTTCTTGTTTTTCTTTAATTCGCCCTACAGCCATGGCCAGCATGACACCTAGCGCCAATCCACACCTTATTTTCATCTTGTTCATTCCCCGGATGGTGTGCAGTTCAAAGCCGAAGGAGACGTCTAACCGGCTGTTCACTCGTTCTACACTAGTGCGTTTATTATACTCCTTTTTCCACTTGTAACTTGCCCGATCAATCGGCGTGAAGATTCTTCGATCTTCCGCCAGCGGGATGCGAAGCCCTTGCGCCACCGGACATAGCGCTTGGCCCTGGCAGATGATTCCGTACTGCCTGGCCGGACATAATTTCTTTAAGGTGTTGCGGTCTTTTTCAAATCCCCCATTGGCCATTTCTCGTCGAGTATTTGTTTTTAGGCAATAGCAGTAAACGTTGCCTTTATAGCTATAAGTTACATTGGTTTTCCCGCTAAGCAAGTGCGTTTCTTCTCCGTCTTTCCACATGTTGCGTAGGTCGATCACCGGTTTGATTTGATACTGATCCCAACACTTCTCGATCAGTTTTGTATCATCATAGCCTTTGTCGGCGGTCCAGGTTTCTGCTATCCGCAAAATCTCCGGCTGCTTCTCTTCCATCTGTTCAAGTAAGGCGTGCCCTTCTCTAGTGTCTTAAGGCCTGAGGCTTTGGTGACTTTATAAGCTACTGGCAATTCATATGTGGTATCCACGACTAAATGCAGTTTGTAGCCAAACCACTTCACCATCTTTTCTAAAGAGGCTGCCATCTTTGTTCTGTCCCCGGTATTCTTTTTTCCCGTAATTGGCATCCGTATCCCGCCTGCCATCCGTTGTCTTTTTTCCATTCTTCCGCCTGGCAAAAGAGGGGATGGCTTTGCTGTCTACGGCCAGGTGCTTGCCGAAGTCAGGCAATAGTTTCCGCATCTGCTTAACCAGCTTTTCGAAAATATTATCCACTTCTTCGGTATGTTTTAATATCTTTTTCAAAAATCGCGTATACACCCATGCCGGGGGTACCTGGTTAAAAAAACCGCACATCTCTCGTAATTGTCCGTTGCGAGCTAATTCCCGACGCAGTTTTTCTATAGTTTCGTGTTGGAAGACTATTCCTGCCAATAGGGAATTCCACATGGCTCGCACCGGATAATCATCCCGACCTTTATAGCGCTCTTGTTCCAGCTGTCTCATAAGTTCTTCGTCCGGCATATATTCCAGCACGAGACGCAGCCGTTTTAAATCACCTAATTCTTCGATCTCTTTCCAGCCAAAAATGCGGAGTTGTGGTATAATAGCCATACACCTGTCTGCGTGCAACGCACAGGCAGAGGTGAACCTCCTTGGTTTAATGTGTTGTTTGCTGCTACTATTTTACCATGGAAATGCTCACCTGTTTTTTCTTTTTTCCCTCTTGGGGTGGATTTTTCACTAACTCCTGATTTCTGCCCCCTAAAACCGTATTTTTCGTTTTATTATGGGGTAAAATCTTTTTTTGTGTTCCTTCCAACGCTTGTGCGGCCTGGCTTTCCGAACATCGCAAAAAGCTCTCTTAAAGACAGTAACTATATCTCGAAATACCTTTTCTTAATAGGGTAAGATTCTAAGGAGAAATTAAAGAGAAATTTAATATTAGGCTTATAATAAATTTTCCAAATAAGTTGAAAGTTTTTTATTGTTGATTATCATCACTGATTTGTTGTTGTCTAAATTAAAAGGTGTAAATTGGTTTATTGTAAATTCTGTGCCACCAAGTGTTCTATATACAGTTACTTCTTCTGTTATTTTATTATAGGCTACAGGAAGATATGCATCTGTTCCACTCTTACTAATAACTATTGGGACAATATCATCTTAAAGCATTCTTTGTATTTCAAGAATGGAAAGGTATTTGATTTCTGCTTTTAAGTTTAGGTCGCTTCTGCCATTGATGTAGTTTACTAAATCTTGAGAATTAGCGCCAGTACCTAAAAATATTGCATCAGCCAATTCTTGCTGAGTCAGAACTTTCTGGGATGATTCATAATTAGTGACAATAACCCCTTTTGAAATTAAGCAGTAATGTTCTCCTTGTTCAGTTTCGTAATAAGGAGCAATAGCGGTTACTTTATGGCTGTCGGCAATTTCACCATGCTCAGATGGTGGTGGGGGTGGTGACTCTGGAATTACTCCGCTGCAAGAGGTGAGGGTGAAGAGGATGATGAGAATTAAGAATAGATTCAGGAATAGTTTTTTCAATTTGGTTATCTCCTTTTCTCTGTTTTTTGGTAATAGGTAGAAAGGTAGGAATATTTTCCAAGAATTAACCACTAAAATTTATCTTTTTAAGTATATATTCCCTTATTTTTAAAAAGGAATAAGATAATATTAATTTTTAATCATAATATCTTGTTCCTTTTTTCTTTTGCTATTATGCTAGGTTTGCTTTTTTTTATTTCAGCGCGTTTAAAAACTCCTCTATGGTCAGCCCAGCTCGAGTAATAAGTGATCTTAGAGTCCCTCTTGCAACCTCATGGTGATCAGGAATAGACAAGGTAGCAATATGCCCTTCCTTCACAAGAATAATGTGACTTCCCCGTTGCCTTGCTACATCCCATCCTAGACGAATAAACACTTTAACAACTTCACGCCCACTTAAAAGTGGAATCTTCTGCATTAGACCAATACCTCTACTTCACGCATACTTACAGTGAGTGGCATACCCTTTTCAGAACGAACTTCAAGACATTGTTTTATTGCGTCTTTGATATTTATCATTGCATCCTGCTCAGTCTTACCCTGACTTATACATCCTGGAATAGATGGACATTCTATCACAAACATTCCATCTTCATCTCGATCAATGGTTACAATAAACTTCATTGCCTATACCCCCTTTGTCATCTTTCTCTAAAAAATACTCCAAGGCCTGTTTTTATAAATTTCATGACATTTTTAATTGGTAAATTTATTATATCACAAAATTAAAATATAGATAATCCATTTAAATAATTACAATAATGGATTCCCATTGGAGACAAGGGGTGTTCCAAAATACTATCACTATCTTAAATCAGCGGGATCGGCTTTTGGGAGGTGCAGAAAGAATTATCCGGAAGGAAGTAAGGCTTTCGGAAAATCGAATAGAGATAAAAATACAATAAAAATAGGGTAAACTAAAGAAGACGATTTTCTTTATAATTTACCCTTTTTATTTTGTAATCCCGACTTTGACAGTTTCTCCCCCTTTTCCCACTTTTTGTAGTCCAAAACCCGCATAAAATCAAGAAATGTTATTTTTATCCCCAAATATCATAGTGAAAACTTTTTTATTATATCTATTATTTTA
>Ga0210015_1002131_pt1 | contig 18917 bp, 26 predicted proteins | sample CryGeymeta201522_FD_185471 | JGI IMG/M metagenome (GOLD analysis project Ga0210015, IMG submission 185471) | Groundwater microbial communities from Crystal Geyser aquifers in Utah, USA - Crystal Geyser metaG 2015-22 (SPAdes) (version 2) | ecosystem: Environmental > Aquatic > Deep subsurface >... | reverse complement strand
AAACTACCCCCGAAAGACTAAATAACTCTTCAATTTCTTCTTCTTCTTCTGGAATCACTTCTTCTTTAACAGGCATTTCCCCTTTTTGAATAAGATTCCAGCCGATAATCCCGCCAAAAATTAAAACGATAACCACCGCTAAAATTATAATTTGATTTTTCTTCACCCCGTTAGAAGTCTGTCGTTATATGGCTGGAATAGCCAATTTCAGACAGCTTCATTATGTTTTATTGATAACCCCGTTTGTCTAGCACAGAAAAATTTTATTAAAATTTTTCTGCCAAGGACTTCTAACGGGGTTCATAGGGTTTTTTAATTATAACATTTTTAATTATAACATAAAATAATATAAAGTTGACAAAATTGTAAAAAGGGATATAATTAATCCAGTTTCAACTTTTCACAATTAGTTAGGGAAAGAAAATCTGGAAAGGAGGTCTAGACAGAAGTGAAAAGAATAAGTATCTTTCTGATTCTCTTGATGGTCTTGCTGAGCGTTTTAGTAAGCTGTGGCCAATCAAAGAAAGAAGCTCCAATTAAGCCTGAGCCGACAGTTGAATCCCTGCCCGCCTCGATTGAGACGCCGACTTTTGATCCAAGCATGGTTGGTAAATGGCAATTCATCGGACCGATTATAGAGGGTAAAACTCTCTATGTTAGGAATCTTGTCGCTACTGAAGAGAATGGGAAAACCATTCTTTATGTAGGAACCGGCGAACCAGGTCGAATCCTTAAATGGTCGGAAGCTACCTCTTCTTGGTCTGATATTGGATATAAACTACCGGGATTTGGCTGGGTAGGTGCTTTGGCAGTTGACCCTACCGATCCCAAAACTGTTTATGCTGGATTAGGAGCGCCGATGCGGTTAGCCAAGAGCACTGATGGGGGAGAAAACTGGAGCCTAATTGACTACCGACACTCAGAACCTCGAAGTCTCGCCATTAGTAATCAAAATCCTCAAGTAGTTTATTTGGGGACCCAGGACGGACTTTTGAAATCAGCTGATGGCGGAGAAACCTGGAAGCTGCTGGATAATGGTATCCCCACTAACTTCTTGTTTTGGACAGTAGCCGTTGATCCTGATGATGACTCCTTTATTATGGCTGGAGGAGAGCCAGTCAGGGCCAGTACTAAGGTAAATTGGGAATTCGGAACGTTTTATTGTTCCCAAAATAATGGAGAGTCCTGGGAAGAAGTCAGAGATGAACGCGACACGGCCGAAGCACCGATTTGGACGAGGCGGGGACCAATTTATACAATAATAGATATAGAATTTGGTCCCGAAAATGACATTTACGTAACAAACGAAGGTGGTACTCTTTTTTTCACCCGAGATAGAAAAACATGGGAGTCTCTGCTTCCTGATGCCAGGCACTTCTGGGAAATAGAGATTGATCCCACTGACCCTCGAATTCTCTATGCGGCCGGAACGAAAGGTGTCTACAAATCCATTGACGGAGGCAAAAGTTGGCAGGATATCAGCGAGGGATTAGGAGCAGAAAGAACAGGAGATCTCACCACAAGTAAAGATGGTAGTTTCCTGTATGTGGTTTGCTATATTCCCAATCCTGCCAGAGAGCGAGAGCCCGGCGCTCTTCAATTCATCTCAGCTGGAGTCTGGCGATTAAGATTGAAGTAACCAAGGTGCTACTGAAGAAGCCCTGCGAGTAAAGCAGGGCTTCTTATCTTTTAATTAACGTGAAAGTTCCGGGGTCGATTTCTGCTCTCTCTCCCCTTTTTAGTTCGCCTGATAAAATTGCCTGAGCTAAAATATTTTCAATTTTGTCTTGAATAACTCTTCGCATTTCTCTGGCACCGAATTTGGGGTCATAACCCAGTTCAACAATTTTTTCTTTGAGAGATTGAGTAATAATAAATTCGATATCTTTTTGGGCTAAATTCTTCTTCATTTTTTGAAGAAGAAGTTCCGCCACATCTAAAAGATTTTCTTTGCTCAGGGGACGAAAAACAATTACCGCATCAAATCTATTGATAAATTCTGGCCGAAAGATTGCTTTTTCAAAAAGATAATCCAAAAGTTTTTCTTTAACTCCCAGCCACTCAGCTTTTTCCTTAATCGCTGCTAAAATTATTTGATAACCGGCATTAGAGGTGGCAATGATTATTGAATTTTTAAAATCAACTTTTCTACCCAAGCCATCAGTTAAATGACCTTCATCGAAAACCTGCAAAAATAAATTTAAAATATTTGGATGGGATTTTTCAATTTCATCTAAGAGTATTAAAGAAAAAGGATTCTCTCTGACTTTGGTGGTCAATAATCCTTCTTCGCCAAGAGAGCCAATTAGCCTTGGAATATCTGAAACCGCTTGAAATTCCGACATATCAAGTCGAATCATCCTCTCTTCGGAACCAAAATAAATTTCAGCCAAAGCTTTTGAAGTTTCGGTTTTCCCTACCCCGGTTGGTCCCAAAAACAAAAAGCAACCCATTGGTCCCTTTCTAATTGTTACTTCCGCCCTGGCCCTTCTCATGGCGGCTGAAACTTCTTTTACCGCCTCTTCTTGATTAATAATTCTTTGATGGATTAAATTTTCTAAATTTAATAAAATCTCCCTTTCTTTGATTTCAATTTCGCCAACCGGAATCCGGGTTTTTTCAGTAACAATTTTAGCCACATGTTTTGGTAATAATATTTTATCCTTTGTTCGAAGAGATAAATCTCTTCTCCCGCCTCGCCCCACCGTTGTGGGGCTCGGCGTTTGAGTTAAATAAACCATCACTTCATCTAACAAATTGATTGCTTTTTCTGGAAAAGGAGTTGCCGGCAAATACTTTGAACAGTAAACAATAATATCTCGAAGAGCAGGATAAGAAATAAATTTTTTATATTTGTATTCTAAAAGCAAAGCCAAATCTTCCAAAAGCATCAATGTCTCTCTTTCTGAAATTTCTGAGACCTCAACTTTTCCAAAAAGAGGAAGGATTGAGGGATTTTGTTCAATATTTTTGTGAAGTCCTTCAAAAGTAGTAATGGCAACAATTTGAAAAGAAATGAGGGCTAAATAGGACGATATAATTCCGGAAATGTCAATTGTTCCTGGTCGAGGAGCAGGCAAAACATAATTGTGAAATTCATCTATAACTAAAATGACATTCCCAGCCGTCACCACTTCCCTAAATATTGTGTCCAAAATGCTTTCTGCTTCTTCAATAGTTTCGGTTTGAGCTAACAAAGATGGTAAATCCAGTTGCTTAACTTTTTTGAAATTTATTTCTGGTAAACTTTCACCCAAAACCGATTTTACCGCCAGGGCCTGAATCATGCTTTTTCTGCCACTTCCTGGTTCCCCAACTATTAGAACATTATTTTTGCTTTCTCGTCTGGAAAGAATTCTTTCCATTTCGGCAATCTCTTTTTGATGGCCAATTGTTTCTGGAAAGTGCTGCTTTTTTACTATTTCTGACCAATCAATTGAAAATCTATCCAAATTGAGGGTGTAGCCTGCTGCCCATTCTTTAGCTAGAGTTCTCCTTTTTATTAAATTCTTCCATTCCCAAAATTTTTTTCTTTCCTCTATCCTCTCTTTCAACCCTTCTAACCACCAAGTTAAATTCTCAATATCTTCTACTTTAAGATTGACATCAATTAAGATTTTCTTAAAAATTAAATCGTGTTTAGCCAAAGCTGAAAGGATATCCCCCATCTCAACTCTCTGGTGACCCTTTCTCTGGGCTATCTTTAAGGATTCTAAAATAGCTGCTTGAAACTCAAGTTGAGGTTCGACTTCCGTTTTAAGCGGAATCTTTGCCAAATATTCTTTTAGAACCTTTTTAATTTCTTTCAAACTCAAAAGGGCTCTGGAAAAAATAAAATTTAAATTAGGATTTTCAGCCAAAAGGTTGTAGAAAAGCTGAGTGGAGTTACCTCTTGCCCTAAAAACAGCTTTGGCCACCTCAAAACTTAGAAACTCGGCCAAATTATATTCCTCGGGATTTGAAACTGCCTCCTCAATTTTGGCTTTCAACTCTGGCTTTTTTAATTTCGAATTTAAAAAAGCCTCTTTAAGAGACTTAGCTAGGGATAAAATTAAAAATATTATTGAAAGGCCAAGTAACTGAGAATTTAACTTCTGAGAGAAATTTTCAAGTAAAAAACCGTAAAGAAATGCCAAAAAAGTAAGAATAAACAAAATTAAAAATAATTTCTTTAAGGTTGAAGCAAATCTAAAAATTGGATGCCCCGCCCATTTTACCGCCTGAAAAATCTTAGCCGTTTTTAAATCAAAATTAAGCATATTTAAATTAAAACTTTGAAGCCGAAAATTAATCCGGCAATTAAAATGGCTGGCAAAACCAACCAGCCAAAAAACAAAATTGCACCAGCAAAAATTATAAAAATTTCAACTAAAAGTCCAATAATTATTAAAAAGCTTCTCATTACTAGCCCCAAAAATCGGAAAATTAAATTAGAAATCAGGGTCTCTAAATATTTTCCGATATCGAAACCCCGGCCATAAGGCATATTATATCTTCGCCAGGGGGAGAAAAAACTTTTCAAAAGTAAGGGAACCGAGAAATAGTTCAAATTAAATTTCAGAAAATTTCTCCAGGCTTTCAAAATATTTCCCGGCACATCAAAAAACTGCCAGTTAAGATATTGCAAAAAAATGTTTTGCATTATTAGTCAAAGAGGACTTCATCCTCTTTTCATTAATTTGATGCCGAGGCCGGAGATTTGGCTGCCACCAAAGATTAAAATACCGGCCAAGATTGACCAAACAATCAAATTAAGCAATTTTGGTAAAGCAGCTACTGGCAATATTCCTTTTAATTGCTCGCCAATCATTTTTTCTAATTCTTTCTGGGTTTCTTGCTGAGTAGTTGGAATTCCGCCTTTAGCTACTGGAGCCTCGGCTTCTTCTGTTGGCATTTCAAAAATCTCAGGAAGGGCGGCCTTCCCGGTAAAGATATTATAGGAGGAATATAAAGTCCAACCGATTACTGCAACGCCAGCCAGTAGCAATACCCAGCCAAAAATTTTTGTCGCCAAAGCCATATAGTTTTATCTCTTTAAATTATATTACTCTTTCAATGAATTTTCAATTCATTTCAGTTTTTAAAAGATTGTCTAATTCTTTTAGAGTGTCTTCTGGGATAATTGGTCTTTGGCCTGTTGGAGTACGGCCGGGATACCTCCAGGTACTAATAATTTTTATCTTTAACCTTTCACCTTTAACCTTTAACCTAATAAGTTGGTACATAGTCCACGCTTCGGTAGGATGTTTTTTTGTTCCGGTAACCTGCATAGCGGCAATTGTTCCCGGCGCAATTCCTTCTTCCTTTCTATCTGGCTTTCTCAAAATTCTCAGAACTCTTTTTTCCGAAAGCCGATATTGCCGCATTTTTGATTTTGAATGCTTCGTCCAATAAATCTCTTCAGGGGCCCGCTTTAGCGGGAGGGTGGAGGGTGGGTTGGAGTCCTTAGGCATTTTCAAAAACATATATTTAATCAACACTCGTAATTAATCACTCGTGGTTGATTAACTTAAAATTTTATTCAAAAAATTCATTCTAAAGTTAAATTCTTCTGGATTGTTAAGTTTGAGCTGGCTGCCACACATATCTGCAATTGATAATAAAATTATTTCTAAAAAAATATCGGGGTGCCTCCCTTTAAATTCTTCAGTTTTCTTTTCAGGGTTTTCTTCTGGATAGTTTAATATCTCGTGAAAAAAACCGTGGTTTCTGACTATTTTAATAACAAATTCTCTTTCTTTTTCTGATAAATCAAACCTCGGCAAAATCGTTTTGAGTTTTATTGCTCCTACTTCCTCGTGTCTTAGACATTCAGTGATATCTTTTTCTTTTTTATAGGTTTCTTTCTTTCCGATATCGTGGAGAAGAGCTGCTAAAAATAGAAGTTTTTCCCTTGAATGAGTATTTATTTTCTTATCTAAATAAACTTTAATTTTATCGTTCGGTTTTTTAATTAATTCCTCTAATTCTTTAAGAAGCGAAATGGTATGATTTAAGACACTGTCATTATTATGCCAGGGATTATTTTCAACGATTTCTTTCAACTCGTAAAACTCAGGAATAAGCTTCTCAAATTCCCTGTTCTGTATTCTTTCAATAGTGAATTCTGATATTTTTATTTGCTGCACGCTTATTTAATTTCGTAAGTGATGGTGACGGTGACCTCTATTTTGTTTTCGCCGGTTTCGATTTGGGGCGCTTCAGCTCCTCCTCCCGCTGCCTTTTCCAGAAAATATGGGGTAGGGATTGGAACCACACTGCTTTCACTAAAATTAATAATTCTCACCAATTTCACCCCTAATTGAGAAGCTAATTCTTTTGCCTTAGTTTTGGCTTTTTCAATTGCCTGCTCTCTGGCTTCTTTTTTTAATTCATCTTCTTTATCAATGGTAAATTGCAAATCGCCAACCTGATTAGCCCCGGCCTCAGTTGCTCCTTCAATAATATCACCTATTTTTTCCATATCTCTGATTTTCACCTCAAGCGACTGAGTTACCTCATATCCAACAAGCACTCTTTTACCTGGCGGATAAGGATAGATTTCAGTTTCCACTTTTTGATATTCGTAACGAGGATAAATGTTAAAACTGGTGGTTTTCAAATCTTTCTCTTCCACCCCCCGGCCCTTGACAAAATCAATTACCGCATTCATCTTTTTAGTATTTTCGCTCACAGCTTGGGCTACTGTTTTTGCTTCGGTTATTACAGAAAAAGTGGTTAAAGCTAAATCGGGTTTGGCATAAATTTCACCAGTCTCAGAAACGGAAATCGTATTTTTTGTTTCAATAATTTTATTTCTGATATCCACTCCGGTTGAAATAATTAGGGCAATCAAAAAAATGCTTAAAATCACTAAAATACCGGCAAATAAACACTTATATTTTTCTTTACATTCTTGAGTCTCCATATTCTTTATTTTTCTATTTTATTTTAATTTCGACCTTTAAAGTAATTTCATTAAATAATCTTTAACTTTCAATTGTTCTTTAATGCTGTTTTCTAATTCAATGGCAATAAAAGGAGAAAAATAATTTAAAGGATATTTTTTAAGATAATCCAATTCTGAAAGGTCTTTCAAGTAATGGAAATCGTAACGAATTTCACCCGCTCTATCAATAAAAGTAAATTTTTTAATAGCACTAATATGGTTACAAAGTATAGGATATTTTTTTAATATTTTTATAGTATCTTCAAACCTTTCTTTATGTAAAATTCCATCGTTTTCTAAATGAGAAAGGTCTAAACAAATTCCGCCAAAATTTTTTAACTCCTTTTCATCAAAAGTATGATAGACATTTTCTAAAGAAATAATATTTTTGTATTTTGAGCAGTCATAAATTAAAGGGTGCTCAGATTGAGTGTGAGTACAAAGAACTTGAGTTTTATAATTTTTAACAAAATAATCTAATTCCTCTAATGGCATATCATTTCTCAAATGAAGGAGGGGGACGCTTTCAATGGTTGATTTTTCCAAGAGCTGGTACATTTCTTTCCTTTCTTCCGGGCTGAGGCAAGTTGGAAAAAGAGCTATTTCTTTTAATCCAAGTTCATTGATTTCTTTTATTCTTGCTCTCCAATCAGAACCCCTGGTTGTAGTAATTGAGGCAAATATTTTTTTCTCTTCCATCATTTTCTATTTTCTAAAAATGTTGGTGATTAAATGATGATATTTTAAGCGCGGGCGAGACATCCAAGCTTGGTAAAATTTTTGCTGCCAATCTTTTTTCCAAAAAGAAATTTCTGGCAAAAATAAAAATCCGTCTTTGTAGCCAAGCCAGCGAGTTCTAAATTGAGAGTGCAGAAAGGCAATCTGAGCACAAATTAAGGCCGATTTTTGATGGTTCGGCGAGCTCACCATCACCCTGAGCTTGTCGAAGGGGTGATTTTCGGTTTGGCAAGGCCCTTTTAAAAAAAATTCTCTTTTGTAAATTTTCTCAACCAATGTCGGAAAAACCTCAATTAAATTCAAATCCAAGACAAATCCCCTTTTTTCCAATTTTTTAACCAGTTCAATCGCAAAATCAACCAATTTTGGCATCAGGGCTGGCGGAATTGGATTTACTCTCTCTTGGCGAAAAATCTTAGTCGATAAAAATTTTTCATAAAGCCGCATTTTGCCCTTCCCTCTACCTTTTGTTAAAGGAGCGTCAATGGCAATAACTTCAGTATTTTTTAAATAAGGCCGGAGAACTCTCAAAGTGTCTTTTCCAAAAACATCCTCGCACTTTAGGCATCGGTCTTTTGTTAAAACACAAATTCCGGTTGTCTTTTTCTCTTTCCCTCCCAAATCAATCCCAATAAAAAATCTATCATTTTTTAACATTTTTTATTTTCAGCCAGCGATATTTTTTAAATTGGTCTTTTTTGAATTGAAAATCGGAATAACCCTCCCTTTTCAAAATCTTCTCAATTTCTTCTTTTTGTTTTGAGTCAAACTCAAGATAGATTACACCCTTTTTTTTAAGATGATTTTTCGCTTCCTTGAGAAATTTTTTAATGTGAAAGAGGCCGCCTCTTCCAGCAAAAAAAGAAATCCAGGGCTCCGTCCTCAAAACCTCCTCATCGACTTCCTTAATTCGTTCTTTTGCCACATAGGGCGGATTGGCAAAAATATAATCGTATTTTCTATTTTTAAGCTTCTCAAATAAAGGCGATGAGAACAAAGTTCTCATCTTTACCTTCGCTTCCTTCGGAAGCTCGGTATTTGATTTATAAATTCTATATCTCGTTTTTAGGATTTTATTCAATTTCAAGTTGATTTTAGTCTGCTCAATTGTTCTCTTGTCAATATCAACAAAATCCACCTGGCTATTTTTAATATTTTTTAAAATAGCAATCCCAATGCAACCCGAGCCAGCAAATAGGTCTAAAATTTTCAATTTCGGGTACCCATGAAATGGGTGTTCAATTTTCAATTCTGTTATTGCTTTTTTAATCCAAAACTCAGTTTCAATTCTGGGAATAAAAACCCTTTTTGAGACATCAATTTTGCAATTCAAAAAATCAACAATTTTCATTAAGCCATTTTAAAAATTTTTTTGTCACTCGGCCAATTGGAATTTCTAAAATACAAGGGGCGGCATAGCTATGATTCTTTAAAATAAATTTTTCAATCTTTTTAAAATTCTCCTTTTTCGTTTTGATAAATGTGGCAAATTCTCTGTCTTTGACGATTTTTTTCTGCCAATGATATATCGATTCAATTGGAAAAATATTAACACAAGCAGCTAATTTATTTTTCACCAACCTCTCCCCTATCTCTTTTGCCTCTTTTTTGCTTGGAAAAGTTGAATAAACAAAAATCATTTACCGAGCTTCCGAAGGAAGCGAAGGTGAAGAAGAGGATTTTATCCTCTTCGCCTTCTTAATTTAAATAGAGTGATAACTAAAATCCGCCTCAAAATCAATTCCTTTGACTCTCGAATATATTTTCCTGGAAAATCAAACCAGACTCTTAAAAATTTTTCAATCGGCATTTTTCTCAAACTCTTAAAAGAGGGGTCCCTGAAGACAATATTATTTTTATCGATATCTACAACAACCGAATAATGGCCCTCGTCTTCAAAAAACCAATCAACAATAACTGGAATTTTTCTTTTGATAAAATATTTTAAATCAGAAAGCGTACTCTTTTCTTTTGAAAACACCTGAAATCCAAAATGTTTTGCTGCTTTAATTAAACCTTCTTTTGAAACGCCTTTTTCTTTTGAAGCGCCGGTAATTTTAGAAATCTCGGCTTCCGAAACCTGAACTCCATAATAATCAAAAACCATCTTTAAAGAAGCCGGCCCACAAAGCCCCGGCGTCTGCCGAAATGGTTTTAATTTAATCATCGCATTTCTATTCTACCAAAAAATCGCCCCTCTGGCGATTCTGTATTTTTCTATCTATTGATTTCATAAATCAATAGCCTTGAGCACCCTATCTAAAATTAGTTTAAACCAATAAGTATATTTTTCAGGATTTTCTTTTATATCTCTTTTTAATTCCTCAGGCTTTATCCATTTCCAATCTTCGGCTTCTTCCTTATTCAATGCCGGAGTCCCATCGAATTTTCCGACAAATACATGGTCAAATTCATATTCTGTTAAATCGCCCCAATTTGATTTGTAAATAAAACTGAAAATTTCTCTCAAATTAGATTCAATTCCCATTTCTTCTTTTAATCTTCTTGTTGCCTCGTCGATAAGATTTTTACCAGGCGTTGGATGAGAGCAGCAAGTATTTGTCCAAAGGCCCGGCGAATGATATTTTGTTTCAGCTCTTTTTTGCAAAAGTATCTCGCCCTTTGAATTGAAAATAAAAATTGAAAAAGCCCGATGAAGCTTACCATCTTTATGGACTTTTATTTTTTCTTCCCATCCAATTTCCCTATCTTTTTCATCAACCAGAATTACTTTTTTTAGCATAAATTTATTTCTCCTGAATCTTTATTTGTTTCTTTTACCTTCAACTCTCCGATGTTCCAATCTCGTCGCCACGCTCCTCACCCTAAACTTGGTTTTGGGAAGAAAAACTGTCTTCTTTCTAAAGACCCTTTTTTTAGAATGTTTTTTGGTTCCTTTCATGTTGCTTTTCTTTCTTTGCTGAAATAGAAAATATAAATAATCTCCAAAATAGCCATTGTGTTAACTAAAAACAGGGCTACAAACCATTTCTTGTGGCCATTTCTGGCTGCTTTCCAGAGGGCCACCCCTTTCCAGGGGATAGCCCAAAGTATTATCAACCAGACAACCCACTGATTTCCCATTAAAATTTGCTCCATGGGTTTATTTTTCTAATTATTTCCTCGACCTTTAAGGTTGAAAGAGTTCTTCGGGGAAAAAGTGAACCTCTTTGACTTCTGGAAATTGTTTGGCAGTGGCTTCAATTTGAAACCATAAAATACCTACCCGACAAGCTCCGCCGCCAGTTTTATTAAATAAATCTTCAAATTTAAAAGTAAGAATTCCGTCTTTCAAATTGGCCTCCAAGAGTTTAAAACCTTCTAAAGGATATTCAGTGGTAATTCCTTTGGCTTTTTCCTCCTCAGTTAATTTACCCTCAATCAAAAGCTTAACGGTGTCCTGAATAGGAGTTTTTGATAAAGGAATTTCTCTTTCTACCGGCGCCAATCCTTTTCTCGAACACATTATATTTCCTTCTTCGTCTTTATCATTTTCAGAATTATAATAATAAAGAAAAACTTTTTGACTCTTCAAAGAATTCCAAACTCCAAAATATACCGTAAGTCCTACCAGAATAATAAAGACGGATAAAAAAATAAATATTTTTTTACTCATAATATTGCATTGTTTAAAAACTCGTCTTTCCGTCAAAATGCTCTTCTGATGATTCTGCTTCCTCCTTGGTTTTATGAATTGTGCCGTCTTTGTGATTAGGGGGAGAATAAATCGTGTAAAGATTTAAGGGTTCGGTCAAAGAAGTATTAATGACATTGTGTTTTGTTCCGGCTGGTATGACAATCGCAAAACCGTCTTCAACCCGAAATTCTTCTCTTTCAATAACTACCTTTCCTTTTCCTTCTTCAAATCTGAAAAACTGATCCAGATTATTATGAACCTCTTCGCCAATTTCTTCACCCGGCTTTAAACTCATTAAAACCAACTGACTGTGTTTTGCCGTAAAAATTACCTTTCTGAAAAAAATATTATTTTCGGTATCCTTTTCAATGTTTGTAATAAATCCTCGCATATTTCTTAAAATTTAAATATTTTTAAGCGACCTTTTTACTTTTCTATTCTATCAAAAAATCGCCCTTCTGGCGACTCTTTGACATTTTATCTTAATAAATTGCCATCTCTATCTATTTCTCCTTTTAATATTCTCGTGGAAAAAATTGGCTTTTTATCTCTGGCTAAAGCAAAATTTATTTTGACAATTTTTATCGGTTTTTTATTTCTTTTTTGGCGCTCTTTGTTGATAAGTAAGGCTGTCTTATAAGTTTCAGGAGAAACCACAATATAATCGAAGTCCTCTTTAAGGGTGGGTCCGAATTTATCTTCAATTTTCACAATTTTCGGTTTAATATTAAATTCCTTTTTAATAAAGCTTTCTAATTCTTTTTTTCTGCATTTAAAATCTTCAATTTTTCTTCTCTTTCGTTTTCTAGCCATAGCATCGGAAGTTAAACCAATCAACACTTCACCTAACTCATAAGCTTTTCTCAATAATGCTTTATGTCCCTCGTGTAATATATCAAAGGTTCCACCAACAACGACCTTTTTCTTTTTTACTATCGCCATTTTTTAATTCTATCAAAAAATCGCCCCTTCGGCGATTTTTTGACGTTTCGACTACCAGCTTCTTCTGCGACCGCCACCAAACCCTCGATCATCGCGCCGGAATCCGCCTTGTCGCGGCCGAGACTCCATAGGGCGAGCTTCGTTCACCGTTATGTTTCGTCCGTCAAGTTCCTTGCCGTTAAACATTTCAATCGCCTTCTGAGCTTCTTCTTCGGACGACATTTCGACAAAACCAAACCCTTTGGAACGACCGGAAATCTTGTCAACGATAATAGTCGCTGATTCAACAGTTCCGGCCTTCGAGAAGGTCTCTTTCAAAGTGTTTTCGGTGGTTTCGTAAGACATCCCACCAACGAACAATTTTTTTGCCATAGTTTTTTCCTTACACAAATAAATTTAATTTATAAGTAAGTCGACCAATCTTATTTGTCTATCTAACCCCGTAGTGAAATTTGGACAGAGCTTCGCATATTTCGTTCCGCTTTTAGCGGAACAGTCCAAATTCTACTACGGGGTCTAACTTACATCTGATTATTTATGTAAGAAAAGAAAAATAAGAAACTTACTGTCTGTTGGATTATATGTCATTGCCAATAAATAATCAAGTCCCTCAAAGACTTAATTCTTGAGACTACAACCCGCCCACCGCATCCTCCCAACTCGCTTAAAGTGCGAGTTGGGCCCCTATTTTTTGCATTGCTAAAAGACCAATTTTAACAAATTCTTCTAGTTTTAAGCCAAGAAGTTCTTCACACTTTTTAATAATTTCTCGGTTGGCCCCTCTGGCAAAAGCTTTCTCCTTAAAACGATTTAGAACATTTTCTGGAGTCAAATCATTTAATTTTTTTGACGGTAAAACTAAAGCGGCCGCCACGATTAAACCGGTTAAGGGGTCAGCCACAAAAAGAGCTTTTTCCATTAAAGTTTGGGGTGGGATGCCGTGAGCTTCGTTATGCACTTTTACTGCCTGACAAATATCTTTATCTATGCCCAAATCTTCAAGCATTTTGGCTCCAACCAAAGAATGCTGTGTTGGATCGCCTTTTGTTTTCTCATAATCAATGTCATGCAATAAACCAGCCAATCCCCATTTTTCTTCATCTTGACCAAAATAGCAAGCCAAGGCCCGCATGATAGCTTCCACTGCTAAACAGTGCTTAATTAAAGGCGATGAAGTTTGCCCCCTTCGGGGTTTGCCTTCATCTTCACCTTCGCTTCCATTGCATGGAAGTTTTGGTTTCTGATTAGAAAGATTTTCTTTTAATAATTTTAGAGCTTCTTCTCGGGTCATACTTGCTTATTTTATCATATTTTTATTTAGAAAAACAGGAAGCGCGACTCACGAGTGTTAGAAATGTTTGAGTCGCGCCATTAAAGGAGTTTCCCTTGGACACCTGTTGGTGTCTCCTTGCGGGAACGAGGTTTGGGCTTGGAACGGTCTTCGCTGAAGATTTTACGGACTTTATTTTTAAGCTCCTGGTAGTCCGCATCGGAGATATGTAGAGTGTCTTGGTCTAAAATCTGCACTCCGTACCTCATCCGACTCTCTTCATAAGGCTCGCCGGTCTCTGGCCAGCGGATCCAACAGCTCTTAATATCGCCTATTAAGGCCGCCAATCTTACAGCTTTGCCGTTTACCCTTTTTACATCAGCAATCTCGACTGTCACTAGTCACCCCCTTTCCGTATTCAAATAGGAACTAAGGCAGAATGCCTTTAACTATCTGAATTATATACAAAAATTTCTAAAAAGTCAATATCGGCCCTAAATTCTTGCCCCGTACCGAGCTTATTCTGATGCGGAAGCGAAGAGGACTTCGTCCTCTTCTTCACCTACCCGAGTCGCAACGAAGGGTGGAGAAGAGATTTATCTCTTCGAGTCGCTTCTTTCGGAAGCTCGGTAATGGAAGCTCGGTGGTTGATTATTTTTTATTTTCTTTTTGGTGGTCCTACACCGAAATCTCGACAGATTTTCTTTGCTAAGAAATTATCGATTTCACTGTGACGTGGAATAGTAGAAGTTTTCCTCAATAATGGATTAAAAAAGACGCTGTGTCTTGCGCCTTCTCGAATAAAAATGCATCCATTTTTAATGAGATGCTTAATTAAATCTTTTCGTTTCATTTTAAAGAAACTGAAAGTGGTTCTCGAATAACTTTTCCCTTGGGAAACTCTTTTTTATTTAAAATTCGATTTGTTTCTAGAATTAATAAAAGCGCCTCTTTTAAGTTTTCTTTTACCTCTTTAAGAGTTTTCCCTTGAGTATTAACTCCTGGAATTTCTTCTACCCAACCCAAATACCATTTTCCTCTTTTTTTATATACAGCTGTAAATTGTTTTACCATATGTTTTTATTCTACACCTCTTTAAAATAGTGTCAACTTCAGCCCTAAATTTTGATTATTTCTCTGTTTTTATTAAAAAAAGTTTCTTTTTAAACCCGCCTCTTTTTTTGTTTTTTATTTTCTGCTGTTTTTGAATTTCTGATTTTGTTAGTCCAAGTTCCGAAACTAAAACGTCAATCAATTCTTGAATATCAACAATTTCATTAATAATTTCTTCTTTCTTTTTTACTTCAATTAATTCTTTGGCTTCTTCTAAGATTTTCTTCTTTATTTCTTTTGTGTACTCTTTTCTGCCCAGAACTCGCCAATAGGGCTTCTCCCCTGCCGCCTTAATAATCTCCAAAATCCTATCCCTAATCAGTTTGTTATATCTTTTAATCATTTAACTATTCTAACAAAAAACCGCCTCCTCAGCGACCCATAAAATAAATCATTTTTACCATTTTTCTTGGTGTATTTTTTCCTCAACAAAATCTTTATCGGTGTGAGGCGCCGGTTTTTCTTTTGGGTAGCCAACGGGTACGATATTTATGGTTTTATATCTTTTCGGAATTCCAAGTAATTTTTTTATTTTTTCTTCTTCATTAAATTCCGGTTTTAAAGCTTTCCAGACAGTCCCCAACCCCAGCGCTATCGCCTGCAAAAACATATTTTCAGAAGCAACCGATAAATCCTGGACCGGGCAATTGGTTTTAGTAGTATCGGTTACAGGAATTATCAAGACCTGAGCTGTTTTTACAAATTCCTGACTTACAATTTCAAAAATTTTATCTTTTGTTTTTTGGTTTCTAATAACTATAAACTCAACAGCCTGATTATGGCGGGCAGTCGGAGCAAATTGTCCTGCTTTTATAATTTCAGTAATGTATTTTTCCGGCACTGCCTTATTTTTATATTCTCTTACCGACCTTCGATTTAATATTTCTTTTATTATCATATTTTTATTAATTTTCCCTCAACTTCGGCCTAAATTTTGATTAAAAATAGAGTTGACACCATTTTTCCATTTTTTAAAATTTATTTATAATTTTCTTTCTTAATTAATTTTTCCATAATTTAAAACTGCTTTACCATTTTAAAGGTTTCCCCAAAAGCAAGAAACAAAGCAACTGGAATAATACTAACTACCGCTCCATAAATAAAGGTGATACTCGGATTAATTTGCCAGAAAAATCCAGCGATTAAACCGGCCGGCAAGGCTGCTAAACCAATTGCTGTATGAAATGTTCCCAAGGCCGTAGCCCTTAATTCTTCTTGAGACAAATCGGAAATAAAAGCCCGCTGATTGCCATCCACTATGGCATACATTAAACCATAAAGCGAAAACAATATCACAAAAGTTATTAAAGAATGCGAAAAGATAAAACCAAGGCAAGTTAATGAAAATAAAAGATAACCAAGAATAATCGCCTTTTTTCTTCCTATTTTGTCAGATAGGATACCAAAGGGAATGGCAAATAGAGCATAGAAAATATTAAAAAGAACATACAAAATAATTGGTATGCCGGTAGACAATTTGCCGGTAAAGAATTCTTGAGCTCTCAAAATAAAAAACATATAGCTGAAATTTGCTAAAGCAAATATAAAAGAAATGAAGATAAATGATTTAAGCGGCCGGGAAAGATTTTTTAACCCTATTTTCAAAGTTACATTTTGAGGTTCTCTCTTTTTTTCCTTTACAAAATACAAAGGAATTAAAGAAATAAAAGCTAAAATAGCAGCAATGATTATGATTGATTTAAAATCAAATCCAAAAAACCAAAACAAAAGAAAAACAATAATTGAGCCCACGATTGCTCCTGAAGTATCCATTGCTCGATGAATTCCAAAGCCCCTGCCTCTTTCTTGTGGCATAGAATCAGCTAAAATTGCATCTCTGGGAGCGGTTCTTAAACCCTTGCCAACTCTTTCTAAGGAAGAAAAAACTAAAACATGTTGCCAAATTTTAGAAAAAGCCAAAAATAATTTACAAATAGCGGAAGTGAGGTAGCCGAAGGAAACAAAAATTTTTCTTTTCCCAATTTTATCTGATAAATAGCCAGATATTACCTTTAAAATACTTGAGGCACTTTCCATTAATCCTCCTACTAATCCGATAACTAAACCTGTTCCTCCCAAGGCAGTAAGAAACATTGGCAAAATCGGCATTATCATCTCGCTGCTGATATCGTTTAAAAAACTGACAATTCCCAGCAAAATTATGTTTCTGCTAATTCCGCTTAAATATCTGTTTTTCATACAAAATATTTTTTATTATTATAAATTCTCCTTTTACAAATTCCCAAATATTCATCTAAAATAAATATGGTTTAGTAATAAACTTCGGTCTAAATTTCGATTATTTTATTATTCTAACAAAAAATCGCCCCCTCGGCGACTTTTAATTCCATTGATTTCGTAAACCCCGTTAGAAGTTCCGGTGATTACAAGTATTGCTAAACCGATCTTGTCCAGGCTTTGTATTTCGAAAACTTCTAACGGGGTAAATCAATAATTTGAGGCTTCTTTTAGCCACTGGCCATATTGACAATCTGGGTTATGTGATGGTGGCGCATCTTTTCTTAAAAGGGCGACTGCTTCTTCAAAAAGCCCCTGGACATAGGAAGGGTCTGTATCTATAACTTGAATTTCTTTTTTGAAAGGCAACCTGTCCTCAAATCCATTTTCCTTATCAACAACATAAAAAGCCAAACACCCCTTTCTGACAGTTTTATATCCATTTTTCTCCAAAAGAAAAGTATAAATATCCATTTGTAGCTGGAAACGGTCGTATACCGTGGGCACTTTGCTGCCGGTAGATTTGTAATCTAACGGAGCTAATTTGCCATCGGAAAACTCCAGAACATCATCAACCGCCCCAAAAAGAGTGGCGTCCAGTGTCGGGTCGTAATAGCGTATTCCTTTAAGATTACTTCTCCACTCGTCTAACAATTTCTGATTTGAAAAAAGTTTCGCCGGGATGTTGTGGGCTACCAACAAAGGATGCAATTCGCCCTTCTTCCTGTATTTGTCAAATTCTTCCTTCAAAAGCAGATCCACCGCCGCATTAAGAGCGTAAGGATAGGGCTGGGGCCTTCTAATCCCCTGTTTTTTCTCCAGCCAAAAACAAAGCGGACACTCATAATACAAATTCAAGGAATTGGGCGAAAGTTTTATCGGTCTATTATTGTTCATTTTAGAGTTCTAAAAACACAAAATGGACCACACATAGAGCAATATTTTGCTTTTCTCAATTTCGGATTTTTTCTACATTCCTGTCTTCTTAATTCAATAAACTTTTTTTGGTCAATTGCATATTTTAGCATATCTTCCCAATTTAGTCTTCGCCTTGCCTTTGCCATTTTTAAATCTCTGAAAACTGCTTTTTTATTTCCTTTAGCAATATCTGCAATATGGGCAGCAATTTTAGTAACAATCGTTCCTTCTCTAACGTCATTAATGTCTGGCAAGCCAATATGCTCCTTTGGTGTAACATAACAAAGAAAATCTGCTCCTTTCCAACAAGCTAAAGCGCCCCCGATAGCGCAAACAATATGGTCATAGCCGGTAGCTATGTCAGTTGGTAACGGACCTAAAACATAGAATGGGGCCTTAGCGCAGTATCTCTTTTCCAATCGTATGTTATTTTCAATATCATTTAAAGGAACGTGGCCGGGACCCTCAATCATTACTTGGCAGCCTACCTCTTTTGCTTTCTTGGCAAGTTTTCCTAAAATTTTGAGTTCCTGAATTTGAGCTTTATCGGTGCTATCGGCAATACAGCCAGGTCTTAAACCATCTCCTAAACTCAATGTCACATCGTATCTTTTAGCAATTTCTAAAATTTCGTCAAAAGATTCGTAAAGAAAGTTTTCTTTCTTATGATATTTCATCCATCTAAGTAAAAAAGAACCACCGCGACTAACGCATTTCATCACCCTATTTTTTATCAATGGAAAAGCTCTTTTTGTTACTCCGGCATGGACTGTTACAAAATCTACTCCGTCTTTAGCATGTTTTTCGAGCACTCTAAGATAGATTTCCTTATTCAAACTCTCTATTTTCCCGGCTTCAATTACCGCTTGATAAATAGGGACGGTACCAAATGGAAGAGGGCATTTCTCTATTAATGCTCTCCTTATTTTATCTGCATCTTTGGTAGTACTTAAATCCATTATCGTATCTGCGCCAGCCTCAATCGCTACTTTTAATTTTTTTACTTCTTCAACCAACGTTGATTTTATCAGGGAAACACCAATATTGGTATTAATTTTTGTCCTCAAACCAAAACCAATCCCAATTGGGGTGCCCAAATTCTTATGATTGATATTGGAAGGTATAACAATCAA
>Ga0210015_1002127_pt1 | contig 18925 bp, 30 predicted proteins | sample CryGeymeta201522_FD_185471 | JGI IMG/M metagenome (GOLD analysis project Ga0210015, IMG submission 185471) | Groundwater microbial communities from Crystal Geyser aquifers in Utah, USA - Crystal Geyser metaG 2015-22 (SPAdes) (version 2) | ecosystem: Environmental > Aquatic > Deep subsurface >... | reverse complement strand
CACATATCCCGCGATGGTCTTCACGCCTTCCAGCGTGCCGGTCTTGAGGTGGGCATGGCTGGCGGCGGGGCTGTCTTTGAGGCGTTTCTTGACCGAGCCATCCACGCCGAGGATGGGTAGCGAGGCTTGCAGTTCGGCGCTCAGGGGGTGGTGCGCGGCATGATCGAGCAGTTGCGCCATGTGCGCCGCGCTGATGCGTTCGTCGCGCGACAGGCCGGCGCCGTTCTCCAGCACCAGTTCGGCAAAATCCAATTGCTCGCGCGCCAGCCAGTTCTGCAGGGCGAAGATGCTGCGTTCGATGCTCATCTGCCGCCGGATTTCCGTGCCGGAAAAGACGGCGGGTATTGCGACGCTTTCATTTTCCAACGACAGGGTTTCGCCCAGCGTCAGAAAGAGTTGCCGCGCCATCACGTTGTTGCTGAATTTGTTGATGTCGCGAATGAGGTTGCTCAAGGGGTCGGAGCGATGCACTGAAAACAGTGTCGCCGTTGTGCTTGAGTTGTCTTCGCGTTGCACGCCGTGCAGCGTGCCGCCGAGGTTTTTCCACATGGCGCGGAACACCGCCTCGATATAACGGGTGTGCGGCATCACGCTCAGGTTTTGTTCGCGCTCCCCGCAGCCGATCGGATAGTCGCCCTGCAACACCACACTGTCGCCGCCGGGTTGCACACTGAAGTTATCGTCCCAGTTGTCGCAGTTCCCCTCTTCGCTGTTGGGGACGAGCTGGTTGTCCAGTTGCATGCCGTCCAGGGGCGGTTCGCTGACGACTTTCAAGCCACTGCCGTCCGGCATGTAGCGCAAACGCAACGTATTGAAGTTGAGCAGCAGCGCATCGGGGCCGACGTTGTAGGCGCGCACCGGATCGTTGTCGAATTCTGCCGGGTCGTGCGGCGGCAGATCAAAATAGCTGCGGTCCAGCACCAGATCGCCGCGTATGTCGCGCAGGCCGCGCGCCCGCAACTCGGTCAGCCAGAGCCAGAATTGTTCGATGGTGAATTTCGGGTCGCCGTAACCTTTCAGGATCAAATCGCCGTCCAGCACGCCGTCCTTCAACTCGCCGTCGAGCCAGGCCTCGGTCTTCCAGGTGTAGGCCGGGCCGAGCAGGTCGAGCGCGGCAAAAGTGGTGAGCAGCTTCATGGTGGAAGCCGGGTTCATCGGGCGTTGTGCGTTGATCTTGATGAGCGGGGCATGTTTGCCCACCTCGCGCACTTCGACAGAGATGGCGGATTGCGGAATGCCGGCTTTCTTTAATTCTTGATTGACGCTCGCGGGCAATCCGGCGGCGTAAATCGGGAGAGTCAGGATAGATGCAAATAACAAACCCATTGAAATGGCGAAACGCAACACTAGCCCTCCATTTCTGCGCGGTGGGGAATCTGTAGGTCGGGTTTCAACCCGACGCTGTTTGGCCGTCCCTCGAAACCCGTCGCAAGCTGCTCGTTTGGCCGGGCTGAAGCCCGACCTACACGACTGCCGGAATGACGGAATGATTTTCATGACAGAGCGTCGATGATGGCGAGTGTATGCGTGACCAGCATCTGCATTTCCTCCTCGCTGAGGATATAGGGCGGCATGAAATACACCGTGTTGCCCATCGGGCGCAACAACAATTCGTGCTGCAGGCCGAGACTGAAACAGCGCTGCGCGAAATCCGCGTGCGGCGTGTTCACCTCGAAGGCCCAGACCATGCCGGTGTGGCGGAAGTTCCGCACCTTGGGATGTTCGCTCAAGGGTTGGGCGATGCGGTTGAAGAAAGCCGCTTTGTCGCGGTTGGTATTCAGCACATCGTCCTGTTCGAAAATATCCAGCGTGGCGAGCGCGGCGCGGCAAGCCAGCGGGTTGCCGGTGTAGGAATGCGAATGGAGGAAGCCGCGCGCCGCCTCGTCGGCGTAGAACGCCTGAAAAATGGCGGCGGTGGTCATCACGATGGACAGCGGCAGATAGCCGCCGGTGATGCCTTTCGACAGCAACAGGAAGTCGGGCAAAATCCCTGCCTGCTCGCAGGCGAACATCGTCCCCGTGCGGCCCATGCCGACCGCAATCTCGTCCGCAATCAGATGCACGCCGTATTGCGAACACAACTCCCGTGCGCGTTGCAGGTAGATCGGGTGATACATCGCCATGCCGGCGGCGCCCTGAATCAACGGCTCGACGATGAAGGCGGCGAGCCGGACGTGATGTTGCTGCAGATGCGCTTCCAGTGCATCGGCACAGCGCAGCGCAAACGCTTCCGCGCTTTCTCCCGCTTCTGCCGCGCGCCAGTCCGGGCTTGGCACGGTGGCGTTTTGTTTGATGAGCGCGCCATAGGCATCGCGGAACAGCGCGACATCGGTCACCGACAACGCGCCCAGCGTTTCGCCGTGATAGCTGTTTTGCAGGCTGATGAATCGAGTCTTCTCCGGCTGGCCGCTGTTGCGCCAGTAGTGAGCGCTCATCTTCAATGCGATCTCGGTGGCCGAGGCACCGTCCGAACCGTAAAAGCAGTGCCCCAACCCGGCGGGCGCGAGGGCGCGCAATTTTTCCGAGAGTTGCACCACCGGCTCGTGGGTGAAACCGGCCAGCATCAAGTGTTCCAGTTGGCCGAGCTGGTCAACCAGGGCGGCGTTGATGCGCGGGTTGCAGTGGCCGAACAGATTCACCCACCACGAGCTGACCGTGTCCAGATAGCGCTTGCCGTCGAAATCGTAAAGCCAAGCGCCTTCGCCGCGCGCGATCGGCACCAGCGGCAGCGTTTCGTGTCGCTTCATCTGGGTGCAGGGATGCCACACGGCGGACAGGCTGCGGGCGAGAAGGTCATGATTGGATGTCATGCGCGGCATGATAACGTAAGATGCCGACATCATAATTTTTGCTGAAAGCGAATCATGCGGATTTTCATCACCGGCGGAACCGGCCTGATCGGGCGCGCCTTGTGCCGTGCGTTGCGGGCGGCGGGACATGAACTGACGGTGTTGAGCCGTCATCCGGAAACGGTGGCGGCGAAATGCGGCGCCGGCGTGGCGGCGATGCGCTCGCTGGCCGAATGGACGCCGCAACGCGCCTTCGATGCGGTGATCAATCTGGCCGGCGAACCCATCGTCGATGCGTATTGGTCGGCCAAGCGCAAGCAAGTGTTGTGGGACAGCCGCGTCACCCTGACCGAAGAATTGGTGCGCCGGATCAGGCTGGCCGAACATAAACCGGCAGTGCTGTTGAGCGGCTCGGCGGTGGGGTATTACGGCGACCGGGGCGACACCGTGCTGAATGAAGACGCTGCAGCGGGCACGGGCTTCTCCGCAGAGCTGTGCAAGTCATGGGAACAGGCTGCGCTGGGGGCGGAAAAACAAAACGTGCGTGTCTGTCTGTTGCGCACCGCGCCGGTATTGAGCCGCGACGGCGGTCTGCTGGGCAAGATGCTGCTCCCATTCAAGCTGGGCTTGGGCGCGCGCCTCGGCGACGGGCGGCAATGGATGAGCTGGATCCATATCGACGACTACATCGCGCTGGTGCTGCGCCTGTTGCAGGATGCCGAGGCGCGCGGTCCGTTCAACATGGCCGCGCCCGAGCCGGCGACCAACCGCGAATTCACCGCCGTCCTTGCGCATGCTGTGCAGCGCCCTGCCTGGTTTGTCGCGCCGGCATTCCTGCTACGCCTCGGCATGGGCGAGCGTGCCAGCCTGATGCTGGATGGCCAACACGTGCTGCCGGAAAAATTCAGCGCTGCCGGCCACACTTGGCGTTTCCCGCACTTGGCGGACGCGCTGCACGACATCGCGGCCTGAAATAATTTCCTCCCCGCACTTGAAAAGCAACCAAGTCGCCCCTATTATTGGCACTCGCCGACAGAGAGTGCTAAACCTTTTGTCTTGGCGTTTCGTTAACTCACTGAATTTAGGAGAAATAAGCATGAAAATTCGTCCTTTGCACGATCGCGTTATCGTCAAGCGCATGGAAGAAGAGCGCAAGACCGCCTCCGGCATCGTGATTCCCGATGCCGCGACCGAGAAGCCCGACCAGGGCGAAATCGTCGCTGTGGGCAACGGCAAGATCAGTGACGACGGCAAGCTGCAGCCGATGAGCGTCAAGGTTGGGGACAAAGTGCTGTTCGGCAAATATTCCGGCCAGGCTTTCAAGATGGATGGCGTCGAACTGCTGCAGATGCGCGAAGATGACATCATCGGCGTGATCGAAGCCTAAATAAACAACGAATTTCAGGAGAATAGAACATGGCAGCCAAAGACGTAAAATTCCATGACGCAGCACGTGCCAAGATGGTCGTGGGCGTTAATATTCTGGCCGATGCGGTCAAAGTAACCCTCGGCCCCAAGGGCCGCAACGTGGTGCTGGACCGTTCCTACGGTTCCCCCACCATCACCAAGGACGGCGTATCCGTCGCCAAGGAAATTGAACTGAAGGACAAGTTCGAGAACATGGGCGCGCAGATGGTCAAGGAAGTCGCCTCCAAGACCTCCGATGTGGCCGGTGACGGCACCACCACCGCCACCGTGCTGGCGCAATCCATCGTGATGGAAGGCATGAAGTTCGTTGCCGCCGGGATGAACCCGATGGATCTGAAACGCGGTATCGACCAGGCGGTCGTCGCTGCGGTTGCAGAGTTGAAGAAAATCTCCAAGCCTTGCACCACCAGCAAAGAGATCGCCCAGGTAGGCAGCATCTCTGCCAACTCCGACACCATCATCGGCGAGAAGATCGCGGCGGCGATGGAGAAGGTCGGCAAAGAAGGCGTCATCACCATTGAAGACGGGCAAGGCCTGGAAGACGAGCTGGACGTCGTGGAAGGGATGCAATTCGACCGCGGTTACCTGTCCCCGTACTTCATCAACAACGCCGACAAGCAGATTGCGGCAATGGAGAACCCCTTCATCCTGTTGCACGACAAGAAGATCTCTAATATCCGCGACCTGCTGCCGCTGCTGGAACAGGTCGCCAAAGCCGGTCGTCCGTTGCTGATCATCGCCGAAGATGTGGATGGCGAAGCGCTGGCCACGCTGGTCGTGAACAACATCCGCGGCATCCTGAAGACCGTTGCCGTCAAGGCGCCCGGCTTCGGTGATCGGCGCAAGGCAATGCTGGAAGATATTGCCATCCTGACCGGCGGCACTGTCATCGCTGAAGAAGTCGGCCTGACGCTGGAAAAGGTGACGCTGGCCGAAATGGGCCAAGCCAAACGCATCGAAGTGGGCAAGGAAAACACCACCATCATCGACGGCGCAGGCAAGGAAGAAGCGATCAAATCGCGCATCGGCCAAATCAACAAGCAAGTCGAAGAGTCCACCAGCGACTACGACAAGGAAAAACTGCAGGAACGCAAGGCCAAGCTGGCCGGCGGGGTGGCGGTGATCAAGGTCGGCGCGACGACTGAAGTCGAGATGAAGGAAAAGAAGGCGCGCGTGGAAGATGCATTGCACGCAACCCGTGCCGCGGTTGAAGAAGGCATCGTTCCCGGCGGCGGCGTGGCATTGCTGCGCGCCAAGGCGGCGGTTGCCTCTCTCAAGGGTATCAACCACGACCAGGATGCCGGCATCACCATCGTGCTGCGCGCGATGGAAGCGCCAATCCGCGCGATCACCATGAATGCGGGCGATGAGCCCAGCGTGGTGGTGAACAAGGTGCTGGAAGGCAAGGGCAGCTACGGCTACAACGCGGCGACCAGCGAGTATGGAGACATGCTGGCGATGGGCGTGGTCGATCCAACCAAGGTAACGCGCGTCGCACTGCAAAATGCAGCTTCCATCGCCGGCCTGATGCTGACCACCGCATGCATGGTCGCTGAATTGCCGGAAGACAAACCGGCTGGCGGCATGGGTGGTGGCGATATGGGCGGCATGGGCGGTATGGGCGGCATGATGTAATTGCCCTTCGCTGTTGCCGTAACAAAACAAACCCCGCCTTGTGCGGGGTTTGTTTTTTTCATTATCCGTGCAAGACAGGATTCTCTGCCCTGTTACCCCATAAAAAAACGGGGGCTATGAAGCCCCCGCTTTTAATCACACTGCAAACAGAGAGTTAGAAACGGTAAATAACGCCGCCACCCACGGTGATCGGGTCAAGGTCCAGTGTGCCGATCGAACTGCCACCCGTCTTAACTTTGGTATTCATCTTGATGTATTTGATATCCGCATTAATGCCCCAGTTCTTGTCGAGCATATAGTCAAAACCGAGCTGGCCGGCCAACCCCACGCTGGAGCTGTCAACCCTCGCATCAACACCGGCAACAGTACGGCTGCCGAAAATCGTGTAATTCAAACCTGCGCCCACATAAGGTTTGAACGCGCCCATCTCGGTAACGTGATACTGGATCATCAACGATGGCGGCAACGCCTTGACCGATCCTTGTTTAGCGCCGTTCACCATGACATCAACGGTTTGCGGATAGGTCAGAACCAGCTCGGCCGCAATATTCGGGGTAAAGAAATAGCCCACATCGACTTCCGGAATCCAGCGGTCATCCGCTTCTACCTTGGCAAGGGTAATGTTTTGGCCATTGTCGAAATTGACATATAGCGCGCGGGCACGCACGAAATAAGAACCCTCATCAGCCGCCTGGACCGCGCCTGCAGACAAAAAGCCAATGGCTGCCAGTGAAACAGCAAGAATCTTGTTATGCATACTTGTACTCCTTCTTAAATTGGTTAAGTGGGAGTGGCAGGATACTGTGGGGGGGGAAATCGAATATTGATAAAAATCAAAAAACCTTCACGAAAATGACATGAACAGCGTGCCTGAAAACAGGGTTATCCAGACATGGGCAACCCTCAAAACATTGATGTTTGTTTAGGTTGCCCATTGAGCGGCTTGTCGCTACAATGCGCGCCTTCGTTTTGTCCAGCCCGTCGGGGATGAGTACAAAATGGCCTGGTAGCTCAGTCGGTAGAGCAGAGGATTGAAAATCCTTGTGTCGGTGGTTCGATTCCGCCCCGGGCCACCAAAATAAGAAAAAGCCCGCCCGCAACGGCGGGCTTTTTTACTGTTTGGCGTCGCGTTCCTGTGGGGGAGTGATTGATTTGGGACTGATGTGGGATGAGCAGCAGGGAAGCGGGAATGCGGTGGATGTTGGGATTAAAGGGAATCAGCAGCAAAAAAAAGATTTGGGACGGATTACGCAAAAACAACCGAAAATTGCGCAGTATTTGGCACGGTTCGGACGAGAGTAGTGAAGTAACAAACAGCGGCGCAAGGCCGCTTTTTTTACGTCAATCAAACGAACAGGGCGGCGGAGGCTTTTAGCGCCAGAAGGCGCTGCTTCATTTCAGGATGCTGCTCACAGTAAGGCAGCCATGCTTCGGCTAAATCGACGATCTTCTGCGCTACATCTGGCGCTGGAGGGGATTGCAGTTTCGTCTCAGATACACGCACAACCATTTGAAGCATCAACATGCGACCTTCAGGGCTAGGCGCTAGTAGTGCATCATTTTCCTTTGCGGCATAGACCGCCTGCTCCCGCAGTAGGCGGCGCGGCGCATCACCAAACAACTCTTTCGACTGCTTCGCCAGATCAGCCCTGCTGCGGCTCTTACTCTTACTGAAGAAATCAGGATTGGCAGACAAGAAGTCGATGATCGGCACCAGCACATCTACTGGCGGCTGATATTCAGTACGGACACCACCTGGGCCGCCACTGCCCTTCACTTGGCGCGACACCCAATTCTCCCTTTGTGCACGTCTTGTGCAGCCTCGCATTGAGGACGGCAAACCGGCGACAAACTTCTCCCCGAGCAACGAAAGCTCGTTAGAAGAAAACCATGTCTCCACGTCCGAACTCATTTCGGTAAGTTCGGACGTGGAGATCGGTCGCGTTTACAAAGTTCGGACATATCTAACCTATTGATAATAAGTAAATATAAAAAATAGTTAAAAAAATGTAGTTCGGACGCTTGACGAGTACGGACAAATGTCCGAACATGCGCACGTCGTCAATCATTACTTGGACAACTGACATGGCAAAAAAACCAACCCCGCAGGACTGGCACAAAGAAGACATCAAAGCCGCCGTTTGGAAGACTGGCACCACCATGAAAGGTTTGGCGCTCGCAAACGGCTATCGCTCGGTGGATGCGGTCAGTCAAGCACTGCACCGGCCTTATCCCAAAGTGGAAAGCATCATCGCCAAGGCGATAGGTGTTACCCCTCAAGAAATATGGCCTTCTCGCTACACAGACGAGATCCTGAACAACCCGCATTTCTGCAGGCGCATGGCCACCAGTGAGAAGTTTAACGGTTCCCGCCCAGCGCGCAACGTCAATTTAACGGGTCAGTCCTGACATGAACGATCACCGCACTCTCGATCTGTTTGCGCCCAGCTCGACCCGCCCTGGCTCGCTGGGCTGTCACGCAGAGATCACGGCTGCCCTGGCTGAGGCGATGAAGCGGGCCGCAGAGCGCGGCATCAGCCGCGAAGAGATCGCCAGCCGCATGTCGACCTACCTTGGCGAGAAGATCGGTGTGCCCACATTGAACGGCTACTCAGCTCAGTCACACGCCGACCGCGAGATCCCGCTGGCACGGGCGATGGCCTTTGATGCTGCGGTGGAGGAAGACGCGCTGCTGGGGTTGTTCGCCGAGAAGCTGGGCGGGCGGCGCGTGGTGAGTAGTGATGATGCGGCCCTGCTGGAGTGGGCGCAGCTGCACCGGCAGGAGAAGGAGCTGGCCGAGCGCAAGAAGTTGCTGGAAGCCGTATTCAAACTGAAGGGGAAATAAATGCCTCCAAGATCAAAAATTGAAAAGCTGCCGCTGGCTGTAAGAAATGCGATCGACAAGCGTCTTGTTGACAGCAATTTCAGCGACTACGCGGAGATTGCGTCCGAACTCTATAAATCCGGGCACCGGATCAGCAAAAGCGCTGTGCATCGTTATGGCCGAGAGCTTGAGCGGCGCGTGCAGATGGGCCGCGCACATGCGCAGCTTGCCGCTGCCGGGATCGATGCCGATCTGGCGGCAGAGCTGACAGGTGACGCCACGCTGGTGGTGGTGATAGATCGGCGCAACGGGCGGGCGAGACTGGTCAATCTGCGCATGACGCCGGTGGAGATCATCAAGTTGCTCAAGGGTGCAGCATGAACGCCCATTGGTATTCCGCTGCCGAGCTGGCCGCGATGAAGTTGGCTGGTTTGCCAGCGAGCGAACGGCGAATGCGTGATCGCGCAGTAAACGACCACTGGCCATCGCGCCAAGTGCCCGGCAAGGGCGGAAAAGGTGGTGTGCGCATGGAATACCAACCGCCGAAGGCGGTGCTGGAGGTCGTTATCAAGCATTTACTCACGCAACACTTCAGGGCGGAGCCGCCCTGTATCCCCGGAAATGCAGCAAGCGCCCAAGGCGGGAATTTGGTTGCAGTTGCCGGAAAAATGGAAGGCGGCGGCAGATCGGTGGATAGAACGTCTGGGCGATCTGTGGTTCCTGTGCGCCAATCAAGGATGGTTGTACGTGCCGATGATGCTGATTCCGAGCAGTTGATTGTGCGCGATGCGCGGCTGGGCATCCTCAACAGCCTCAACCGCGCGTCGACAACGCGCGGGATCACGCTGTCGGCATCAATAGAAATCCTGCTGCAGTCCGTCAAAGATGGTGCGTTGTCACCGATGCAGATGTTGTGGTGCTGTCTTGCCAATGACAAGAATGGCTTTCGGTGGGATATCGACTGGACAAGCGGTCATGCCAGCGCGGTGCCGCGCATAGGTCAGGCGCTGCCTGATTACGCTCGCAAACTCGGCAGAACCACACTGTACCGCTGGATCAAACTGCGTAAAGAAGGTGGCGACGACGCGCTGATCCCGCGCAAGGTTCGGCGCGATATGAGTGTGAAGGAGTGGATGCCCTACTTCCTCACCGAGATGCAACGCCCGCAGAAGCCGAACATCACCACCGCCCATGAAAACATGGCTCAAACCCTGCGATCACTGGGTAAGCCGGTGCCAAGTTACGACGTGGTGTGCAACTGGTACCGCGAGAAATACAGCAAGCTGGACAAGCAAAAAGGCCGCAACACCGGCAGCGCGATGAACCCGCACAAGTTCAGCCATAAGCGCACGAATGACGGAATGTGGCCGCTGCTGGAGGTGCATTCAGACGGTTGGAACACCCACTTCACCGCGCCACACCCCTTCTCTGGCAAGTTCGTCACCTTCGAGGTTTGGCACAGCCATGACGTGGCTACGCGCAAGGCTTATGTGCACGAGCGCTCTATAGGGCTTTCAGAGTCGATGATCGTCATTCTTGGAAGCTTGTATGCGGTGTGCGCGGAAGACGGTGAGCCGGTGGTGTGGCAGACGGACAACACTGGCTCAGTAAAGAACGACCGCGTGGAATTCGACCCAGTCACCTCAGTGGCGGCGCGGCGCGGCATCAGCATCGTGCACAACATTCCGGGTAACAGCCAGGCCAACGGCATCGCCGAGAACTTCAACAAATACCTGGACGAGCGCGCCAAGGAGCTGGCGACTTATCAGGGTAAAGGTATGGACAGCCTAGCCCATAAGCGCGTCCACAAGATCACCCAGAAGATGGTCAAGGCGCAGGCCGTTGGCGACAACGATGAGGTGGCGCGTCTCAAAGCAGAGGCCGAGCGCGCTGGCTGCGGGCTGGTGTTTGGCAGCTACGCAGAGGCGGTGGATTGGGTGAAGCGCGTGGTGATGGAATTCAACGATATGCCACACCGCGAGCTGGCGAAGATCGCCGACCCCATCACCGGCAAGAAGCGCCACATGACACCGAACGAGCGCATGGCCGAGTTCGTTGCCGAAGACTGGCCTCGCCAACCGTTGGTTGAGGCTGATCTGGAAGACGCATTCCGCGTGCACGAGCGTAAGACAGTGACGCGCGGCGTGGTGAGCATCATGGGCCAGACCTACCACCACCCGGACATGGATAACCTCAACGGAGACGCCGTTATGGTGGCCTACGACATACAGGATGGCTCTCGCGTATGGGTCAAGTCGCTGGATGGCGACTTGATCTGCGAGGCTGCCTTCTACACCGCCCGCAACTACCGCCCGAGCAGCTTCTACGAGATCGCCCTGGATAAGCGTGCTGACGCCCAGCAGAAGCGGCTCGGCAAGAAGATCGCCGACATCGAGGCGCAGCGCCCCGGCAACATCATCGAGAGCATGGCCTCAGTGGTTATTCCGGCCGTCGAGATACCCACCCCCATACCTGTTGCGGCCATCGAACAACCTGCAAACGTGCTAGCCATGCCCGTGCAGCGCCCGATCTTCACCAGCGACGCCGCCAAATACCGCTGGTTGAAGGCGAACACCAAAGAAGCAAACGAACAGGATGCCCATTGGCTCGACTGGTACGTCAACACCAGCGAGTGGGAGGACTTGTTCGGAGAGGGTTTTGAGGTGGCTGCCGGATAGGTGCAACTACCCGGCAGCCTTGTAGCAGTAGCAACGTAAAGTAACTACGAAAGGGAGTCTAAAAGTGAAAAAGGTCTTTGTCAAAAACATCAGCAACTACGAACGTTTCCGCACCGGCATCAGCGCGGTCGAGACACGCGGCGCATCGGAAGCCAGCCTTATGCTGGTATCCGGCCCCGCAGGCTACGGCAAGAGCCAGACGGTTGACCAGTGGGCTGTTGCCAACGGTGCCGCCTACCTGCGCGCCAAGGTCGAATGGACGCCCAGCTACTTCATGCGTGAGCTGGCCGAAACCCTCAAGCTCGACAGCCGTGGCCGCGCCAAGGATGTGTTCGGGCGCATCGCCGGCGTGCTGGGCGGGCAACAGATCCCGCTGGTGATCGACGAGGTGGAACACTGCCTGCGCAATGGTGCCGAGGTGTTGGAAGCCATTCGCGACCTGTCCGACCTGACCGAAGTGATGGTGATTTTGGTTGGCATGGACGAGGTGCAAGCCAAGATTGCCCGCCACCTGCAGATCAGCAGCCGCATCGCCAAGGTGGTCGAGTTCCACCCGGCCACGCCGGAAGATGTCAGCGAGATCTGCCGCCAGCTGGCCGAAGTCACCATCGCCCCGGACCTGATCGCCGAGATCCACAGGCAAAGCGGTGGCCGCGTGCGCGAGGTGATGAACGCCATCGCCACGGTCGAGCAAACCGCCCAGCGCAACGGCAACAGCGCCGTCAGCCTGCAAGACATGGCCGGACAGGTGCTGACCCATGACTGGCAAGCTCGCCGACCGCGCATGGTGTCGGTGAAAGGGGGGCGTTAAATGGCCTGGATCGCCGAACAGGTCTTAACGGCCATCAGGGATTCGGGCATGCGCGAGTGCATCACCGAAGATCGCCTGCTCGAACTCACCTCGCTCAGCAAGCGGCAGGTGCAGCAATCCTGCCGCCTGCTGCGCGGCAGCGGCTTGCTCGAAAAGACGGACGAAGGCTGCCACACCATCACCAAGGCGGGCATCGAGGCGCTGGAATCCGGTGCGCGGTACCGCTCCGGCCCAAAAGACAAGCAGCAAAACGGCAAGCGCGTCTGGAAGAACACCGCCCGCATCCGCATCTGGCGTGCCATCCGCCTGCGTCGCAAGTTCAGCGTGCCCGAGATCATTGCTCTCGTGGCCGATGAGACCAGTGGCGACATGACCAGCAACGTGCAGAAGTACGTGCGGGCGCTGGCCAAGGCGGGCTATCTGATCGAGCTGCCGAAGCGCGAGGCCGGTACATCGCTCACCAGCAACGGCTACAAACGCTGGTGGCTCACCGACGAAAAAGACAGCGGCCCGGAAGCGCCCGTCTGGCGGCCTGATCGCGGCACCGTCTACGACCCCAACACCAAGACCGAGGTGGCGATATGACCCCAACTATGGATTGGCTAACCCTCCTGCGCGCCAAGGTGGCGGCATCCAGCAATCAGGCCGTGGCGGATGAACTGGCCGTATCGCGCACCACCATCTCCCTGGTGCTGGCCGACAAGTATCCGGCCAAGACCGACAAGATTGCCGCCAAGGTGACGGGCCTGTATGCCCGCATCACCTGCCCGCACACCGGCATTGAGATCACCCATGCGACTTGCCGCACCACATCAACCGCCGGCACGCCCACCAGCAGCCCGCAGGCCATGCGCCAGTGGCGCGCCTGCCAAAGCTGCCAACACAAGGGAGGTAAATGATGATCGACCACGCACCGCGCATCCGCGCAGAACAGCAAGCAGAGCAGGAGAACGCCATCATGGCCGACCTCGAACGGCGCAGTGCGCCGTTGCACTGGGCATTAGTCGCCGCCGTGGTTGCCTTGGTGCTGGCCGGCATCGCCGAACAGGCGAGCGCATTCATGCAGCACCACGCCGACCTGCAAGCCACCAACGAAGCGTTCGCCCAATGCCTCAACGGCCGCGCCATCGGCATCGACAGCGGAGACGGCGGAATCCTGCGCTGCGACGTGCGGCAATACCCAAAACTGGTTGCGGGGATACAGCCATGAACGCCGTCGAACGCCTACAGATCGCGCAGGTGGCCGGCTACTGCGTGCGCTGGCTCCAAGTCAACGGCATCAAGGTGCTGCGTGTCGGGGGCGACACCGCGCAACCGTGCATCATCGTCAAGCATAGCGCCATGTGTGACCGCTTCGACGACATCGTGCACGCCTACGAGCGCGGCGAGTGGGGTGAGCGCCGCACCGGCTGGGTGTTCCGCTTCGGCTGCCAGATCAAGTGGGCGGTTCCTGCGCCGAACCCGCACAACGCCGGGAGGACAGCATGAGCCGCTTGGTCCAACACGAGCAATACGAGGCCATGCTTTTTCTGCGCAACGGCATCAGCCAGGCTGTTGCATTCGGCAGCGAGGCAGAAACCCACGCAGCGGTCGGACGCCTGCAGGGCTACCTGATCGGCTTGCACACGGCTGGCGAGATCGACAAGGACACCGTGGCGGTGCTTGAGGCCGACATGATGTCCGGCATCGCCTTCCTCTACAACGCAAGGGGGGCAGGCCATGCTCGCTGACCTGAAAAACGAGATCCGCGCAGCGCTGTCCGGCTCTTCCGCGCAGAAGCCGGTGGACACCGTGGTGCTGACTAAAGGCCACCACCGCAGGCGTGTCGAAGCGGTGCTGATGGAGATGTACCAGGCGCGCGAAGTCTGCTGCTGCAAGATCATCAAGGGCGGCAGCGAGTCTGTCGTGTGGTGGATTGCGGGCAACGCACCCAGCCAGCCCCAGCGCTACGGCAAGCAGGCGGCGCCCAAGAATCCCACGACACCCAAGCAGGCGGCGAGACGGGTTGTTCGCAGGACCTCCGATTTCACAGAAAACGTGCTGACCCTGATCACCGCGCAGCCTGGCATGAACGCGGCGGAGATCTGCCGGAAGCACATCTGGCCCGACGACACGCAGCGGCAAGCGCAGAAGATATACGACTCAATTCAATCGTTGATCAAGCGTGGTCGCGTGCACAAGAAAGGCGAAAGCAGGGAATGCCGCTATTTCCCTGGGGAGCAGGCATGAAAACCACCTGCCCAGCCTGCGGCGCTGTTGCCAGCCTGGACGTGCTGCTGGGCAACGAAGGCGCGCGCGAGGCCGTCATGACCGCGCTGGCCATCCCCGCGCCGCTGGGCAAGCTGCTGGTGCAATACCTCGGCCTGTTCCGCCCGGCGCAGCGCCAGCTCTCGTTCGACCGCGTGGCCAACCTCCTGCGCGAACTGCTACCCATGATCGCCGAAGCCAAGATCGAGCGCGGCGGCCGCATCTGGTCTGCCCCGCAAGATTACTGGGTGATGGCCATGACCGAGATGCTGGCCAAGCGTGACGCGCTCACCCTGCCACTCAAAGGCCACGGCTACCTGCTCACCATCATCGCGGGCTTCAGCGAGAAGGCTGAGGCCAAGAAGGAAGCGCAGATCGAAGCCGCGCGCGGTGGCCGCACGCCGGTGGGCGGAGCACCCGCACCGGCACCGGCACAGCCCGCGCCAACCGCACCCGCCGCACCCGCCACCCCCCGCAAACCCATGCCTGCCGCCGTTAAACAGGCACTCATCAAAGGAGGTTTCAACGATGCAAACCAATGACCAGCTCGTCACCCTGTTGTCGCGCCACATCGGCAAAGGCAACGGCATCGGCGTCAAAGACATCGCCCGCCAGATCGGCGCCAACGAGCGCCACGTGCGCACGATGGTGAGCGACCTGCGCGACGAAGGCCTCGCCGTCTGCGGCACGCCCAGGCACGGCTACTACATCGCCGCCACGCCGGAAGAGCTGGAAGAGACCTGCACCTTTCTGCGCCGCCGCGCCATGCACAGCCTCGGCCTCGAATCCCGGCTGCGCCGCATCCCGCTGCCCGATCTGCTGGGGCAGCTTCACGTGCCGACTTAAAGGAGATCAGCCATGACCATTACTTTTTCATCCCACTGGATACCCCTCGCCATCACGCTCATCGGCGTGTTCTGGGCGCTCTTCATCGTCGATGACGGTGGCGGCATGTTCAGCGGCATCGGCAATCTTTTCGCACTTATACCGGTCAGCGTCGTAAGCGCCATCGCTTGGATCGTGTGGGCAATTTTCAAATAACCAACCCAACAAGGAGAACCACCGTGCCAACCATGCAAGAAATCGAAATCAAAGCCAAGACCCACGCCGCTGCGCGCTTGGCCCTGACCAACCAAGTCGTCCTGCTCAACGCCGAGATCGAGGCCGTGAAGCAGAAGCGTCTGAAGAAGCTGCGCGAGCTCGTGGCCACCGCCACATCCACCGGCGACGACCTGCTGGCGTCGGTGAGCGAATCGGCCGAGCTGTTCAAGAAGCCCAAGTCGGTGGTGCTGCACAACGTCAAGCTGGGCTTCAAAAAACTGCCCGGCAAGATCGACATCGCCAATCCGGACCAGACCATCAAGCTGATCAAGAAGCACTTCCCGGAGCTGGCCGACAACCTGATCGACACCAAGGAATCGCCCAGCAAGCAAGGTCTGAACACCTGCGACGCCGCCACGCTCAAGAAGGTCGGCGTCACCGTCACCAGCGATACCGATGTCGCGTTCATCAGCGACCCGGCCAGCGAAGTGGACAAGATCGTCGATGCTCTGCTCAAGGGCGCTATGGATGAGGTGGCAGCATGATCGGGCCCGCTGGATTTATGGCGGCACCTAAAACGCCAAAAAGAATTGCACAGCCGTTGTCGATGACGGCCAAGGTTAGCTTTTCTTGCGGAACCTACTTTGCCCGTATTCACAAGGCGACCGGGTCGTGTACATCAGACGCCAAGACGGCGGTCGAGCGCGCGGCGCAGAAGTACATCGCAAACTCGCCGCACGTGAGCATCCTGAGTATCAATCAGCTCAACGATGCGACATACGAGGTCGTATTTAACTGGGGAGTAGCCAAATGAAATTCCAAGTCCAAGAACTCCGCCCCGAAGTGCTGGCCTTTGCGCTGCTGATGGAAGAACGGCTGCGCGAGAAGGATGCGGATCGCGGAGGTGACTCGTGGAAGAGCGCGACGTGCGACCACCTGATGGTGCGCACATTTGCTACCTGCATGATCCTGGAACAACAGGTCAGGCTGCACGCAGACGCCAAAATCAGGAAGGCCGTCGATCTCGCCAACTACGCCATGATGATCGCCGACGTGGCTGGCGCACTGGATGAAGCTGTCAAGATCATCAACGGGGAGCCTCAGCACTGATATGAGCCAATCCCGCACCCACTCCGCCTACGAAGCCCTCATCAACGTGGTAGTCGGCTTCAGCATCAACTTCCTGCTCAACATGCTGGTGTTCCCGCTGTTCGGCTGGCAGATCAGCGCCGCGCAGAACATCGCCCTGGGCGTGATCTACACCGTCATCAGCATCCTGCGCAGCTACACCCTGCGTAGGGTGTTCAACCGCTGGCATAAGGTACAGAGGGGAACGGCATGAGCCAATCTATCAGCATCGCAAACATGATCGTTCGCATCAGCGGCCTGTGCGGCACCAAGGACGTAACCGAATGGGAAGACAGCTTCATCCGTTCGGTCTACGACAAGTACCTGCACAGGGATAAATCCAAGGCGCTGGAGCTCACTGGGAAACAGGTTGAGATCATCGAGCGTATCCACAACAAGCACTTTGCGGGGTGAAGCACATGGCAATCACCAAAGAACAGTGGGCAGAGATCGAGAAACAACTCAGCGGCCTCATGGGGCGCGTGGATATGCTATGTGATGGGTACAAGGTATCCGCACAAGTCGAGAAAAATAAGATGACGCTAGTCGTGACTATCTACGTCGATGGCTATATCCGTGGTGAGTGGTTGTTCAACAAGAATGGCAGCGAGATCCCGTTGAAATTTCACCAGGAGAAGAAGCGGTTCGTTTTCAGCGCCAAATTCCGTGCCTTGCTGGCAAAGCAGGCCAAGAGCAAATACTTCAACAAGGATGAGCGCGACAAAGCTGCTGCTGATTCTAAAAAGACCTCGTCGCACTATTGGCCGCACTGGCCGAACGCCAAGGCATTCTGCCGCCACATCCGCAAAACCTGCACCAGCATCGAGCTGGTGAAGATCGGCTACTGACATGAACCGCTACCCCACCGACCAGCGCCGCCGCGACCTCGCCACGATCCACATGGCGAAGAAGCAGCTCGGCATGGATGACGCGGCGTACCGCGACATCCTGTGGTCGGTGGCGCGCGTGCGGTCATCGTCCGAGCTGGACCAGGCGGGCCGCAGCAAGCTGCTCGACCACTTCAAGGCATGCGGCTGGAAGCCGACACCCAAGGTCAACGAATGGGCCTTCATCGACAAAGCCGCGCCGGATCGCCGCCCGCTGCTGAAGAAGATCTGCATGGTGTGCAAGAGCATGGGCGTAGGCAAGGCTTATGCCGAGGGCGCAGCGCAGCGCCAAACGGGCATCGCGCGCAAGCTGGAGATGATGGACGAAGGCCAGCTGTGGCTGCTGGCCGGTGTGCTGGAGCGCACCAGGAAGAGCAAGGAGCGCGCGAAGTGACACGGATCAACCCATCCACCCTCACCATCACCCCCGTCAACCTGCTGGAGATCGTCGAGATCATCGGCGAGGCGGCGGCGCTGGCGATGGTGAAGCGATACGGCGGGCAGCGCATCCGCATCCCGGCGCTGAGCAATGCCACCGACGACCACCCGCTGGCCGAATGCATCGGCCTCGACACCCTGCGCAAGCTGGTGGGGCTGGACGGCGGCCGCTGGATGTATGTGCCCAAGTGCCAGCGAAGCCTGCTGGACGCGCGCGACCGCGAGATCGTCACCCTTTACGGCCCGCCGCACGATGTCAGCGTCAACGAGCTGGCCGAGCGCTACAACCTCTCCTATCGCCGCATCGAGCAGATCCTCGCCACGACGGTGATGGATGACAAGCAAGAGAGTCTGTTTTAAGGTGCGGCTTTTTAACGAAGGGAGAGCGCAATGAAAAAGATGATAGGTGTTCTGGTAGTTGCTGCCGTTATCGCCACGCAGGCTCGTGCAGCAGAGGATTTGGTGAACTGCAAGTGGGCGAACGGTGAGCCTATCAAGCCCAAAGTGTGCGAGGTCATGCGCAAGCATGCAGAAAAGAGCCGTGCCGAGGCGGAGGCGCAACGCCTGATGTTTGAAAGAGCAGACGCGGCCAGGGCTGAGGAGGAAAAAAACGCTTGATCGCCAAGGAAGAGCAGCGCAAGCGAGAAGAGCAGTACCGCATTGAATACCAAAAAGAAGAGGCCGAAAGAAAGGCCCAGCAAGCGGCTTGGCAAAAGGAGCAGGACGACTTTGAGCGGAAGGCGCGCCAAAAGAAGGCACAGCAAAAGAAGGTGTGCGGCGATGATTATCACAAACCACGGATTGGAATGACACTTGAGCGCGCCAAGCTATGCATAGGGGAAATCAAGATGACGGGGCAACTTAACCGCGCCGATGGCGTGGTTAGCGCTTACGAAATACCAGACATCCTTTACATGCACTTCATGGACAACGTGGTTGTTTCTTGGGGGCGTTATTGACAGTAGTTCCAAATAACGCGCAAAATCCGCGCCGGTGCTGATAACACCAAAGACAAAGCG
>Ga0210015_1002121_pt1 | contig 18951 bp, 31 predicted proteins | sample CryGeymeta201522_FD_185471 | JGI IMG/M metagenome (GOLD analysis project Ga0210015, IMG submission 185471) | Groundwater microbial communities from Crystal Geyser aquifers in Utah, USA - Crystal Geyser metaG 2015-22 (SPAdes) (version 2) | ecosystem: Environmental > Aquatic > Deep subsurface >... | reverse complement strand
ACTGCTTAGATCGCTGTAGAATGAATCTACTACATACCGAGGTATGGTAAAACACTATCTATTTTTCGTTGCGTCTAATGCGATTCTACCACTTATAGTACGGACATTCCTTGCCGACATTTTCTTGAATTCAGCATTTTCTAGAAGTATAGCAGTTTTCCAGTCATCTAGAGGCACTTTAATGAATTTAGATTGTACGTGACCAAATAGATACTTTTTGACTGCTGGAGCTGCAGCTGGAAATCTAGCAAAATTACTTAGTAGTTTCCAGTTCAGTACTAAAACCTGTTGTGTAGATTTATTCACTGATTGCTTTGCTATCATATACATTGCATCATAAAGTTTAATCCGCATTGGAATAGTCAAGTAGTGAAAATTCAGTCCAGTAAATCCAAATTTATCTATTGAAACAATAAAAGACAAAGGGAACTTATCGTAATACGGTAGAGTTTCCTTATATTTTGGATCATAAGCAAAAAATGTTAAAGTACCAGGTAGCAATCTATTTGACTGCATTGAATTTCTAGTTTGTGCTAAAAGATTACTACGGTCAATAGGTGCTAATGGAGATAATTCCTTGATCTTGGTTTTAAACCAATCGGCTGATCTCTCAGATCTAAATTTTGGATTCTTCTTTATTTCTTCAAATATAGAAGTTGTTTGTGTTTGAATCATGCTATACCTAGATCATATTCGTTTAGTACAATAAATGCTATACCGAGTTTATCACAGTATTCTTTGGCATGAGCCCACTTCGCCTGATTTGTGACATAAGTCGTAACCTCGGTGATCATTCGTTCTTTGTTTCTGTTCTTCTTTGGTGGAAGCATTTCAGCTTTGGGTTTGACTTCGATTGCGTATGTTTTGATTGACCCATCTCTGAGTCTCATTTTAGCCAAAAAGTCTACATGATACTTGTGCTGTCTATTGTCAACTGGGCTCATATACGGAATGATAAAATCTTCCGAATTCCAACTGATGACTGCTGAGTTGGAATCTAGCCATTTCATGAGTCTTTTTTCCCATGAAGATCTTGTTATTATGTTATTTATGTCACCGACATATTTTTCTGGATTCCTCGGTTTCCATTTTCTTGGTTTTGGATATCTTCTCATATGTAATAAGCTTCAAAAAATTTCTCATTAATTAATTCTTGATCTAATCCGAATAGTTCACATAGATTTTTATGTATTTTATGCTGTCTAAAAGGTGTGATTTTTCTTTTATTTCTTGGGTGTGCTTCTTCTTGTATAGTTACGATATTGGGTTCAACCGATCCACCCACACCCATGGTCAAACTCAGGGTATTCGCTCTTCTTTTGTATAAATCTAATTTTTCTTGTTCTGAAGCAGATTGCCACCACATTCTTAAAGGTTTCGTTATTTTCTCTATCTGATTTTCTCTATCTTCGGCTGCAACTTTATTAAGCCAGCCAAACCTGTTTTTTCTTTCTTCTACTGTTAATTTTTTATTATTTTCTTTATTTGTGCCTGAAACCTTCTTATAAATATTTACTTTATCTTCTTCGGATCTAGATTCCCAAATTTTAGTAACTACATTTGATGTTAATTTTCTAAATTTTTCAAATTTAAGATCGTCTTCTCTAAGATTTTTCCTAGCAGCAGTTGTAGAACAACTTTTAGAACAATATTTGTTATAACCAAGTAAAATAGAAATAAATTTAGTATTGCCACTACAATTCAAACAATAAGTTTTCTTATAGTAAAGATTATGATAGTCTTCGAGAGACATCAAATGACATTCTTTGATATGCTTATAAAGAAGTCTCGGTAAAGAAAACACAGCACCACAGACTTTGCAGGAATGATGTTTGTGTGAAAATTTTGATGGTTTGGTCATGGATGTATTTAATTTCATAAATATTTTACATTGATAGCTAATTAGTGTATAATAACTTATTGCGACACAAAAAGAATTTATATGGAACAACAAGACTATATTGAAAAAATTGCTGAAAACAACCACTATGTGAACAACAAAGAGATTTTAGCAATTATGAAGGAATACCGTGTTGCTTATCTTAAAACAAAAGAAGAAGAAACCGAACGTCCTCCGATGCCCCCCAGGGTAGCAGATGCTATTGTTCAAATTGCGACTAAGATGTCTCGTATGCATAACTTTATAGGTTATTCATATCGGCCGGATATGATCTCGGACGCAATTTTACAACTTACTGCAAAATTCCATCTATTTGATCCCGAAAAATCGGACAATTTTTTTGGTTACGCATCACAGCTTTGTTGGAATGCATTTATCGGCCGAATAAAAGTGGAACAGAAACAAACTTCTATTCGTGCTCGACTGATTAATGACAAAGTAACTAGTGAATTCATTCAGCAGAACTTAGAAGGTGATACTGAAGGTACTAATGCTTTCGTTGACTTCTTAAAAGAGAATGAGATCTTCGTTGACTATTTTGAACAGCGTAAGAACTCAGAGAAGACTGGATCGTTGCATCCTTCACTGAAGCACCGCAATCTTACTCCATACGCTAAAGAAACTAAAACCAAGGTTAAGCCAAAAACAGAAGAACCAAATCTATTTGAACTAGTTAAAGATTAATCTATGAGTAAAATTGCTATAATAGGTGATGCACATTTCGGTGTTCGATCTGATAATCCAATCTATTATGAATACTTTGAAAAATTCTTTAAGGATTTTTTCATTTATATAGATGAGAACAATATCAAAACTGTCATCCAGTTGGGTGATATGTTTGATAAGCGCAAGACTATAAATTTCTTGACACTGTATAATGCCAAGAAGATGTTTTTAACTGAATGTGAAACTCGCGGTATAATTTTATATGTAGTATCTGGTAATCATGATTGCTATTATAAATCTACTAATGAAGTGAATTCTGTCCGTCTTTTATCAACTTCTAATATTGTGGTCGTTGATGCTGCACCGCAGACAATAAAAATTGAAGGACATGATTTTGATTTTTATCCATGGATTACCGATTCAATCGCCCCAGAATGCTATGATTATGCAAAAAAGTCAAAGTCCAAGTTTGCAGTTGGACACTTTGAATTCGCTAAATTTAGGTTGCACAAATATCAGATCGCTGAGACTGGTGCCGACCACACAATCTTTAACAACTACAAATTAGTCTTCTCTGGACACTATCATACAATTTCTAGAAAAGACTCTATTCTATATTGCGGAACACCATATGAATTAGACTGGGCTGATTGTGATGATATTAAAGGATTTTGGTCTTTTGATCCGGACACAAATAAACTTGATTTAATCCAAAACAAACACACACTATATCAAAAAATTGAATATGACGACACAAAAGACATGTTCTATGATTTCAGCGCTGCCAAAGATAAATTCATTAAGCTGATTGTCAAAAATAAGAACAACCAATACAAGTTTGATTCGTTCTTTCAACAGCTGTTGGCCTCAGGCGCATATGATATTAATGTCATTGATGATAAAATTACTAAGTCAATTGAAGAATCTATGAATTCTAGTGTTGAATTCCAAACCACCCAAGATATGGTACATCATGTTATTGAAAATATGAACACACATTTAGATAAAAACATTCTAAAAAAAATGATCAGTGAAATTTATACAGAAGCTTTAGAACTGTTAAAGGTTTAATACATGATTATAAAAAAAGTAAGAGGTAAGAATTTTCTCTCAATTGGTAATGCATTTCTTGAAGTAGATCTTTGCAAATATTCTCGCACAGTAATCCAGGGATTTAATGGCTCGGCAAAATGCTTAAAATCTGACACTGAGATTGATATAGAAATAGATGACCCAGAAATTTTAAAGTTATTTCTGGAATTCTCAAAAGAATAAATACTTTTGTTTAAGGTTACAATGGTAGAACAAAACAAAGTAGATGATTTCTATGAAAATTTTATAAATTCATCTTTCGGCCCAAGATTTTCTAAATGGGAACCACACTATTTAAAAAGTTTAATCAGATCTGCGCTCAAATCTAATTCAAAACTAAATTTTGTTTTATTTTCTAAACTTTGTCCGAAACCAAAGAACAGTGTGTCTCCGTTGGGGATTGAATTTTGGAAATTTCGTGGTTGGTCAGAATTAGATGCAAGAATAAAAGCGAAAGAGGCAAATAGTAAAATCATAAGAGGACCTTCGCCATTCACAGAAAATTTTTATATTTCGCGTGGATATTCTATATCACAAGCGATAGATGAGGTTGGTAAAAGAATACCAACTAGACCAGAGTTCTATATACATAGATACAATACCAGTCTAGAAGAAGCTAAACTTCTTGCTAAAGAACAAAAGCACAAAAATGATATATCTGGGCCGAAACACCGCAGTAAAGAAAATTCTAGATTTTCATCAAAATTATGTGTTGAATACTGGTTGATTAATGGATATTCAGATGAAATAGCAAAAGAAAAAATTGAAGAAGAAAAACAAAAAGTTATTTTTTCTAAAGAAAAGTGTATTAAGAAGTTTGGGAAAACAAAAGGGGAAGAAATTTGGAAAACCCGCCAAGAAAAATGGCAAAATACATTAAACTCTAAATCTAAAGAAGAAATTTATGATATAGATCAAAGAAAGGGTTTAAAATTATCGACATATATTTTAAAAAATTCTGGCGATAAAGAACTCGGGAAAATCAAATTTAGACAATATCTAGATAAAAATAAATTTATATACCCAAACACAGAAAATGAATTATTAGAAATTCTCGAGAATGTGTTTAGTACGAGAGGATACGTAGAAGAAGAGTTAATAAAAATACCAAAAAGAAATTTTGATTTATTAGATATAGAAAACCCTTTACAATACTGCAAAGATGTTTTTAAAGATTTGTGGGGTAGTGAAATAGATGATGTTTTAAATAATAATTCCCAATATGGGAACATGAGATATGTGAATAATTCTTTCGGTGAAAGAATTCTGCTTAGATCAGATAAAGAATATCAGATGTATTTAGAATTAGTTAAGTATGATATAAAATTTACGGCCAATAAAAGATACCCCAATTCGAACATGCAATATGATTTTTATTTACCAGAATATGATTTATATATAGAAATTTGTGGTTTTATGAAAAATGATTCTTATTTAGCAAAAATGAATTTTAAACATACTACTTGGGGCTCGATATTGTTAGAAACGCAAACAGAAATGAAAAAATTTGTAAGGTCATTGATTGAAAACTAAAATTATCAATATAGTAGATTTTTTAACAAAATATCCAGAATTCAAAAATAGAATTTCTGTAAATACTCGTTTTGGGTACAAACTAATAGAAGATGCTGCTGTAACTAAAGCTAATTCTACTTGGTTAACAATTAAAACTCTCTTTAAAAAAATAGAATGTTCGACTGAACATAAAATATTGTGTCACACTTCCGTCGAATTTGTATTTGCAAATACTCTTAAAGTTGGAGATTTAATTCATACGATAGATGGACCAGAGAAAATAATTTCTATTATTGAATCTACAGAAAAAGAAGATTTAGTAGATATTCAAGTAGCCGAAGTAAATGAATTTTATGCTAATGGTGTTGTTTCTCATAATTCTACTATAGCTAATCTCATAACATTCGGTTTGTTCAATCAAACGATCAAGCAAATTAACCGTCCACAGATTGTGAACTCTGTCAATCAGAAGGGCACTGTAGTTGAAATTGAATTTGATTCCCACGGTAAATCATATTTGGTGCGTCGCGGCATCAAGCCGAACATCTTTGAGATCTTTGAGAATGGTGTAGCACTAGATCAAACAATCTCCAATGATTTCCAAGAATATTTGGAATTGAACATCATCGGTACTAATATCAAGACATTCTTACAAACTTCTGTGCTGTCCGTTGAGAATTATAAACCGTTCATGACACTTCGCACACAAGAACGTAGGGCGTTTATTGAAGAAATTCTTGATATCAAAGTATTCTCTTTTATGAATCAGATTCTTAAATCTAAGATCTCTAAGTATAAAGAAGAAATTAAGATTATTGATCTTGAACTTAAAAATTGCTTCACTAAAGCAAAACTTCAAAAATCACACATCGATCGGCTTAATAGCATCCAAGGTAATTCTGTTGCTGCTCTCGAATCAAAACTTAAAACACTCAAGAAAGAAAAGATCAAACTTGAAGCCAGAGTTAAAGAGAGTACAACAAGTATTTCTAATTTTAATTCCACTCTTAAAATCTTGAAAAAGAAATTAGAAGTGCATCAAACAAATGAGGAAAAAATAGCTGCTTATGATGCTGCCATTTCAAAACATTTGGAAAAGATAGATTCTATTACTCATGAGAATTCATGTCCTATTTGCGCTAGCATCTTAGATGAGAAAGCAAAATTGACTATCGTTGCACCATCGGTTGAGAAAATGGACGAATTATCTGGTAAAAAGAATGAACTGATTACTAAGCTTTATGATTATGAAAAACTAATTGGTGAAATTAAAACAATCAATGATAATGTATCAACTCTGAATACAACTGTATTCTCTGATAATACAACCATCAATAGATTGAATACTGAAATTTCTTCTCTTAGTGAAGAACTTAATGATTGTGTACAATCAGAAGAGCTGGTGGATTTGAAAGCCGAACTTAAACAGACTGCTCAAGAAGCACTCTTGCTTAAGGATAAACAAGCAAAATTAAATTCGGAACAAGACTATAATAATTTGATGATTGAACTTTTCAAAGATTCTGGTATCAAAACCAAGATCGTTGATCAGTATATTCCAATTATCAATGGGTTGATCAATGGTTATTTGGAAAAACTTGATTTCTTTATCTCGTTCAATCTTGATTCGGAATTCAACGAAATTATTAAGTCTCGGCATCGAGATGATTTTACCTACGGTAGTTTTTCTGCAGGCGAAAAGACTCGTATCGACACAGCACTGTTGCTTACTTTCCGCCAGTTGTCTAAGATCCGCAATAGTTTTGACTGTAACATTCTCTTCCTTGACGAAATCCTGGAATGTTTGGATCAGAAGGGTATTGACAACTTCCTTACTCTTATTGACGAGATGGAAGAATTTAAGAGTTCTAACATCTTCATCATCTCGCATAAGTCCAAGGACCAACTTGCAGAAATTTTTGACGGCAATTTACTAATGTACAAAGAGTCTGGGTTCAGCTTGATCAAGGATCTTTCTAAATAATTTACACATAAAGATTTATTTGTTAAAATGAACTTGTAAATGAAAGGAAATCAAAATGTCTGAAGTTAAAGTTGGTCCTCTGCATCGTGTGGTGATCATTGAATCTGAACGTGGGTGGGGTTCGAAAGTTGATGAAGTTAAATTCTTTACCGATTCACAGTCCGCCATAGATTTTTGTTATCAATATAATAAAGATTTGCCCAAAGATGTACCAGAATGGTACATGGTTGCCCGGTATCAAGGTATAATTAATTAATTTACACATATTACTTAGTGTAGTATAATAACCTATCATCAATAAAACAGAAAGTACAAAATGTTTAAAATCGGAAGTTTGGTTCGCGTGTTCTTGTCTCAAGATCTTTCTAAGTCCTTCATGGCTAAGATTGTCGGTTATGACTATGACCGCGAGGTTGTGTTTATTGACAACGATGAAAACACCTACGAAGTTGGTTTTTCTTGTGTTGAACCAGTTTAAGGTTATTTGATTATGAATCGTTATGTTATCACCTATTTTTCCGACCCTAACGAGTCGGATGCTTCCGAACTCAAGATGGTCTTCATGGAAGGCCTATCGGAAGATGACGTCCGTGATAAGTTCATGGCCAAATTCGGCACATTTGCCGGTGTTGTGTCTCTCAACTTGACGAAGTCGTGTGATCCTGGTCCATCGGAAAATACAGTAAATGTGTTTCGCAACGTACTCCTGGAAGAAACGACCAAAGCCGAAGTGTCGGATGATGCCGAAGAAGTAAAGAGTGAGAAAAAGGTTAGTGTCAAGGTTGTGAACCGCGATGGGAAGATTTCCAATGCATCACGAATTCGGCAGAAAATTGCCGAAGCCAAGGAAGCCGGCCAAGATAAAAACTTTGTCGTTGATTGGGCCGTGGCTACTCTCGGCCAAACCAAACCGGTGGCAAAATCCTATGTGAAAAACATCTGGAGTGAGTGATGGGAATTGAATTCTTATGGCTCTGTATAGTATCAATTTTGTTTTTACTTGGAGTCTATTGGGTATTTTGGAAAATTTGGTTGGCACTAGAATCCAACCTGCTTTCAAAGGTTGAACTCTGGGGTAAAGTTCCCGGTGCAGTTCGCCGTCCCAAGTTTTGGCAATTTGCAATTTTAATGTTTTGGTGGACGAATAGGAAATGACTATGTACATGGTGGTTTGGTGTGAAGTACTCACGGAAGATCTTTATATGCTCGAAGAAACAAAGGACACACAGTGATCTTAATTGACTTTTCTCAGGTTTACCTGGCACCCATCTTTTTGGATGCTGCTGCCAAATCCTGCGCTCAAAATCCATCGCCTGAATCTCGCGATATGATGATGCACATGGTGCTGAACACAATTCGCGCGCAGCAGGTAATGCATAAATCCAAATATGGTTCGGAAGTTGTAGTCGCGTTTGATTCATCATCTTGGCGCAAAGATGTTTTTCCTTACTATAAGTGGGCCCGCAAACAAAAACGCGCGACTGATGACTCTGGTATTAATTGGGATTTTGTTTTTGAAACTTCAGCTTATATCCAGCAAGCGCTACGCGACCATTTTCCATATAATGTTATATCGGTAGATAAAGCCGAAGCAGATGATATTATTGGTGCCATTTGCAAACATAAAGACGAAAATAGGGAAGAACAAGAAGAAAATATCTTTGGTGATGTTGAAGCAGATCCAATTCTTATTGTATCTTCTGATAAAGATCATTTTCAACTACACCGTTATAAGAATGTTCGGCAGTGGTCTCCGCTCACAAAAAAATTAGTTAAGCCCGAGAGAAAACCACAACATGCTTTGATCGAAAAGATTGTTCGCGGTGACGCGGGTGACGGGGTCTGCTCAATTAAATGCCCGGATAACTGGTTTACTCTTACAGAAAAGAAACGTGCCGCCCCTATTTCTACAAAGTATTTACAGACATTTTTTGATGCCAAAAATCCTATTGATGCTTGTTTGACCGAAGAAGAACGCCGTAATTATTCACGAAATGAAATGCTTGTATCATATGAGCATACACCAAAAGAAATTTACAACACAATAATTGAGTGTTATAATAATCAAAGAGGTAAAAAAGTCGATAAAATGAAATTAATGAACTTCTTTGTCAGTCATAAAATGAATGTATTATATTCCAAAATAGGAGATTTCTTTTGAAAGTAGCAGACCACCAACTTGATGAAATTTTTGAGATGATTAATTCGTCTGCCGATGTAGAAGTTTCTTTACGGCAAACGTGTAAAACCAATCCGATAGTTAAATTCTATGTCCACCTAGCATGTGATGACCGATGGATTGATTTTGATCTTCAAGATTTGGAATATAAATTCTCCGAATTTCACCGATCACTCTGTGGTGCATATTTGATGAGTAAAAGCACCATGAACATGATTACGGAAATTCTTCTTAATCCAAAGATCCCAAAGAAAACTAAATACTTCCAAACAAAGAACTTGATGGAATTGCTTTCTCTTCCTGAGGCAAAAGTATTCGAGGTAATCCTTAAAAAGAATTTGTCATCTCTCTATCCCCATATCACTCACAAAATGATGGTTGGAATTGAATGAACATCAAAGAAATTAAAGCCATTACTAAAGAAGTAATTAATAATGCAGTCATTGAAAGTTCCTCGGACTTCATTATGGTTGCATATGAACTTCATAAAAGGTTTTACGAAGGTATTTCTGAAAAGATGGAATGTGTTCTTCCCATCGAATCATCAAACTATCATGACAACTGGGCCGCAAATTGCGTCTATGTTGAATATCATCTAGACGGTCTGACTTCAGATGAAATGTATCACTGTATGATCGCTTATCGCACATATCTTGATTATTTTCTAAATGATGAAACAATCTCCAAAAAATACTTTATGGATGAAGATGATCATATTGGCTGGCAAATTTACAAAGAGTTAGATACGAAATACAATTGGTGTCGTAAACAGCTTTCAGTTCTTAAATATATTGAAGAGGTAAATTGATGTCTACTAAAATTATTTATAAATATCGTCAAGCCTCAGTGCCAGACATTTATAGTAATGTAAAGGTGATTGAGGGTACGGATGAAATCATTTATGATAAGAAATATGTAACCGCGATTGTAAATAATAATCGTATTGCTAAATTCTTAAAAACATCAATTAAATTCAAATGAAAGAATTTGACTACTCCATTGACAAATCTGTATTTTTGTCTAAATCAAATTTTTCGGAATATATTGAAAATATGATTCTAAAATATCCACATTTGACATATTTTGATGCCATTCTAAAATTTTCAGACGAATCGGATAAAGAACCTATTGAACTAGTTCAATATATGTCCGATGTTTTGTTGGCTAAAGTAAAACAGTCTGCTGTTGAAAGTGATTTGATTCAGTCTAATACACCTACATTTGAAGAATTACTATGACACCAAGAAAAGCATTTTCATATTTTCATGGAATGCATTTACACTTCACAACAGACAAATACTCAATCTTAAAATATGGTGCTCAGACTCAAATTGCTTCCAAAGCATTTGATAAACTTAGCCCAGGTATTAAGTTTAAGTTTGATTGGTTTTCTACTAAATTCCAAACTACAGAAAACATAGTTTATGCATGTATTGGGAATGAACTAAAAGAAACTGATATTAGATTTGCAAACAAGCAAGAAATATTAGACAACTACATTGATTATAAGAAACGCCGTGAATCTATTTCGTATGTACTAGAAAATGAATATGAGAAATATCTAGAAAAGAAAGAATTCAAATTTTATCAGTTGATCTTTAACTATTTGGCATCAGTGTATTCCCCTGAGTTTATATTGTTGATGGATCATGAAACTGATAATTTATCCAAGATTTTAGATGCAGCACAATTTTCATTCGCTCGGCCAAAGCTTCTTAAATTAATCAAATATAAAAGTTTTTTCTCTCCCATCAACTATCTTAAACTAAAGAACCATGAAGAATACATTTCGGCCTAAAGATTCCGAATTCGAAAATGAATCCCACATTTCTAGAAAAAAGAAGGCTACTTCTAAAATCCTAAAGACCAAAACAAAAGAAGATAAAACGCTTGAATATGGTCTCGAGGACGATCGTGAAATTATTGAATATGGAAAATTTATTAAGTAACAAAAGGAAATAACATGAACAAGCCAACATCTCATTTTAAAATGTCTTCAACGACAAAGTATTTACTCTCTACTATCACAAATAATGACACCCGGCACACGTTTCGTCATAACATGATTCAGGCTCAACTTGAATCCGAAAAGAAACCAGTAAAGGAAGATAAAAAGAAATGACTAGGATTTATATTGCTGGCCCAATGAGCGGCTATGAGAACCACAATTTTCCTGCATTTCATGCTAAGGCAACATTTTTAAGAGAAATGGGGTTTGATGTAGTTTCTCCGGCAGAGATTAATCCCAACACAGAAACATCATGGGCAGAGTGTATGCGCGCCGACATTAAAGCTTTGATTAGTTGTGATGCTATTGCTATGCTTCATGGCTGGGAAAACTCTAAAGGCGCAACACTTGAGCATCATATCGCAGAAAGACTTGAGATGAAAATTTATCTTCCAACTGAGATTCTGGGGAACTATGAACTATGATACCAATTACTGATCATGTAAATTCCACGAGTTCACACTTACAAGTTAATCTACAATTTTTTAGAAATGAGTATGAAAGTTCGGAAAATATCATTCAAGAATTACAAGAGCAAATTGCAAGAACACTTGCTCATAAAATAGTTAATCAGAGAAAATTCTTTACTTTGTCATTAGTGGATAACATTGGTGTTATGAAAGCGGATGTTATTGTTTTTACAGAGAAAGAATTAGATGAGAAAATAACAGAAGCCTTTAATAAAGGTGTTAAGCATTCTTTAAGAACATTTTCTGAATATAATAAATTTTTGGACAAATTATGACACAGAATGAATCTTCTTTCTATTCTTAGCTGCTTCCGACATTTTTAGTCTAGATTCAGCAGGAATCGCAAGTTCCGAGGTTGTCATATCTATTTACTTTGATCTATTTTGTGATATAATGGTTTTATTTGAGGAAATTATGGAAGAAACTTGTAAGGGTATTGGTGACATTAACTCAACGGAGAAGGGCACTGGCGCAAGATATAACTCCGGAGATGCTAGTATGATTAACTTTGTTTCTTAACTTTATTAAAACCAAGTTCTCTAAATGTTTTACCTAAAATTTGTTCAAGAGAAAAGTTAGAATTTAAATAATTAGAATTTGCATAGATTGTTTTTGTAATTTTTCTGTCTAGATTAGACATCCACCAAATTAGTTGTGTACTCGTAATTATTGGATCTAATAGATCTGGTCTATCGATCGTGCCGATAGGTGTAATATAATAAAATTTTCTTTGAGCTTTTGATTGATTTAGTTTATGCTCTTCTGTATAGTGAAACGGTTTACCTTTTTTGGCAACTGACATTTTTCTTTTAGATTCTTCTGAATAACATCTACCACGTTGTATTTCTGCTAGATTTGACTTAGTTTGTTCTGTGTGTTTATGTCCAGGTTTACCTTTCTGTCTTTCTGATTGTTTGGATTTAGATTCAGCAGACCTTATTTTTCCTGAGTTTGATTTAGCTATTTTTGCCTTAATTTCTTCTGATCTTGGTTTACCTTTAAATGCCTTTGATAATTTTTCTCTTGCTTCTGCTGAAACTTTTCCACCAGTAAAATTAAAACCTACGGAAGTTTGTTTAACTTTATTGTAGAATTTTTCATTTATACCTACGTTAAACTTGGAGTGCAATTTAACTTCTCTTGCTAATGCTATAATAGCATCACAGAAACTTTGGACTATTTTATATCTATAGTTTTGTGGATTTGATTTTTGATCTAACATAAACATTTTATCTGAACTGGATGAAAAGTATTTCACCCCAAGATCTTCTTTTGGATCACATTTAGAACTTCTCTTACCGTAGTAATGTTTATTTTCTACTAGATTGGTAATTCTATATACATAATGATAAATAGTATTGCTGGTCATATGACTCCTTTGCTGGGTTGATTAGAGGTAATGGAAGTTCCACCTTCGCGATTACCAACTATTTAATAATTATTTACTTTGGTCTATTTTGTGATATAATTATTTTATTTGAGGATTAGTTTATGAATGAACAAGGTATTGGTGATATCAATTCTACAGAAAAGGGTTCGGCTGCTCGATTTAATTCTGGAAAGCCAAAACTTTCTTTGATCCCTATGGTTACCCTGTATGACGAGGCCCGAGTCTGGGAATATGGACAAGCCAAATATAAAGCATGGAATTGGACAAAGGGTCAATCGTGGTCTGTCCCTCTTGAATGTGCTCTGAGACATTTGGCCAGGTGGCAAGCAGGTGAAGAAAATGATGAAGAATCAGGTCTACCACACCTTGCACATGCTATGTGCAATTTAAGAATGCTCACACTTTATGCTCAAACATATAAAGAAGGTGATGATCGTCCCCCAAAGGAATATCTAGAATGTCAGACTCCATTGAAGTAAAAAGTATGAGCCAAGAAACAGAAACTAAGAAATTTGAAAATCTTCTACCCGCGAATCAGATCCAACCAAAAGCATTCCACTACAAAGTTAGCGTTGGGGGATCAATAGAACCGGTATTCGTCACAGTGATCGCATTAAATTCCACTTCGGCAAAGAATGGTTTGAGCCAGCACCCAGCTTTTTGCGGCAAAACTATAAGTTACTATGGCATGTCAGATCATATTATACAAGTAAACTGATAATTTACACATAATGCTTCGCACGTTATAATGAATTCAAAGGAAATTAAGATGGAAATTGTTTTTATTGGTCTTATAGTTATTGCAAATTTTCCTCTGGTTATTGCTATACTATTCTTGATAAATTTTTTTACTTCTGAGAAATAAACATAAGTGTTTACCCTATCCGAAGCTCTAGAAGCAATCAAAGAAAAACCTGAATTCTCTGTGAAGGATAAAGGTGGTTATACCGTTATCGACTACAATTTGAATACAAAATCCACTTTTGTGGGTAAGAATGAATATGAGTCAGGAATTCTTTTGAATCTTCGTGGCACTGCATTCGATAACGACACTGGGAAAATTATCCGTCTTGGATTTCCTAAGTTCTTTAACTACGGTGAATTTCCAGAATCCGATGCAACATTGGATTTTTCTGAACCTCATCTGATCACTCAGAAGATGGATGGTTCATGTATCTTCGCTATTTATAAAAGTACTAAGAATTGGGTTCTTGGGACTCGTGCTGGCGTTACTGACATTTCTCGACTCGCGCAAGAGTTTATTGCCGACAAGCCTGGCTATCATTCGTTCATAGAACATGTATATGATACTTTTAGTGCTACTTCAATTTTTGAATTTTGCTCACGTAAGAACCGAGTTGTAATTGATTACCCAGAAGATATGCTTGTATTAACTGGAGTTCGTTATAATAACAGCGGCATCATGATGGACCGCGCAGATGTAGAAGCGCTTTGTTATCAATATGGGATCCCTTTGGTCAAACAGATTAAATCTATTGATCAAGCAGGTTTTAAATCATTCCAAGAATCTGTAACTAATCTTATTAATGACGAAGGTGTTGTGATCACATTTACCGGAGGAAAGAATGCTGGTCATATGATCAAAATGAAGTCCGAGGAGTATTGTGATCGTCACCATGCAGTCGATTCTCTAAAGTGGGATCATGATTGTGTGAAACTAATCGTGACCGGTCATATTGATGATATAATTCCATTGTTAGAATCAGACCGTGCAGAGTTCATCAAAACATATGCAGAGGGTCTAATGACTGCTCTTGATTTGAAAGTTAAAGCTATTCAGTTGGAATTTGAAAATCTTGCCCACATTAAAGATCGGAAGGAATTTGCGCAAGCAGTACTTCCACTTGATACCAAAGCGTTTATGTTTAAGTTGTTTGTTAATCCAAAATATGACGTACGCACGGCACTACTTGAATATGCAAAGCGTATGACTAATAATCAAGCAAATGTAAAAGAACTCAAGAATTTCTTGGGTTTCTATCAAGAATATCTTTAAAGGAAAATTATGAAAAAGCTTGTTATCGCTTCTCTCATCGCTCTTTCTCTTGTTGGCTGCGGTCAAGTTGAGTCAGTGACTAATTCTGACAAATCTGCTACCGGTTTGTTGGAACGCACAATGACGCTAATGGTAAAGTAATCAAATCTTGGGTCACAAACAATCATATTGAATATGGCGACCCAGTTGCCGGATTCATTGATAAAAATGGAGTTAACGTCCGAGTCTCCGGCACCTTTGTGATTGAAGGAAAATAATTTACATTTATTCAAATATGAATTATAATGATTTTTTAGGCAAATTCCTCAACGAACACAAAGATGGTTTCGTTGAGGAAAATAGACCGAACCTCAAAACTATTGACATATCTGAAGTGACCGATCCGGTTGTTAAATCAGACACAGTTAAAGATTTGAGAGACGTTACCTTTATTCTTGGATTTAGAAAGTTAAATAGACTTTTGTCCATAATGAGTCGTATTATTAAATGAAAACAGAAGTATTTAAAGAACTAACCGATGCGCAACATATGCGGATTCGTCCCGCAATGTACATTGGTTCGGTGTCGACCGAAGAAGTGTCTGGTATGTTCTTCGGAAAATATCAAACACTTCATGTAATTCCTGGCTTGCTTAAAATTATTTCTGAGATCATTGATAATTCAATTGATGAAGCTATAAGAACTGATTTCAAATATGCCAATAAAATCCACATCAACTTTACTCAAGAAGCCAATGGGCTCGAGAATGACATTTGGCGCATCACTGTAGAAGATAACGGCCGCGGTATCCCAGTTGTTAAGCACGGTGAAAATTACCAACCAGTTCTTGCATGGACTCGAGCACGTGCCGGCTCAAACTTTTCCGACGACCGCGAAACAATTGGTGCCAATGGTGTTGGGTCATTTGCAACTGCGGTATTCTCACAAGAGTTTATTGGTGAAACTGCAGACGGTAAAAATTATCTCAAGATGGTCACAGCTGACCATGCAAAAATCAAATCGGTTACCACCAAGGCATCAAGTAAGCAATTTACCAAGGTATCATTCGTACCTGACTTGTCTGCATTCTCTATTTTGGAAATTTCAGCTGATCACATTGATTTTATCAAAGATCGGATTGAAAATCTTGCTGCTTGTTATCCATCTATCACTTTCACCTTCAATGATGAAAAGATCAAGATCAAGAATGCCAAGGAATATGCTTCAAAATATTGTGAGCACTTTGTAATTGGTCAGGATGAAAAGAATACTTTAATCTTTGGCCCATCTGGTGAACAAGAAGAATTCCGGCTTCATTCGTATGTGAACGGTCTGTGGATTAAGAATGGCGGTTCTCATGTAAATTATATTCTTGATCAGATTGTAGTTACTCTTAAAGAACACATTCGGAAAAAACATAAAATCGATGTACTGCCGAATCAAATAAAACAACATCTGATGTTTGTTTCTATTATTCGTGGCTTTGTAAATATGTCTTTCGATAGTCAGACTAAAGAGCGGATTACTAATACTGCCGCGGAAGTTGCAGCACATCTTTCCGGTATTGACTTCGATAAGATTGCCAAGCAAATTCTAAATACACCCGAGATTCTGGATCCAATGATTCAGGCTATCTTGTATAAAAAGGAACAAGCCGAAGCTCGTGAATTGGCTAAAAAACAAAAGTCAACAGCCAAGATTCGAGTGGTGAATCATATTGCGGCTACCGATGCAGACCCAGAGAAAAGAATTCTATACATCGTAGAAGGTCTTTCGGCTATTGGTTGTCATATCTCTGTGCGTAATCCGAAGACGGATGGGGGCTTACCTCTAAAGGGTAAAATTCTAAATGTTCGCGGTATGAAGCCGGTTGATATTATCAAGAATAAAGAAATCCGAGAACTGTTAGCTGTACTTGGTTTGGAATTCGGTAAGCCTGCTATTAATCTAAATTATGGTAAAATAGCTATATTTACCGATTTGGATTATGATGGTTCACACATTTTCGGGTTACTGTTAAATTTGTTTTCTAATTGGCCTGAGCTATTTACAGACGGCAGAGTAAATCGTTGTTTGGCCCCACTGTACTATTGTACAAAGGGCAAAGATGTTAAAACCTTCTACACAAAAGAAGAATTTGAAAAATTTAATCCAAAAGGTTACGATGTGCAATTTTTCAAGGGCTTAGGTAGTATGCCCAAGGAAGTTTATAAACAGTGTCTGCAGAATCCTATGTTTGTACAAGCATCGGCAGATACTGCAGATTACAAAAAATTAGAAATGTTCTTTGGTGATGATGCCGACGGCCGTAAAACTTGGATGATCAACTAAATTTATTATGTCTACAATTATTAAAACTGTATCTGAAATTATTGATTCTGATCTTTTAGATTATTCTATGTATGTTCTGCAGAACAGAGCTATTCCATCTGCAATTGATGGATTCAAAAGTGGTGGTAGAAAACTTGTTTATGCCATGCTTAATGATTACCCAACCAGGAAAGTTAAAGTCGCAGAACTTGCCGGGGCGATTGCTAAATATGGATACCACCACGGAGAATCTTCAGCTGAAGGTGCCGTCGTTACTCTAACTGCAGAATGGAATAATAATTGCCCAGTGTTCACAGGCCATGGCAATTTTGGGTCCAGATTAGTTCCCGCAGCTGCTGCCGCCCGATATATTTTCGTCTCACTTTCACCCGACTTTAAGAAATACTTTATTGATCCTGAAGTAACTCCAAACTCACCTGACCCCGAGAATCCAGAGCCTGCTTATTATCTTCCAACTTTGCCCTGGGTGCTTGTCCCAGGCGTTTCCGGTATCGCCGTAGGGTTTGCTTGTAATATTCTGCCGCGGTCGATTAAAGATCTTACTGTCGCGGTCAAGAAATATCTCAAGGACCCAAAGAAATTTTTGAAAGCACAAGAATCTATTCCCCCAACATTTCCTCATTTTAAAGGCACCGTTGTTCAAGATGAAACAAATTTGTCTACATGGTACACAGAGGGGATTGTAGAATATGTGGGCAAATTCACATACCGTATTTCCGAATTGCCAGTTGGATATGATCGTGAGAAGTATGTAGAGTTTCTCAATGATCTCGTTGATGAAGATAAAATTAGAGACTACGAAGATAATTGTTCGGAAGAAGGTTTCTGCTTTGATATAAAGGTTACTGCAATCGCTCGTGATAAGATTGATCATGATCCAATTAAATTCTTTAAGCTTCGGAAGTCTCATACAGAAAACATTACGACTCTTGGGGTGAACGGAAAATTAAAATTATTTTCATCCGTTGCTAATCTGATTGCATATTTTTGTGATCATCGTATTGAAAAGTTTGGTGAAAAGATTGAATATGAAAAGAAAGAACTAACGGACCAGATCAGTCTCATGACAGACAAGGTTAAGTTTATCAAGATGGTTATTGAACGGAAAATTGATTTTCGACAACTTAACCGGACTCAGTTGCTTGAAGTAATTGAAACCAAAATCACCAAAGCGGAATATGGTAAGAACTTTATCAACATTCCATTGTACGGCTGCACTACTGATGCTGTATCGGCGCTAGAGGAAAAGATCAGCGTGTGTAACACAGAACACAAGGCGCTGTGTAAGACAAATCCGATGGAACGATATCTTAGTGTACTATAATAATTATGTCGTTTTATAAAAATCTATAAAACTGACTAGACGTTTCAACGAATCTACCTTTGGTATTTCTACTTTAGGATTTAATGACTCTCGACG
>Ga0210015_1002114_pt1 | contig 18998 bp, 20 predicted proteins | sample CryGeymeta201522_FD_185471 | JGI IMG/M metagenome (GOLD analysis project Ga0210015, IMG submission 185471) | Groundwater microbial communities from Crystal Geyser aquifers in Utah, USA - Crystal Geyser metaG 2015-22 (SPAdes) (version 2) | ecosystem: Environmental > Aquatic > Deep subsurface >... | reverse complement strand
AGTTGGCTTACCTAGGCATCATTGATCCATCCACGGAACCAGATGAGCGTGAGCAGAAGATCCGTAATCTGCTCAAGTACTGTGAGCTGGATACGCAGGCAATGGTGGAAGTAGTCAGGTATTTCCTGCAAACCTCGGTACAACCCAAGTGAAAAAAGCTCCGAAAAGTGCAGGTTTTGCGAACTATTCAGAAAAAATTCTCGCTGTAGCTCTTTCATAATGCAATAGCCATTTGGCACACATAATTTGAGGAAAGTGATTGCAGAAATGAACCCAAACCCCTACTTGGCAGGTCTTGAACTTGTGAAAAAACACTACGAATCGAGCAGTCAATCAGCATTGGCTAAGTGCATCCTGTCTCTCTACAACCATGCTCATGCATTTTCAATTGGCGAAATCCTCGAACCGCTAGGCGGTGAGTACAAAACAGTCGTGCTAGCGATGGTTAATGAGTATGCAAGGTATGGGGAAACCGCAGAACTGCGTTTGGCAGGCGAATTTATCTACGCAAACTTTCCTCGCTTGAAAGAGCTTTCAAATGCTATGAGCGATGCCAGAAGAGATGTCTGGCAACAATGGAATTTGAGGGAAGAGGAAGAATTCCGGCGGCAGGACTTGGATGATTGATTATTAAGACCGACGTATTTTCTAACTGTTGCTGAACATTATTTATTAAGAATTCATTCATGTGGAAAAGGATAGAAAAGAATATTTACATGCGTGGCCCCTATAGCTATCTGGTTCGATTGATGGTGAACGGGAAAAAGGTCGATGAGACGCTGGACTCACTAGAGGATGCCCGGATTTACCGCGACAAACACCTTCACTCTGCCGCCCTTGATGTACACATGTCCGCCATCATCGAGTCCAGAATAAAAAAACGTTCTGCAAGAAATTACACTCTGGCCGATGCAATACAGGACTACAGGAAAGAGAAGACCGAGAAGAAGAAGGGGTGGGAAACTGAAGCCACACGTCTCAACCTTATTATGAGACTACCGATTGCGAAGGAATCTCTATATATGATCCATCGAGATGGCATCCTTTCGTGCTTCAAAGATATTCGATCTGGACGGGGGCAAATGGTCAAAGGGGTTGAAAGGAGGCCGGTAAGCGAGGCAACTGTCAAACGCTACTACAATCTATTGCGTCACATTTTCCAGATTGCCAAAGACGAATGGAAAAAGATCGATGCAAACCCATTCGACGAACTTGCATCCTCGGAACGCCCCAAGGATGGCAAGCCACGCGAGCGCCGCCTCCGGGGAAACGAGTATCAAAAATTGAATGATGAATTGGCTGGGGATGCCAGAGTCGCCCTTGTAGTATTCGTTGAAACTGCGATGCGCAGAGGTGAGCTCTTGGCTCTGGACTGGAAATACATCAAGTTCAAGGGGAAATTAGGATCTGCGCATCTTCCTGAAACCAAGACAAACTCCCCTAGGACGGTTCCACTTTCGAGCAAGGCGACAGCTGAACTCAAAAGCCTAGTGCCTGACGGCGATATACCAAACTCAGGAAAAGTTTTCAGCATCAGCGAAAACTCGCTTCGATATCAGTGGCGCAAAGCAAGAAAGGCTATTGGAGCCCCAGATCTTCGCATCCACGATTTGCGGCACGAGGCTACCAGCCGGCTGTTTCAAGACAAAGGATTCAATGTGATCGAGGCTGCGGCAGTCACAGGTCACAAGAACCTGCAGATGCTGAAGAGATATACCCATTTAGACCCAACGCATCTCGCCAAGAAACTAGGGTGATCTGCGATGTTGTCTTAATGCGTCCCCACTAGGTTTATGCGCTTCAATCAGTTCAATCCACTTGCACGGCTCATTTTGTCCTGCCGACCAAACCGCTATATTTGGAGTTTTTCCTTGATTGCCGAGAATAGCCATTAGGTAACATTTTCTCTGATCCTGAAACGCCTTCAAGTAATCCTCAGTTGTCTGACGGTCTAGCCCCGAGGGTGATGGGAACGTTTCTGGGTGTGTGTGCCACAACCCGACCGCATGTCGACCTTGAGCATATTGCTGTTCTCGGTGCCGTGTAGTGGCCTTGACGTCAGGATTAAATGAATGGCGTCCACGACGATCATCAGGGTTAGGTCCGGTTGCAGTAGTGATGATGATGCCGTGGGCATTCGAGTCGAGGGTGTAAATCTCTCCGCCAGCTTCCTTCTGCAACCAGCGCCGCTGGGCATGCGCGTACATGTGGTCAAGGGCGTCGGCGGTAAAAAGCACATAGCGCCGAAAATCCGGATAGAAAAATACACGGTTGCTCATGGGAATGGACGTTCCATCACAATGCCATCGTAATGTGCGGCTGACTTCGCCCACTCTCTAAGCTCAAGGCTTGGCCAGTGTTTATCAAGAAAGTGCTGTCCCCGCACCCAGCTAATCACGCGAGGTGTTGGCGCTTCGCCGTCGATAAGGTTTAGAGTGTTTTCAGCAACAAGTGCGACGGCGTGGGCGGCTGCGGCTGCGGTATAACTCTGAAACTGGCTGCTGCAGCCTGGCTCTTGTCGGATTACTTCTGGTGGCCAAGTCACTGCCTCCAGTTTACCCATTAGGTCAGTTATGCCCTGAAGCCATGGAGTGCCGGATGGCAGCGAACAAACATGAGCTGCGGCAACATAAGGCTCCATCCATCCAATCACTAACGGACAAGAATATTCTTTGCGCGCCATGTCTACATGCCAGCGCACGTCTGGTTCTCCGGTCAAGTCCAGTACCAAATCTACATTTGCCAAGGTGTTTTCCTGTAGCCACCGCTCCGCCGAAATATTCTTTGGCGTGATCACGGTGGATGGATACCCAAGATTGACACGCTTGGCGACAGCCTCGGCCTTGGATTGCCCAATGGATTCTGCCCCCAGCAGGTGTCTACTGAGATTGGCGGCAACAAGGTTGTCAGCATCAATTAGAGTGATGAATCCCACGCCGGCCTTGGCCAAATGATCAACAACAGGACTGCCCAAGGCCCCCGCTCCCAAGACTAGAACATGCTGTTCCTGCCGATGGACAACTTCAGGATGCTGGTCGCGGCCTACCGTCCAGGAAGGATCACGTCGAGTCACTCTTAGTGGTAGCGGCGTGGTGAGTGATGGATAAGCTCGCTTGCGTGCTCCAACCACCGTCGCAGGGCCGCCAGGGAGGAGATAGGCGAATCCAAAGGTCGAATTGCGTAGGAGAACGATACGATGTACTGCGCGTCTACGAGGATGACGCTGAAACTGTTCACGTTGCGAAGCGCGAAGACGTCCGGTGAGCAACCGATCAATGTCTGTGGCGCTGCGCGGCCAAGTGGAAGGCGTAAACGTATGAGAAATTGGGATGTCAGCGATCAGCAATCGGATACGCTGTGTGGCATTAGCGCCAAGTGAGTTGATGATACGGCTGGTGGTTGGATGATCATCGCTGGCAACGATTACAATTTGTCCAGGTAATATCAGAAGGCCTTCCCTCACAGTTGGGCGAGAAGGGCATTCATCGACGGTCCAAACACCCAGAACCGGATCCCGAGGCGAACGTGCGCGACCAACCTTGATCAGCCAATAGTTCATCGGCTCCTTCTCAAAATCCCCATCCAATTTTCCTGACAACCAAGGGCCCAGAAACTGCTCCTGATAGGCAATTAATAGCAGGCGAATGCGATCATCAGCAGAGTAGCCTCGTGCTGGACCAGGGTCACCATCGATACAGAGAGCTCCGGTATCTTCCACATGAGGGATACGCAGCACTGCGTCTGGGGACAATATGATCTTTGCGGTTGCATGTTCTGGGAAACCACGCGGTAACAGCAGTTCGGCCCACACGAATTCCCGTCCACGTGGAAACACTGGTAGTTGGAGCCGGAATGCCGTAGCACCCCGATCACGACTTTTCGGGTCGGTGATCAGTTGTGGGAACTCCACACCGAGTTGCAACAGATCCACGCTCATCCGCTAGGGGTCACGCCAGACCGGTAGTCACTGGAGCAGCAGGTGGTGGCCGGTGTACAGGGCGCGTATTGCCAGAGCCTCCAGAGTTGGAACTATCCGGGGCGCATCCAAACACCTCTCTTACTCGACGTTGGATTTCCTGTTGATTCTGGGCTGCCAGAATGGTGCGCATGTCTGCCGCTAGAACGTCACACCAGTTATAGAAAGCCTCTTGGCGCTCACCGTCATCTTCATTCCAGCGTTCAGCGAAGTTTTCGCCAGGAACTGTGGGATTGTCCACCCAGAATTCTCCATTAATTTTCTGCACCATTTCCGGCATCAGTTCTGCAAGATCAGCCAGCAGTTGAACGGGGTGGTCATAGGTGCGGCCAAGATCGGCAAGGCCGTCATAGCATTCAGTCAGCAACGTCACGATGATGATTGAGATTGGCTTGAAACCCTTCTCAATCTGGTTGCGGCGTGCCCACATATCACGGTGACGCTTGAAGAGCCGGATTGCAACCCGCAGGGTATCCGTGATCTCCACATCTTGGGCAGGCACTGGTGCAACATTTGCGGCAGCTTTGTGAAGTGAATCTGTTGCCATCGCCAATATACGGATCAGCTGTCGCTTCGCAGTATCGTCTACCCATTTGGAGAGGCCGGCTGGATTGGAGGTCTTCCATTGTTTGGTCGGGTTATCCACCACAGCCAGCGCTGTACCTAGGTACTCTGTCGCCGGCAGGAAGCGCGGTGCCATAGAACTCAACACGTGAGAGGGGACCGTATTCAAAGGAACTGAGGGGGTGAACTCCAGATAGTAGGGTTCTCCCGTCATGGGAATGTTCCAGCAACGCTTCTTTGCTTCGGCTGACAGTTCCTCCAGAGCAGCACCTACTTTTGTGAAGAAACCGACTGGGTCCATAGCGTCAACGCGGGAAATATCCACTTGGCAAACCGCATCGATGTCGAATTTTGAGCTGTCCGGAGAACGAATCAGAGTCTGGGTGCTGGCCGACCCCTGCGGGTGCACTGTGATCATCTCATCTGGCCACTGAAGTTTTCTCACCAAATGCTGGGCCGCATCCGTGTAAGCCTTAGCGGCGGCGTCAATTTCATCTTGTTTCACGGTGATGTGCTGATTTACGTAGTGCAGTTCTCGCGCCCACGGGCCATAGGCTCGCCTGTAGCCATAAGCTTCGTCCATGGTGATACCTTTTTGAAGAGATGACAGAGCTTCGGTCAAAATGGTGCGACGGCTACGTTCGGCGTTTACTACAAGAGATGCATTTTTTGTCATGGTCATGCTCGGGCTCCTTACCGTAGTGCAATGTTGGTGGTCTGAGCACCGGCGCGAGCCGTCACATCGTGGCCACTGATGGAAAATGCCTCAACAAAGGGAGTATCCCTGCTGGGGCGGTCGTAAATTGTGTAGGTCGGGTGATGTCCAGCCTGAAGCATCTGTCCGAAGCAGAACACGGTGCTGGCTGGGCTGATTGCGATCAGGTGCACTCGTTCTGCATGCATGACATCCTGGACGTGATTGACGGCAAGACGGGCAACGCTCATAAACTGATCGAGATCATCCGGATGCTGGATGCAGATGGGAGCCGGATTGGGCATCTGGATACGAACCCAAGGCATTCGACCGCTGGAGGTTTTGTCAGCCATGCCCACAGGCAATGAATTTACGTCAAGATTGGCGGTGAGCTCGATGGTGATCAGCACCTCGTGCGCTTGCTGAGATGTCAGTCCTTCCACGGTAATTGTGCCAGGTGGATGTGGTGTTGCATTGCGATCCCAGCACCAAGTCCGTCGCTGCCGATGATATTGGAACACCCGTACTGGCCGTGCCTCACCGATGATACGGCCAGCCAAAACTAAAGTGGCGGTGTGATGTAGAGGGAAGATCGCCAACTCGCACATGCTGGTGCAGTTGGAAGTATTGAAACTGCTGACCATGCGCTGAATCTGCAGCTGATGTTCATGGAGATACTGAACCCAGAACTCCGGGGTGCGACGATCGTCACGCTGGGTGCGACGAAGATGTTGTTCCACTCCGGGCGACATAGCCCTGCGGGTGTCCAATATGGCACCGATCAGGTCGGATTCCTGAAAGTATGTCGGAATTCCGGCCAAATCGGCATGCAGCGTTATCGCCTGTACGCGCGGATATGCCAAGGAGCCCATGTAGCTGCGAACCAGATTCAGATGAGATAGGCGCATGGCGTAAAGCCTTGCGGCCGGGTATTCGCCCGGGGCAAAGCTGTCGATCAGTCGGTGGTGCGCATCGCACATCAACATGATGTTGTCCGCATCGTCAGAAAGCCGGTGGGAGTCGGCCAAAGTGCCGCGAGGGCCATTCGGGTCGGAGGCGATAATGTGCGCCAAGTAGCTAATCTTGGCGGAGCGGGTATAGAGCGGGATGGTAGACAGATTTGATCCGCAGCCTTCGAACATGCAGCACCCACCTGCATCCGTCCAGACTTTCCATGCAGTTGGCTGTGAAATGTCTGCGCCACGCCCAGTCCGACCAAGGGAGCGCAGCCTCTCGTCCACCAAGTTGGCGATTTCGTCCGGGGCTACCGGTGCCAACGGCCAGCTTGGATCAACGACATTGGCGGCGTCCAAAATTTCCAACGGTAGGTCATGCTGCAGCAAGCGGTTTTCGTGTGCGAGCTTCTTGAGTATCGCCTTGGACTTCTTATCCGGGTCAGCAGGATGCAGCAGTGGGGAAGGGGAGGTCGCCTCGAAGACTTTGCAGAGGGACTGAGCGTGCAGATAGCCAACCGTGTGCCCTGCTTGACGGCGCTGATTGAGCCAAGCGACCAAATCATCGTCATCAAGATGCTGAGGAGGCGTGACGAAGGCTGGCACGCTTGATGTGAGATGTTGGTTGGGCATGGTTCTTGTTATTGGGCTGATTGGTATATTGAAGTAATTGTTTTTTAACAATGGAGTCTGTTTATACCATTTCAATAGTGCGGGTAAAAATTTTCTCGTCAGACCTTACTTGGTAGTAAAAACGATGTGGGATGGTTGCCGTATATGAGAAATGTGGCCTTGTGGCTCTGGCGATTTGTTAAGTAAACTTTACATTATTAAAGCGAGTGCTATACTCAAAACATGGACATCTTAACGATAGGCGCAATCATCAAAAAAGAGCGAGTGTCTTGCGGGCTGACCCAGGAGACGCTGGCCAAGCTTTCTCACGTCTCCAGGGTGACACTGGTCAACCTAGAACACGGCAAGGGCGGAGATATCGGCGCCGTCAAGCTGTCCGAGATTGCTGAAAACGTAGGAATCTCACTGTTTGCATCGGGGAAGAAAGTGAACTTCATCAAGATGACCATAGGTAACGTCAATACGAGTTACAAGAATGTCATGTCCGAAGCTGACTTGGAAAAATTCATGCTCAGCGGCTTGATTCCTGCGGGGCTGGAAGGACAAGTGCTGCACCTGATCGACGAAACGCCCGTCTCGCTGGTGACCAGCACCGTCAAACAGGTCGCTGCTAAGAAGAAAGTCACTCCGAAACAGGTCTGGAAGAATCTGGCCAAAGTGGCAGCCGAAATCAAATCCCCGAACCCGTTCTGGAGTCACGTTGGTTAAGCCGCCTCTGCACTTTCCGGAAGGACCGTGGCGAACTCTTTTGGAAAAGGCCTACGCTCTCATCGATGCCATCGCTGCCGATGGTATCGCTGTACCACGCTGGAGCCTTGGTGGTGGCACGGTGCTGATGTTCTACTACGGCCACCGTAGAAGCAAAGACATCGATATCTTTATCCCAGACCCGCAACTCCTCGGCTATGTCAATCCGAGGCTGGGTGGTAGGGGAGAAGCGGTTACCGCAGAGTACAGGGACACCAGCGAATTCGTGAAACTGTTCCTGCCAGAGGGGGAGATCGACTTTGTCGCAGCCTTACCGTTGACCGCAAATCCGTTCGAGGCGCATGAGGTGCTCGGCCGAAGCATCCTGCTTGAAACGGCAGTCGAGATTGTCGCCAAAAAGATATGGTATCGCGGCGACCGCGCGACACCACGCGATCTGCTCGACCTTGCAGTGGTGATTGAGCATCACTACGATGAAATCCTTGCTAATAGTGATGTTTTTAAAAAGAACATCAGGGTATTCACAGAACAATGTTCGGCACGACGTGCATTCATGCTGCCGGTGTTCGATGAGATTGAGAAAATCGACTTCAAATCATCCTATGATGAATGTCTGCAGCGCGCAATTGCCCTGAAAGAAGCATTATCGCGGCAGAACTTTTAATTTGCACAGATTTGCACATTTATTCTCCGACCAATAGTGAGAACCTCTATTTGATTGGGCTTCCAAGCGTATTCAGAAGCGCCTTCACACGGCAGGGGTCACTGGTTCGAACCCAGTACCGCCCACCAATCGAATCAAGCAGTTCCAACATTTCAATCCGGCCTTTTCAACCGTAGTGTGCCGAAAGTGTGGCAACCCTTCCAGCCGTGCAACTGCATTACGAACATTGTCCGGCGCAAGGTATGCATATTTCCCGGTCATTCTGATCGTGCTATGACCTAACAAATCGCGCGCCTCAATTAACGATGCACCGGCACTGTGTCTCATCCCGGATATTTGCGATCCAATAGATCAGTTCACCCAATAAAACAAGCTTATTGGGAATTTGGCCTGCGCACGCCACTGATTGCTGAATTGTATTTTTGTTGTAAAAACTGAACCAAGCGACATTGGAGCTTGTCAACGCGCTCGGCTATAATCGTCAAAATTTGTATACCCGCTCAAGCCGGGTGTTTTGCATAGTTCCGTCAGAGGAGAGATTTCATGCGTATAGGTATTCCTGTCGAGACCCTCGCAGGCGAGACTCGCGTCGCGGCGACGCCGGAGACGGTCAAGAAGATGGTCGCGGTCGGCCATCAGGTGGCGGTGCAGCAAGGTGCCGGGGCCGGGGCGAGCATTCCCGACGCGGATTACGAAGCCGCAGGGGCCAAGCTGGTCGGCGCAGCCGACATCTATGCGCAATCGGAAATCGTGTTCAAGGTCCGTGCGCCGAGCGCCGACGAGCTGGCGCAATGCAACAAAGGCACGGTGCTGGTCGGCTTGCTCAATCCGCACAATGCGGATCAGGTTGCGTCGTATGCCAAACAAGGGGTGGCCGCCTTCTCGATGGAAAAATTGCCGCGCACCTCGCGCGCGCAGGCGATGGATGTGCTGTCCTCGCAGGCGAACATCGCCGGCTACAAGGCGGTGATCGTGGCCGCCAATCTGTACAAACGTTTCTTCCCCATGCTGATGACTGCCGCCGGCACGGTGAAAGCCGCGCGCGTGGTGGTGCTGGGGGTGGGGGTGGCCGGCTTGCAGGCCATTGCCACCGCCAAGCGTCTGGGCGCGGTGATCGAAGCGTCCGATGTGCGTCCGGCGGTGAAAGAACAGGTTGAATCGCTGGGGGGCAAGTTCATCGACGTGCCCTACGAGACCGACGAGGAACGCGAAGCGGCGGCGGGGGTGGGCGGCTATGCCAGGCCGATGCCGAAGAGCTGGATGGACCGGCAGAAGGCGGAAGTCGCCAAGCGCGTGGCGCAGGCCGATGTGGTGATCACCACCGCGCTGATCCCCGGACGACCGGCGCCGGTGCTGGTGACCGAGGAGATGGTCAAATCGATGAAACCCGGTTCGGTGGTCGTGGACTTGGCGGCAGAGGCGGGCGGCAATTGTCCGCTGACCGAGCTGAATCAGACCGTGGTCAAGCACGGCGTGACGCTGGTGGGAGAATCAAACCTGCCCGGCACGGTGGCGGCGGACGCGTCGGCCCTGTACGCGCGCAACCTGCTCAATTTTCTCAATCTGCTGTGCGACCCCAAGAACGGCGGCGCCCTCAACATCAACCGTGAAGACGACATCATCGCCGGTTCGCTGATCGCGATCGACGGTGCGGCCGTCACCAAATAAAAAGGAGCGTGAAATGAGCGGAGTCGATCCTGTTATTCTGAATCTTACCGTGTTCGTGCTGGCGATCTTCGTCGGCTATCATGTGGTGTGGAACGTCACGCCCGCGCTGCATACGCCGCTGATGGCGGTGACCAATGCAGTGTCGGGCATCATCATCGTCGGTGCCATGCTGGCCGCCGGCCCGCAGGAACTGGATGTTGGCACGGTGCTGGGTCTGGTGGCGGTCACGCTGGCGGCGGTGAACGTGTTCGGCGGTTTTCTCGTCACCAAGCGCATGCTGGATATGTTCAAGAAGAAGGGCAAGTAAATGTCAGCCAATTTCGTCGCAATCGCATACCTGATCGCTGCTGTCCTGTTCATCCTGACACTGAAAGGGTTGAGCTCTCCGGCCACGGCGCGGCGCGGCAATCAATTCGGCATGATCGGCATGGTGATCGCCGTGCTGACCACGCTGACCCTGACCCACAACTGGGTGTATATCCTGCTCGCCATCGCCGTGGGCGGCACCGTCGGCGCCATTGTCGCCCAGCGCATCCAGATGACCGCGATGCCGGAACTGGTGGCGGCGATGCACTCGCTGGTTGGTCTGGCGGCGGTGCTGGTCGCGATGTCGGCGTTCAATAATCCGGTTGCCTATGGCATCGCATTGCCGGGCGAGATGCTGCATGCCAGCAACCGCATCGAACTGTTCATCGGCACCTTTGTTGGCGCGATCACCTTCACCGGTTCCATCATCGCTTTCCTCAAATTGTCCGGTCGCATGTCGGGCAAACCGATCCGTTTTGCCGGACAACACTGGCTGAATCTGGGGCTGGGCATCGTGATGGTCGGCTTCGGTGTCGCCTTCTTCCTGGAACCGGGCTGGACGCCGTTCCTGATCATGACCGCCATCGCGCTGGCGCTCGGCGTCCTGCTCATCGTGCCGATCGGCGGCGCGGACATGCCGGTGGTGATCTCGATGCTGAACTCCTATTCCGGCTGGGCGGCGGCGGGTATCGGCTTCACCCTCAACAACAACATGCTGATCATCGCCGGTTCGCTGGTCGGCAGCTCAGGCGCGATCCTGTCCTACATCATGTGCAAGGCGATGAACCGCGCCTTCCTCAACGTGATCCTCGGCGGGTTTGGTGGTGGGGCCAGCACCGAAGCCGCCGCCGACGACGGTGTGCAGAAGACCTATCGCAGCGGCAGCGCGGACGATGCGGCCTTCCTGATGGGCAACGCGGATTCGGTCATCATCGTTCCCGGATACGGTCTGGCGGTGGCGCGCGCGCAGCATGCCATCAAGGAGATGTCCAACCTGCTGGCGGAGAAGGGCGTCAAGGTGCGTTATGCCATCCACCCGGTGGCGGGCCGCATGCCGGGGCACATGAACGTGCTGCTGGCCGAGGCCGAAGTGCCTTATGACCAGGTGGTGGAAATGGACGAGATCAACAACGAGTTCGCCGACACCGACGTGGTGCTGGTGATCGGCGCCAATGACGTGGTCAATCCCGCCGCCAAGAACGACAAGTCCAGCCCGATCTATGGCATGCCCATCCTCGAAGTGCACAAGGCGCGAACGGTGCTGGTGGTCAAACGTTCGATGGCTACCGGTTATGCCGGTCTCGACAACGATCTGTTCTATCTGGACAAGACCATGATGGTGTTCGGCGACGCGAAAAAGGTTGTCGAGGATGTGATCAAGGCGCTGGCGTAAGCGCGTTTGAATTAATTAAAAAAGCCGCGCAAGCGGCTTTTTTAATGTTCCCCAAACCGGGTGTGACAGTTGGGACGGTCTCCCGGGTTTGTTGATTTAAGGTATCTTTGGAGTGGTGTAAGGCACTTCTTTCTGGAATGCTTCCCAGGTGGTTTCATAGCCGACAAAAAACTGCCCCGGCACAATTTCTTTCTGACGTGTGGTTACGCGGAATGCGTGACCATCCGGAATCTTGGGGCGCATAAAAGGCTTCTTTTCATCACTCATGATTCTATCTCCTTGGGTTAAAAAAGCACTTATTGAAAACGGGAAGTATCTAAACAGGCGCTACACCACCTCCCATTTCGCTGGTGAAATTGTACTGTTTTAGCGCGTGTAATGTGCCTTCTTTGGAATCACATGCCGCACGCCTCCTTGAGGTTTTTCAACGTCCCCTGTGTAGCGGGGGATGATGTGAATATGGACGTGGAAGATACTTTGCCCGGCTGCCGGCCCCACGTTGACGCCGATGTTGTAGCCGTCCGGACTAAACTCCTCGTCAATGAGTTTTTTTTCCGCTTTGATGAGGCCCATGCAGGCGGACACCTCTTCCGGCGTCAGGTCGAAAAAGCTGGCGACATGCCGGCGCGGGATGACCAGAGTGTGTCCCGGACTCGTCGGGTAGGTGTCGCGCGCACTGAACGCAAGTTCATGCTGGATCGACACCCCGCGCGGATCCTTGCAGAACAGGCATGGATCATTGGGGTTTCTTTTCTTTTCGGGTGTGGCTTCAGACGACAACAGAACACCTCCTGCTCAATCTATACCTTATACTTCGACACATCATCTTGTTAACGGGGACACCATCTTGGCATCGAATAAAGGACGGGCTTACTTTGCACTGCTTGGTTATCATTTCAACCCCGACGACATTACGCGCCTGCTTGGGATAGAGCCCACCTCCGTCAATGCTGCCGGCGCATACAGCGGTCTGGATAAACCCGTGATCAGTTCCTGGGAGTTATCAACGGAGACCATTGCCGGGGAGGTTGACGTGTTTTCCTTGACGGACATCATCGTTAAGCAGCTTGAACCCATTAAAGAGAAAATCGTTGGCGTCTGCAAGAGCCACAATCTGTCTCCAAGGTTGGGCGTGGCGCTGACTTTGTCTGTCGATAAAAATGAATCTACCCCGGAGGTCGGATTCGGTGCACGAACCATACGATTCCTTGCGGATACGGGTGCATTCATTGAGGTGGAACATAAACTTTCCGAGCGAGTTTGATTCATTCTTCACCCGCAATCTGACTGTTGAGCGTGTTGAACTGTAACTGCGCCATTTTCAGCTGCTCCTCGCAATGCTTCAAACAGAGTGGCTGCAGTGCGTGGCGGAAACATTCCATAATCACTTCAAATTCATCTGCAATTTCTTGTGCAAGCCCGGCATCGTTGGTTAATTGAGCCAGTACATTTTGCGCTGTCGCCTTGTTCACCCGGCAGATGACTGACAAATGGATAGGCAACTGCTGTTCCATGCTGACCGTCCATGCCAATTCGTAGGAATTGATCGCCTCTTTCAAGCGGGCGGGGTTTTCTTCCGACTCGCCAAGATGATGCAAAACGGCAGCCCGATTGTTATGCGTGGCAGTCAGCTCCAATGGGTAGTTATCCGCGTCGAGCACGGCAAGCGCATTTTTATAGGCAATAACGGACTTTTGAAATTGGCGGTTACCTTTAAGCAAGGTTCCGTAAGTATGCAAAGTGGCGCCCATCTGGTGCATGGTGCGCATCCATTCTTCCGGAAAATCAACTCGCGACCAAACCAGCAAAGCATTGGTGTACGCATCGACAGCGGTCTTCAATGGTGCTGTCGCTTCAACTAAACGACCAAGCGCTTGGCTGGCCGTGCCCAGGTTGTATTGCGATGTGGCCCACTCTAGAGGAGTGCTCTCCTGACTGAATACCTCCAATGCCTTGTTGAAGCACTGGATTGCCCGTTCAAACGATTCAGCATCTCTGCGCTGCTGACCCAGTGCCGCAAAAATATTTCCGAGATTATTCTGTGTTTCAGCCCAGGCTGGCGGCTCTTGGGCGCGACTGATTTTCGCGGCGGGATCAGCTGCTGTATCGGCAGTGTCCGTAAGCGATGCTTCAATCGCCTCGCGTAAATTCTCGAAAATTCTGGAACTGAAGCGGTGCTGCTCATGGTTCCCGCGTGTGTAAAGAAAATTATCCGCTACAGCAACCTTGGTATCCGGAACAGCCGCTGCGGCCGCATCTGTGCTCAGCAGGCCTATGGAACTCGCTATCGCGCGCTCCAGAGCCCTGTTCTCAGGGTAGATGATGTAATGGGTTGAGAATTTCATTTTGCCCGGTCGAGTATTTCATTCAGTTCCGGATCGGCACCGACCGCTCCGCCCAGCTCGATTTCTTCCTCTGTCGCATCGCGGATAGTCAATACTTCCAGCATGAAAGTGACTTCTCTGCCGCACAGGGGATTATTGCCGTCGACAGTCAACGTCTCGTCGTCGAATCGGGTGACGATGAAGTTCCTCGGCTCACCTTTTTCATTTTCCATGGTGAGGGTCATGCCGATCTCCCGATATTCTTCCGGGACATTCTCGATACGGTCGGTAAATACCAGTGATTCATCCCGCTCGCCGTATAGCAGTTTGGTGTCGATGGGTACTTCGATGATGTCCCCGATTTTTTTGCCATACAGGGCTTTGGTCACATCTTCAGACATGACATCGTTCACGCCGTGCACGTAAGCCAGCGGAAATTCCACAGTGACCAGCACGTCGCCGGTTTTGTTATCAACAACCTTGTAACTTAGCTCAACAAACTTTTCGTCTTCAATGGTATCTGACATGACTGGAACGCCCTGATAAAGTTTTGTTAGAACAGCGTAGCGCCAAAGATTCTTACTTGATCCTTTTCATAACCGAGCACCAGCCTGCCCAGCCATTCACCCTTATTTTTTTTGTTGATCACTTTATATAAAACAGTGACAAATTCTCCGCGGCGGATCATGCCAAGATACGAATAATCATCTGACAGGTTTTTTGCCAGGTCGCTTCTTGCAAACTGCTTGCCCATTTCAACCTCATTCGCACCCGCAATGAAAGAGCTCGAAAAATTACGCGTGAAAGCGCCATAGTTTCCTTCATTGGAGTACTTGATCAGATCAGCCCACATCGGGTTGGCCAACTCCAAAATCTCTTCATCTGTTTTTTCAAGAATGTTCATAAAATATCTCACCTGCACAATGTTTCGTAATTTTATCTGAAGCGATGCCTCACCACTCGCTGAAGAGATAAAAAAAGGACCAACAAAAATGCCGGTCCTTTTCGAATAGACTAACAAGTCATGGCAAACATATTTTTGCAGGCCTGATTTTATGAAACCGGCAAATCAGGCCTGCATTGGCTTAGTGCGCTTCTGCCGGCGCTTTCTCTACATCACCGACCAGGTGGTAGAGCGGTGCTTTTTCCATCGTGTACTCACCCGTCTTCGGATCGCGACGGGACACCGTCAGCACGTGCCAGTTCTTGTCATCCAGCTTCATGACATCACCACGGTAGTAGTATCCGGGCCAGCGTGTTTCCTTGCGGAACAGCGTATGCTGAAACACACTTTCGGATGTCAGGAAACGATGTTTCAGTTCCCATGCGCGCAGCAGTTCATGGATATCTGACGCAGCAACCTTTTCCAGATCTTCTCCCAGAGCCGCCATCTTTTTCAGACCGATGTTCAGGAGCTTGTCGTTGGTCATGTAGTTGACACCAAAACCGCCACAATACTCATCCATCATTTTTTGCAAACGATCAAGGCCCTGTCTCGGGTTGATGAAGTTGGGATTGACGCTGCCCGCGACCACTTCGTTGCTGTATACATGATACGTTTCCAGAGGCTTGTAGATCTGCTCCCTGCGACGATTGATCTGGGCGTCAGAAACGCGGATGCCCTCTGCTTTGCCATCATCGATATATTTACAGGCAGCCTTGGCAGCCAGACGACCTTCGGTGAACGAGCCCGACGAGAAGGCGTGCGGTGTGCCGCCTACCGCATCGCCGGCACCGAACAGACCTTCAACAGTCGTCATGCGGTTATAGCCCCAGAAATATTCCGGAGGAGAGAGGTCTTCCGGACCGGAACACCAGGCGCCGCAACCGGTGGCATGCGAACCCATCACATAAGGCTCGGAAGTGGTCAACTCGGGGTTCTCGTACTTGGGGTCCACATCGGTGGCGGCCCACAGCACCGCCTGGCCAACCGTCATGCCCAGGAAGTTGTGCCAGCCAATCTCTTCCAGATGCGGATCCTGGAACGCTTCCATGGTGACCATGTGGATCGGGCCGCGACCGGCATTGACCTCGTTGATAATCGCGTGGTTGCGCAGGCAGGTCGGAATGGGGCGATGAGTCCGGTGTGAAACTTCCGGGTCCAGATATTCCTTGCCCACCATTTGCTGGAGTGCCGGGAACCATTTTGACTCGTACTCTTCACCGTAGCCATTCTGGGTATAGGTCTTGAGGTGCAGGAAGTAGGCACCGACCGGGCCGTAACCGTCCTTGAATCGAGCCAGCACGATACGGTTTTCCATTTGCGTCATCTTGGCACCGGCCTCGATCATCAGGCCGTAGGCAGAACCCGAAGACCACGGTGCGTACCAGACGCGGCCCGCACCTTCACCGACAGAGCGCGGCTTGAAGATGTTGGAAGCGCCGCCGGCACCGCAGATAACGGCCTTTGACTTGAACACGTGGTAGTTACCCGTGCGCACATTAAAGCCCACTGCACCGGCAACACGGTTTTCCTTGGATTCATCCATCAGGAGGTGGGTCACGCAGATGCGGTTGAACACCTTGTCTGCCGACTTCTTGGCTGCTTCGGCCACGATCGGCTTGTAGGATTCGCCGTGAATCATGATCTGCCAGCGCCCTTCACGCAGGAACGCCCCCGTTTTCTGGTTGCGCATGATGGGGAGGCCCCATTCTTCAAAGTTATGCACCGTGGAGTCGACGTGGCGCGCCATGTCGAACAGCAGGTCTTCCCGCACCATGCCCATCAGGTCGATGCGTGCATAGCGCACATGATCTTCCGGATTGTTCTCGCCAAAGCGCGTGCCCATGTAGCAGTTGATCGCGTACAAGCCCTGGGCGACCGCGCCGGAACGCATGATGTTCGCCTTTTCGGCGATGACGATCTTTTTGTTTTGTCCCCAATATCTCGCCTCGAATGCAGCCCCCGTCCCGCCCAGGCCCGCACCGACAACCAGGATGTCGATATCGTCTTCAATAATTGTCGAGTAGCTCATTAGTATTGCACTCCCTCTTTGATTTCCAGGCCATTGGATTTCAGTGTGTGTAAGCCGCCTTCATCCATGCGGATGTACTTTGGCTCACTAAACAACAGTTGGCTGTCCCGCATCTCTTTGCTGGGTGCGGGCACATCTGCCAGTTTGGGTGTTGCCGACCCCCATGGCTTGGTGGTGATGGGTGCCAGCAGTTCCATATCCTTTTTGCCGTTGCGGAATTTGATGCGCCACGCAATCGTGCCTTTATCCTCATCACGGATCACCCGAACGCTGTGTCCAAGCGGCGCAAAGTCGGCGTATCCGCGCACATCGATCGCCTGGTGCGGACAGGCCTTCACGCAGGAGTAACACTCCCAGCACATGTTCGGTTCGATGTTGTAGGCACGGCGCAGCTTCTTGTCGATGTGCATGATGTCGGACGGGCAGATGTCAACGCACTCACCGCAACCATCACAACGCGTCATATATACAAAGGTTGGCATAAAATATTCCTCTTTTCTTGTAGATAATGGGTCAGGCCGGCATTAGTAGTGGCTGGGTCTTTCAGCCTTGATGCAAAGCCCCATGTTTGGCGGGTTCTTGCCCATGTACATGGGAACATCCGGAAATTTCCGCTGCACTTCAGGATCCGTCAAGTCGTAGTCGGGCGGCAGATTCTCCCGGGAACCATCCGCACGGGTGATTTTTTTCTGGTTCGCCGCAGCGGGCTTGTAGAACATGTGGGCGAACTTGGACCAGTACACGCCGCCAAACAGAATGGTGCTTGCCAGGATGAACAAGGCAAAGAAGATGGTTAATCCACCCCCGGTGAATGACCAGACCAAGGCGAAAGTCGAGGTGGCAAGCAGCGAGACAATGAACAGGTCCGCGCGCTCGAAGCGGAACCATGGCAGGCCTTCCGCAGACACATCAACGCGGATAAAAAACCAGAACCAGTATCCGCCAACGGCCAGCATCAATGCGCCGATATGCCAGAGCTGTGGCAGCAGGGCGGGGGTGGCCGCTTGCGGCGAGGAATAGCCGAAGATCATGATCGCGGTCGTCAGCACAAACATGATGAATCCGTACATCATCAATATGTGCGAAAGCCGGCGTCTCGGATTGCTGAACTCGCCGGCGGTCAACACTTCATTTGCCAGCACCGAGATCGCAATAGCCGCTTTCTCACCGCCACTCACAGAGCGTTTCGCATTCTTCTGCGCTTTTTTTGCATTTTCGAAAAAGTATTGCGCGCTTTTCTTGTGCATTACGTCGAGTATTGTCCCGCCCATGACCAGCAAGATCATAAGAACGATATAGCCCTGCATCATTGCGGGGGAAATGAATTCTGCAAGTGGTGAAAAGGGGTTGCTCGTGAACATCAGGTTCTCCTTAAAAAAATTGGTCACCGGTTATGTGTCAATCGTCCGGCATTAATCGCCGAATGCCGGGTGTCGCTTCTGTCATCCGCTATTCAATCCAGCGTAATACTCGCGCAATATTTCCAGCACTTCGGGACGGCTGAACTCGGCTGGGACTTCTTCGCCTTCCGAGAGCATCTTGCGCAACTGCGTGCCGGAGACCTGCAGACGATCTGCGTCGCCGTGCGGGCAGGTTCGGCCCGATGCCATGCCGCCGCATTTGTAGCACCAGAATGAAATGTCGATCTTCATCGCCTCGGTCTGGAGTGCGCCCTTGGGTATCGTGTCGAAGATGTGATGCGCATCGAACGGGCCGTAGTAGCTGCCGACACCGGCATGGTCGCGACCGACGATCTGGTGGGAACAACCGTAGTTCTGGCGGAACAGCGCATGCAGCAGCGCCTCGCGCGGCCCGGCATAGCGCATGTCCAGCGGATAGCCCGCCTGTACCACCGTCCTGGCGACGAAATAATTTTTGGTCAGCGCGATGATGGCGTGGGTGCGCACCTCGGCCGGAATGTCGCCGGGCTTGAGATTGCCGAGCAGCGAGTGAATCAGTACGCCGTCGCAGACTTCAATCGCCACTTTGGCCAGATATTCGTGCGAGCGGTGCATCGGATTGCGTGTCTGGAACGCGGCGACCTTGCTCCAGCCCAGTTCATTGAACAGTTCGCGCGTCTCTTGCGGGGTCTTGAACAGCGCGCCGTATTTTTGCGGGAAGCCGCCTTGTGACAATACTT